>ENA-ORBV01007454-ORBV01007454.1-microbial-mat-metagenome-genome-assembly--contig:-NODE-7454-length-18786-cov-6.292800_pt1 | contig 18786 bp, 17 predicted proteins | sample MGYA00237777_ERZ505514 | MGnify/ENA primary metagenome ERZ505514 (study PRJEB26160, sample SAMN06269048) | microbial mat metagenome | isolation source: Oligotrophic lake microbial mat | place... | reverse complement strand
CACAGATTTTACTAGGTGCAATGTTTGCCTAGTTGATGTCTAACTGGAAGCACTGTGAGGACCAACAAAAAGAAATTTTTTTTTCTATTTGTTTCCAAAGCACTAGCCTTAGAAACAATTCCAACAATTTACCACAAATCAGTCACTCTTTGCTGTTTAGCATGATCTTTTGAAATTGTCTTGAAATGTGTTGCTATCTGTTGAAACTCTTGAAACCCTTGAAACCATTGATGCTCTTGAAACTCGAAACTCGAAACACGACTCACCCACGATGCAATTTACCGGACGATGCTGAAGGAAAACAACAATTCATGTCTGCATTTCAATTATTGAAAATGATTCAGGAATGTTCTTTTGGGACAAAAACACACAATGACCAACTCAACTGTCCTTGCAGAACATGATGCCCAAAAAACATTGACACAGACATTCCAGTGGGATGACATGCCTAAAAAGCAGAAAGCTTTTTTAATGCTTGTCAGACATGTCTGATGCACAAGCAACCAACTAAAAAAAGTCTCTGTCCCCCTGTGAGAAGCAAAACCAGCAGTGTCAAGAAAAAGACAAACAGTTGATTTGGACAAAAACAGACCAAAATGGTAGCCTTGACCTCCACACATCACACCACCAAGCAGACACAATTGCATCTTTGAAAGGATCTGCAGTGCGAAGACATTTGCATTCATTGCTTTGAAAAACATTTATGATTTGGGTGTTGACATTCACGCTTGTTCCAGCTCAATTTCAAGTTGACTTGGCTCACATCTGCTGCAAATGTGATGTCACACATCAATAAAAAAATCAATGAGAAAACAAATCAAAGGCTCCTCTCTGTTGTCAAATGTGTGATCTGTTGATGTCCAAACATCAAGGAATCTGTCAAAATTGCACCTTGCCCAATGACAAACCCCATCTTGCAGAGTGTGTCTTTGATGACAACACATTCATAATCATGCAAAAGTCCTGTTGCTGAGCAGATCAATATCCAATTTTGTGTTCATTGCCAATGCTGATGTCCATGTGGAAGGATGTGCACCATTGCGCCCATTTCTTTTGCCTCAACTGATGAACATTCTCAATTTTCCATTTTGACATCATTGGCACAATTCCAATTGTGTTTGGCCTTCTTTGCAATTGTGCTGCAGATCAATGCACACTTTTTGTTGAATTGTGACATTGCAGACAACACAATGTTCCTTTTCCCAAATTTGACAGCAGAAGCAGTTGAATGCCGAAGAGCACCTAAAAAGCCACAATGGTGTGCTTTCTGTTCCAGTGGACACAAGATTGTCCAGTCACAACACTTCAAATGTTGTGAGCTGCAATGCTTTGAAAACTTTTGTTCAAAATGCATGTTGCATGGAATCTTCAAGTTGGAATGACACTCAAAATCAATGCACTCATTCAAGAACGCGTTCAAAACAAAAGCATGGAATTTGGAAAACTGCATTGAACAGTTTTCTTCAGGATGATCCGGCAACACACAAGAGTTCAGTGGGAATTTTGTGCAGCAATTGCAGCACAGCTAACGTTTGGAAATCGACTTGTGATGATCAGAATTTTCCGACCTCGGAACTCTCCGAACATTTTTTCCGAAGAATGTGAAATTCGTTGGACACTGAATTGGACCAACGTGAAGCTCACGTGTCATTTGACATGTGCAATTCCGATGATTCAAAATGATCCGACAAGTGCGACTTTCAACCACAGATGATCGGATTGCTGTTCCGATGATCACATTCATCCGATGGAGCATTCTGACGTTTCACAGGAAAAATTGTGGCGATTTTTGCTGCCGTCATTGATGTGGCGAAACTGCACCTTTGGGCACTGCCACATCGTCCTGTCTCCATGCATTGACCATTTTTTTGAAGAAAATGGACAAGTTTGTTTCTCAAAATTCATGTCTGCTCAGATGAGCAGATTTGCACTTCATGATGACCGTCAACATGCACTTTGGATGCACATTTCAACTGCATTTGTCTCACCAATCAACGACAAATGAAACCACTCTTTCTTTCATTTGTGGCAAATGTCTCAAATCTGCTGGGATGCTTCTTTATGATTGTGGCAGACAGACTGCTGTTGTGACATTTTGACTGATCTTCAAGTGACACCATGCAATGACTGATGATCCAACTTGGCTTGTCCAGGGCTGTTGAAGCAGTCAAACTGTTGAAGCCAACATCAACAAGCGTGCTAGCTAGCAGTAGCTAGACCTACTAGCTAGCTAGCTACAGCGCGAACAGCATGGTTTTGCTCGGAAGCTGCGACTTCAGTTCCGGATGGATGCATGGTCGTGGGCAAAATACGGAAGCTACTGTACATACGTCGTTCGTCACTTACTACTATTTATGGGGAAGACTCCAAAGGTACTGTACATGATCTAATAGTAAAACAACACTAACCCTATCAAAATGACTACTCCGTTGACCGACGATGCAAATCAAGAAACTATTACGTCGTACGGAAGCCAAACATGGTTCTTCTTGATTTGGCGGCAATCATTTTTTATTTTTCACGCCATTCAACACAAATTTCAAAACCTTTCAAGTTAGTAGGCGAAAAACTAGAAAATGGACGAAGAAAACCAACAAAGTCCTGCAACAGGCAGCGTGCCAACACCAGCTACTATCTCTTTTTCATCTCTCCTGTCAGGACAGGCTAGACCTACTACTAGTACAACTCATCGTAAAGATGGCACCCAGACGAGCCAAGAATTGGAAGACATTGCTGAGATTGGATCGTTGACGGAAGCTGATCTTTGTTCTAAGGGTTCCCAGGAGGATCCCGATTCCTCCCCAGATAAGTCAACCGAGGAAGTCAAAGAAGGGATCGAATTGGAGAATCTGGATGCCTCCTTGACAGAGGCAGAGTTAACTGCACCCAGCAGTCATAATCCCAACGTGCAAAAGCAAGTTTCCAACCGGCATTTGAAATTTAACTTTGTCACGGAAAAGCACCGCATCCGCCAAGAATCCACGACCAACATGTTTGGTGGCTTTGGAGAAATGAATCAGGCGGTCAAGCTCTACCAGAAAATTGGAGCCAACGTCAAGGACGGCAAGTACGAAACTCTGGACAAACTCTACATGGGCTCGTCGGAGGTGGCCATTATGAAGGAAAGTCGCATCAAGTTTCAAGCGCGAGAAAAATCGATTCGTCAGACCACGGCTTTTACACTCTTTTTATTCGCTTGTTATTTCCTCGTCTGCGTTCCCATCTTGGTCCATGTGGGCGGCATTGGATTCCAAAATGCCCTCTTGTATTGCGTGTACTCCATGACCAGTACCGGTTTTGGGTCGGTCAAAGTCCCATTGACATCTTCGGCCTTTTTAGTCTTTCTCATATGTCTCATGTTGTATGGGGTGGCATGTGTGGTGCTGGTGGCCTCCACTCTCTACCTCTATATCTCCCTGCAAAATTCCAAACTCAAAAAGAATTTAGACAAAAACAGAGCAAAAGAAGCCTTGAAAGACGGAGACAGCGGATCCAAATCAGGGAAGCGAATTCCCAAGCCTCGAAATTGGGTCAGCGCGCTTCGGTCCTGTGCCAGTTTTATAGAAGACAATGTTCGCAAGAGTGAAGGCTTTCGTCTTGCCGTGATTGGAGGATACCTCCTGACACTTTTACTTGTAGGAGCTTTTGCCATGATGGGCTTCGAAGGTTGGACATTCGTCCAAGCTTTGTATTTTGCGAGCTATTGTATGACGAGTAAGTGCTGTCGTACGCCTGTCTGATCACTTATTTTCCTTGCTTGTCGTCACAATTATGAGAAGGAAATTGATTGACCCTTTCTGTTATTATTATTTTATTCCACAACTATTTAGCCATGGGCTATGGGGATGTTACACCGAAGACTACTGGTGGAATTTGGTTTGTGATATTCTGGTTGCCCCTCAACGTCACATTCATCAGTTTCTACATGGGAAACCTCGCTCGCTATTTCATGATCTTTGGAAGTGCTTATGTTGGCCGTGTCTACAAGAGAGAGATTGCATCCATAGAGAGATTCCGACAGTCTCTGGACGAAGTCTGGGACTTGGTTGGCATCGATACCTCCAGGCACAGCAAAGCACCAGAAGGGTCTACCGTACATTCCATGAAGGTGGTCGTGGAGCTTGTGTTGGAAAATTTTCTGCACAAGGAAGGTGAGGTTCGCTCTGCGACGCTTCGAAAACTCCTCGACTTGCAGTCTCCTTGGACGAAATCGGGGCCATTTTATTCAAACAATGTCCGCAAGCCGTCCTTTGCGCTTCAGGTGCTCATGCAGGAGCGTCTTATTACCATTTTGGCAGTGGACGTTGCAGGCATGTTCTCGAACTTTTTTGAAAAAGACTCGACTTTTGTAGTCGCCATCGAACCTCTTCAAGTGGTTGCGGAAAAATGGAAAATTCCAGCAGGAGCCCGAGAGGCTTTTGCTCTGGTAGCCTTTGAAGCCACTATCTATGTAGGAGAGAAACGCATGGTTGTGGAGGGTACGAATGCTCTCTTGAAATTGGCACCTTTTGAGTGCCATACCCTCTTCTCCCCACTGTTGGCGGCATTCGAAGACGCAGGCACCATGGAGGGATGGCTGGCAACTACGGAAGAACTTGCGTCGTCTTACTCTAGCGTGAAAACATTTGACTCAACCAAGACAGAGGGAAAACTTTCATTGTGTGACAACGATCGAGATATTCTCACACTAGCAGGGCTAAAAAAAGAGTACGACCGTTCTATGGAGGAGACGCAGGCAATGAATCTTTCAAGATACAAGGCAAATCGCACCTTAGCGGTGGTCATCCTCATCTTTTTTCTCGTCTACCAAACCTTGGCGACAGTATACATTTACTTTCGCGCTGACGTGACCGTCAGCCAGGCGTTGCTATACACAGTATATACGATGACAAGTGCAGGCTTTGGGAGTGTGAAAACCCCAACGTCAGACAGTTTTTTGTTTGTTGCCATTATCAACATGTTCATAAGCGTTTCGATATTCGCAATTGTGGTATGTGGCTCTTCTTTCTGCAAAATTCTGAAACTTGCTTTTATTGGGAACTGACATTCTTGGCGTTGCACTTTAGATTGCACAAACGCTCCTCTATTTGCAGGCCATTGTGGTCCGGCGTGAACACTCCAGGGACAAAATTTCTATGGCTAGTAGTGGCCAGGCTACGTTAGCTTCCCTACTCCTACTTGCTGTTGCCAATGAAGAAAGCAAGCGAGCTCGCGACGTGATGAGGATGGAGTTATCTAAAGCGCTGAAAGTGATACCGGGTTCGTCACCGACAGCTCGTCGTGTTACAAAAAAAGACATGGCGTTTAACTTTTTGCTCGCCACAGAAAAAGGCCGAGCAATCTGTGTTGCATGCGTCCTTCTCACACTCTGGTTGATGGGAGCAATTGGAACAATGATCACCGAAGACTGGGATATATTTCAGGGACTGTACTTTTCCACCTACGCACTGCTAACAGTGGGGCACGGCGACTTGGTACCCCAAACGGAAGCAGGTACTTGGTTCATTGTCGTTTGGTTGCCCTTCAATATTATGTTTGTGTCATTGTACCTCGGTACAGTGGCACATCTTTTTGTTGTACTGAGCAATAAGCGCACGATTCGAATAGAACAGCAGATTCGGAAAGACGCGGAGCTGGCGAAAAGGAAGGCTAAAAGCGGGGCGCCACCTATTGGGTTGCACCCAACACCAGAACCACAAGAAGAGACTGATTCCGTTAGGAAAAACAAGATACAACGCCGACAGATGATTAAGCAAAACAGTAGGACGCACATGTTTAGTTCCAATGGTACAGAGATAGTCCACGCAAGAGATCTCTTGAACAATCTACACCAGTGGCAACCGAGACGTGATCCATCTGATCCTCACATCCCATTATCGGACGGTTCCATGACTTTCACCACCGCCCAAGCAGGGGAAATGGATGATGGAAGTTGTGTGGATATCGGTTCAAGATACCATTCTTTGCTGAAGAGCGCCATGAGTGACGAAGGCTTCGGCTTGCGGCTTTCTGTTCTCGATCGCGTCGCTCGGATCATTAGCGCGCAGTTAAACGACTTTGAATCGGCTCTTGAAGTCGATGGCAGCAACCTTCGTGTTAGCGCCGACTCCTTGAAGGATTGGATTACTGAATGGAAGATTCCTCAGCGAGCCCGACGTGTATATCGCGAGATGACTTTTGAGTGCTTGCTATTTGTTTGAGAGAAACAACATTTTGATTCAGGAGTCGGCGCGTTCTTTAATTTGAGCGTCATAGAGTTCATTGAGCTCTTCAGCCCCTTCGTATTTGCACTCAAACACAGGGAGGCTATGGAGGAATGGCTTGCAAGCACACATGATCTTGCAGGCACACGTTTGCCACTGGGTTTTGAAGACCAGCGCCAGTTGGGAGTTGATGCTGCGGTATCACCCAGGGATCGTTTCTTTGTCAAAAACTCAATTGAGAATTACTTCCCGGTGAACCCAGGCAATGTCGTTCGTATGCAGCTGCAAAATTCTTGAGTAGTACAGTACATTTGTTTTACACAACATATTAAGTTCTCTACGCTTTCATTAGTTTGCATATAATTTTCAAAATGAGCTTTGTTTAAGTCTGGGTTAATTAGTTTGCATATAATCGATTCAAAATAAGAGATGAACAGAAGGACCATCGAACAGATGCCGCCATTCTACTGATACCGCTTTGATCCAGCAGCATAGTACACACACCAACGATAGCTATTATTACGTACCAGTGATAGATAGAAGTATGTACGATGCTTTTAAAATAAATATCCAGTGAGCATAGTAACATCGTGCTGTAGTCTTGCTACCGTACTAGTCTACTCTAGCTAGCTAGCTACTACGACGTAGTAGTACAAAGATTACGTAGTAGCTATTTATGTAGCTAATTAAATAGCTCAAGTAGTGATACTTTGACGCACAGACACCCACAACTAAATGCATTGAGAGAAAGGTTGGACAATAAGCTGAACTTGGTTTAGCTGTTTTTAACTGACAACTAGAAGGAAGCTACCTTCCTATCTACTAGCAGGGGCAACTACAGCCACACAGAGCCTCGGAACAGGTAAACATCAGCAAGTGCCCAGCACTGGCGTTGAGTTCACAATATTCATCGGGAATCGTGCCCTTGATTTTCGTTTCACGAATGTCCAGACCTTGCAACTTGGTCCAATTGCTACTACTACGACCCCCAAGAACAACATCCAAGTTGGAATTGGTGAAATGAAGAGCAAACACGCTATCATTTGTACTACTAGTTGTAGTAGTAGGAATGGTCCCTTGCAGCATGGCGTTGTGGTGCAAGTCCAAGCGCTCCAGCTGGGTCCAATGCTGCTGCATGCCGACAAAGGGTACTTGTCCCGTCAAGAGATTCTCGGCAACATTGAAAACTTGTATGTTGGGCAAGTTTTGCACGATTGCCAAGGGAATGCTTCCTGTCAAGTCATTGTTAGAAAGATCCAGATAGAACAAGGATGAAGCTAGTAGGGAAGAGGCAGCTGCGCCGTCGTGGTTGATATTCGCTGGAAGGCTCCCGGACAAGGCATTGCCATTGAAATTGAGCAACTGCAAGTGTGACAGTGATGCCAATGACTCCAAAATGGTGGGGAGTGATCCTTGCAAAAAGTTGTTTTCCGCCACGTGCAGCATCGTCAATTCGGTCAACAAACTCAATTCGGTGGGAATGGTTCCCGTCAGGCCCACCGAAGTCAAACGCAAGACTTGAAGATTCGAGGCCAATTGTCCCATCTCGGATGGGATCGGACCGGACAATCCCGAATTGTACGGAAAGGACATGTAAAAGAGATTTTTCAACAATCCCAGTTGCGTGGGCAATGACCCTGTCAAGTACGGTTGAGCATTCAAGGACAACAACCGCAGTTGTGTCAAGGATCCCAAGTCACTGGGCAGAGTCGATGTCAGAGCATTATCTTCCATAAACAAAAACTGGAGCTGCTCCAGCTGTCCAATTTGGCTCGGTAGGGTTCCGACAATGCCCGGGTTGCCACAGATATCCATGATTTCGAGATTGGAAAGCAATCCGACTTCGGGTGGCAGCGACCCTTGAAGATTCATCTTATAGAGCCACAAGCGACGATAGACTCCGTCAGCGTCACAATAATTGGGCAAGGACGAGGAGAAAGAAGAAGCCTCATTGTGAAGGTTGCCTTCGTCTTCTTGGTAAGTGGCGTCGTGGTGATCATCCTCATTGTCTTGTTGCTGCTGTACACGTCGCCGTAAATGTCGACGCCGATAGTCTTCATCGTGATGATCAGTAACACTACCGGCTTCGGCTCCAGTAGTCCGGCCCTCCTCCTCTTCAGGATGGGCACCATCCGTAGTCTCGGCAGTAGTGGTATTATGATCCTCATGTGGATCCCCAAGTGGATCTTCGTCATGACTGCCTTCAGCGGGATGCAAAATGTCAGCGAGTTGAAGTCCTTGTCGTGCTTCGACTCCGTGTTCTCGATAGTACTCGACCATGGCATGTACGATATGATCCGATTCGACATGAAGAATGTCTTGGAAATCCAATTTGGTGGACCAATGACATTCATTCATGTCGTAATCCAACCAATGTTCGTCAATGATCCAATCACTCTTGCTATTGACATGACGGTCATCTTGGCCAGTAGCTGTATTGGTGGCATAATACAAAGTGGCCAAGGCAAATCGTTGCACCTTGCGCCATTCCGGATAATGGTCCAAGTGGGGATCCGCTTGCAACCATGCGTGAGCACGAGCTTGAGGAGATTGGGGGTCATTTTGAATGGCTTGTACCGTCTCGGGAGGAAGCGCATCCAGTACCAACTGGAGCTGTGGCTGTGGCGGTGATTGCTGTTCTGGTAGAGAGGTTGTGTTGTTGCTGTTGCTGTTTGTAACTTGGTTGGTCTTGCTTGCTTTCAAGCCAATGGCCGTGCCAAGAACTACCAGCAATACAAGGATCACAAGCACCAAGAGTGCTATTTTCTTCTTTTGGTTCTCGTTGTGGCCGTGTTTTCGATCCTTGACCAACTTTGGCCGTCGTAGTTTGGAGGGATCCACTACAATATCCTGAACGGACAAACGAATGGGCTTGGGGCGAGGATGTTGTGAATCGTCCAGCCTTCTGGAATCCTCCATATCATCGTCCTGAACGGGTTTGGCTTCGACCAAGTCGTTGAAAATGGAGGAGACCAAAATCACGCTTAGGGCTCCATCTTCGTCACTGGAAGCATCGGCGTCGTTCACAGAGGAAGCAAAGCCCGCCACGGCCACAGCTCCCGGCCTAGCAGTAGTGTCCGAAGCCCTCATTCGAGCAATGTCCAAGAGGGAAGCATCGGCGTCGTTCACAGAGGAAGCAAAGCCCGCCACGGCCACAGCTCCCGGCCTAGTAGTAGTGTCCGAGGCCCTCATTCGAACAATGTCCATGAGGGAGAAAGGTGTTTTGGAATCCTTCCCTTCTCCTTCCTTGTCGTTTTCGTTCTTGTTCTTCTTGTCCATACTACTAATACAGCCAGAGGCAGCCAGAGGCATGTTCGCTTGACCAATGTCCTGCTGTTGCTGGTCTACCAGCATGGCTCCTTGCTTGTGGGCGTCAAGGGTACTACTACGATGAGCGCCTGGCGTGGAAGCTTCTTTGGTACTAGGCGTAGTTTTCGTAGTAGTCACTTTTGTTTGTTGCGGTTGTCGCCGTCGCTCTACAAAAGCAGCCGCAGCCGTGGCAGCCGCAGACTCCTGTTGTGGCGCAGCACCCTCCCGCTGCTTTTCCACTTCCCGAAGGAGGCGTTCTAGGTGTTGCAAATCATCCTCGTCCTCTTCGCATTCTGTCTCTTTCATCGTTGTGGTGGTTGGCGTCTTGGCCAGGTCTCGTTGTTGTTTGTCCATTTTGGTGTTAGTAGCTAATGTGGCCGCTGCTGGTGACACAAATAGGTGTAGATAGTGGGTACTGGCTAGTATCTATAAAACTTGTCTGGCTTTTGTCGTTACGTCGTACTATGCAGTGGAGTGGTTGTCGGGTGGTGATTTGTTGTGTGGGCGAGGCGAACGAACAATCTTTTTCCTAACAGTCAAGTGTTCCACGCGGTTGAACAGAGCAAGGCAAACATGTGTTTCAGTCAACTATGAATTGCGTAGTCATAATGCATACAGTAGAAATTACGACACGCAATGCGACATCCAATGTTTTTATGAAAGCAGTCATTAGGACCTGAAAGAACTCCAAATAGGAGTAGTAAAAAGAGAGCACGGCGGAAGCTTGACCAATCTGTGCAGTCATTAGGATCAAGTACGTCATAAGAGGAACGAGGAGATGTACTTTTCCCAGGCCAATCGTGGACTCAGTGAACTTCTCTTGTAAACATGATAGTCAAAAAGAAGGCATCTCTGATGGCAATTCTGGTCGCCATGTGCTATAACCGTTCCGAGTGGTTTGATAAGTCACTGTGTTCCCGAGCTGGTAGATAATCGGTTACAATAAGTGCGGCTTCCGAAGAAAAACATAGACCCTTCTACAAGATTGAAGTTCTTCTTCCGAGCGTAAGAAGAGACGACGCCCGTGACAACATTCTGACAAGTTCAAGCTCACAAATAATGAATGGTTTCCGATGAAGGGTTCATTGGCATTAGGTGTGTACTCTGATCTCCGAAGCGAAGCGGAAGAAAATGCAAAAGATCCAAGTTTACCTAGCTAGTTACAGTCCTTCTACCAGGTACCAGCACATGCTCAGTCAAACTGGAGATGCGAACGGTTCGCTTTCCTATTCATTTGTGTTCGCATGCATTGCTAACTACAACACCTGATAGCTGCTAGCTAACTAACAGTGTCTGTGACATCACACAATAGGACAGAGCAGAAAACCAGACCACAACGATGAGCAACGACGAAAACAACATGCACCGAAACAACAACATTTGTTGCTCGGCCACAGCATCTGCACCACCGGCACCAGCGAGGACGGCTGATCAAGTGATCACACGCGCTCATGCAACGGCTGTTGATGGTTGCAGCGATGAGGACGCGCAATTGTCACCAGAAGTTCCGGCTGCAGTTGGCGCATCTCCACAGCAACAAGCCGGCCTTGCTGGAGATGAAGATGCGACAACAACGAATGGGGCGGCATCCATGACACGACTGGAGCCACCAGGCCCCCATGTGACACAACGACTTGAAAGGGCAACTTCAGGGGAGGAGGAGAAGCAAGAGGAGGCTTCCGGGGACGGCACTGCTGTTGACGCTTTGTCGGAATCACGAAACCCGAACACAATGGACGCAATGACAATGGGGAAGCACTTGCATTTCCTGCCACCATCACCACGAAGCGACAACTTGGTGGTGCCTCTGTCACGTGCTTCGAGATCTGCCCCGAGCAAGATTGATGCAGAACAGGTGGATCCAGTCACTTTTCAAATGGAAGACGCACATCCTGGAGCTGTGGCAGTTGCTGGCCCCGGCACCCATCTTCGCGACTCTTGGGGATCCTTCAACGCTGACCAAGAAGATGAACCTGACGAAGAAAACGCCGCTCCTCAAATGCTCTCCTCACGTGAAGGCGCAGACTTGGGCTTGGCAGTGGCGAATCCTGTGACAGAAACAAACAACAACACCTTGCCAGTGGCCATGGAAATGACCCCAGCGATCGAAGACAACAGGCGGCACCATGGATCGGACAACATCTCAAGAGGAGTCGAACCATTCTGCTGCGACTTCCTGAAGAGTCACAGATGCATCATTGCGTCAGTGCTGTGCATTGTTGGTTTAGTGGTTGCGCTGCTGAGTGTCTTTGTGCCTCGAAGTGACAACGACAACGACACAGATCACTGCACACTGTCACCAGAAGAACACGTGCTTAGTGTTCTCCCCAACTGCACACAAGAAGCAATCAAATCCAACGACACACCACAGGCCATGGCCTTTCAATTTCTCATCAACGACCCTTCCTTGGAGAGCTGCTCTGAAGAAAGAATCGTTCAGAGGTTTGCTTTGGCTACGTTTTGTCATGCCACTGGAGGACAAGACTGGGTGTCATCAAAAGACTGGCTGAGTTGCGAAGTTCATGAATGCGAATGGTTTTGGAATCCGGCTCCGTTTGTCGTCTTGCTCAAAGACCCAACAATGGATTTCTTGCTTGAGCCCTACCGCTCCTCCTTGGAAGCGGGAATGGCCCCGTGCACCACTGAAAATGGGGTGCATGAGAACTTCGTCATGGCATTCAACAACGTCCGTGGCGAATCGATCCCAGATGAGTTTTGTCTCCTGACTTCCTTAAAAACGATTGGTCTTGTGTCTTGCAACAATTTGCGCGGGACTTTGTCGACGTTCATCGGCCATCTTGCACAGTTAAATGCGTTAGGTGTTGGCTTGAGTGCAACATCCGGAACAGTGCCTAGCGAACTCGGTCAGCTTACAAACTTGACCTACCTTCTTTTCACAGAGACGGAGCTACAAGGAACGATCCCCTCGGCAATCGGCAAGCTTTCTGCGCTGCGAACCGTGGCATTGCTGGTGAACTTGTTTTCCGGAACTTTGCCGACTGAAATTGGGGATTTGACCAACTTGGAGAACTTGGGACTAGACGAGAACATGTTCACGCAGCATGTCCCTAGTGAGTTAGGATTGTTGACTGGACTAGATTACCTGGGTCTCTATGGGAACCAACTAACAGGATCCATTCCAACGGAGCTTGGAGGGCTCCACCGTCTGCCCGACCTGGATCTCAGTTGGAACCAACTAACAGGATCCATCCCAAGCCAACTCGCGTTAACAACATCCCTGAGAATCTTAGCTCTTTGGAATAACCACATTGCAGGGCAAATCCCCACAGAAATTGGATTGATGACTGCATTGACTGCCTTGGATTTGGCAAAGAACCAACTGACTGGCCCAATCCCTTCTGAATTGGGAATGCTCACAAAGCTGACAGCGCTTTGTCTACCTGAAAACCAGCTCACAGGAAATATCCCCTCTGAGTTCGGCTTGCTTACACAATTGACAGGACTTGATTTCCAAGACAACCTGCTCACAGGCACTGTTCCTTCTGAAGTTGCGTCATTAGAGCAGCTGCATTGGGTGTGCCTTGGTTGCAACAAGCTCACGGGGACAATCGCCTCTGAGCTAAGGTCGCTAACGCAACTGGGGTTCATAGACCTTGCCGAAAATTATTTCAGCGGAACACTGCCTTCCGAGTTGGGCTTGTTGGTTTTAGATGGCGATTTGTGTTGTCTGAACATCACATTAAACAGTCAGTTGACCGGCACAGTGCCCAGCTATCTGTGTGACTTAACAGACGGCAACTTTTCATTTGACTGCAGGGAATCCCTCTGTGGTTGTGAATGGTGTCCCTGTCTACAAAAATGTAACTTTGTTAATGATGTGCTGGAACTTGCCCCAACTGGCACGACTGGACATTTGTGGTCCTTTTACTTAATTAGGAACCCTTCACATTTAGGAACCCTTTTGAAAAGAACCCAACAAATAGGAACCGATTATTTGAATGCCAGATAAAAAGGTTCCTAATCAGGAACCTTTTCAAAAAAGGGTCCCAAATTGTGTCCTAAGACATCAGTTGTTGCCAACAGATTTGGGAACCGATGTTTAGGAACCCTTTTGTTTGTGGTCTCATTTTCCACAAAGGGTTCCCAATTGTGATCCTCATCATGGGCTGATTTGTCTTGTTGTCTTTTTGCACAAGAGACCAAATTCAGGAACCTGTTTCGCAAATCACATGAACCATCTGTTTGATGAATGGTCTGACCCTTGCACGTTGGGGCAAGTTCCTGGCGATCTTGGAACATTTTTGGCACGACTGAATTTTAACAGGGTGTCATCGGGCGAAAACAACACTTTCCACGGTCACCTGGTTCAACATCAACCTGTGATCCAGGGCATGACAGGTGCATTGTTAAGCCGATTCTTGCCATTTGCCACACACCACATGCGGGGTAGGGTTGAAGTCCTCTCTCGTGTGCTCCGAACCTCACTGCATGCGCCAGAGAACATGCGAGCCATTCAATGTCAACCAATCAGAATGCATGACATCGAATTGGTTTTTGCACATCTTTCGCACTGTTGCAACAGTTGATCATCACTGCGAACGTCATGACAAGAAGAACACTTTTGCTTTTTCTTGTTGTGTTGACCATGCCCGCTTCCGCACACGACGCTGTTCAACAAGAGATGCACAACCCAGTTGATCTGCAGTGCCGCGATGCTTTGATGCGGCAGCAAGGAAAGGGGGCAAAGGAAATCCAGCAAGAAGATTTCATGAACAAGGCATTTCGCGGCAGCTAAGCTCATGCTTCTGCCTTGCGTGCTTTTCTGAAAGGAGAGAAGCCTTGTGAGCTTCTTTTCAAACGGATTGGCCTTGTTGACAACAGGCCTGGCAATGAGTTGAGAGGTGACAGTGGTGGCGTGGTGCTCGAGATTCGGGAAATCTTTCACTGTGACCACCAAACCATTGCCGTGGGCCTGAAGGAGATCCAAAAATCCCAAAATGAAATTGCAAGATTTGACAACACATGCTCTTTCAGTGTTGTGATTTGCAAACTTTGACCCTTTTGTGATTCACTGAGGAGGTTTGATCAAACACAAAGCAGTGATCATTGAAAAAATGCGATGAGTTGCGAATGAATTTGCATGGCATGCAAGACAACTCCTCTTTCGAACTTCACAACACATTGCGTTTGGTCTGACAATTGACTGGTCAAACGCTTTGTTTCCACAAACAAAAGTGTTCATGAAAAATCACTTTGGCCAGACATCACCATGTTTTGCCGCACACACGTGAACCTCTCAAGCCCAATGAACACAATCTTCATTTGTCCCAGTTCTTTGAAGAATTTGATCATCATTTTTCCAAATGCAATTGTGACTGATGTTTCATTTGCAAGAAAAACAAAGCAGAATGATCCATGCAGTCATGCGTTGTTGCAACCCCGCCTGCGAGATGGGGTGGCCGCTCATCAAACACAATTGAAACACCACATGTGACACACAAGAACCAGAAGAACAACAATGGCCACACAGCATGCTGATCTCAGATCAGCTGAGATCAACCTCGAAGCTCTCAGAGCAGATGCTAAAATTGCAAGATTTCTTTTGCAGCTTGAAAAGAAACTTCTCAAACAAGCAATTGATGAAGTTGCGTTGAAACAATGCAACAACAAACCCCCCAGGCTCAGATGGGATTTCCTCAGGAAGAGGAAGACGAATTCCCAAGAATTCCTCTCTTTTTCCTGCAGGAACACAGGAATTCCTGGGAAAAGGAAGGGGTCAAATGTCGGAAAAAATCCTACAGGAACCAAGGAACTCATTGCTAAAATTCCTTCAGAGTTCCTTTGCATGTCTCAGAAATGTCGATCAACCGTGCCACTGTGTTTCACTTCCCCCAAAATTTTGAGTGCGCCAGTCAGTGGATGTCAGCATGAGACCTTGCTGCACCAGTCAGCACAAGCTCTTGCTGGTGGTCTGCTGCTGCCTTGAAGCAGCAACAGCAAAAACAGGCGTGAAGCACCTCAACAGCAGCAGTGAGAAGCACTGCTGTTTCCCTGCTGCTTCTCCATGCTGCTTCCACTGCAGAGGCGCGAGGATCCATTCAGCTCGGCGCACCAAGTGACCAGTGTCAAACGCACACTGATTCAGCACCCATTGGCCACTGCATTGGAAGAATGGATCGGAATTGCCATCAGAGTTCATTCACTCGAACCTCCATCGTTGGAAGAAGATCGCATCGGCTCGAAGCATCAAGTGACTGGTGTCGGTCCACACAAATCCGGCACTGTTTTGAAACACAAGCTGCTGCATTGGAAGAACGGGTCAGACGCACCTCCATCTTTCACATTGAAGAAGAAGCACCTCCATCGTTGAAGAAGCACCTCGACGGTTGAATTTGGACCTCCGCAGCTGCACCTCTTGTGGCAAGGAAGGCAATGCGATTGTCAATCAAGAGAAAGGAAGAAGAGCCGCTACGAAATGACCAAAAGGCTTCATTGGTTCATCAAAAGCAACAACAAAAGCCACATCAACGACTGTGACAACAAGTGATTTGAATTTGAATGAAACAACAACCAAAGCTGCAATGACAATTGCAAAATGACAACCTCCATGTGTCTCATCAACCCTTGGCAATGCCCGCATGGCTGCAAAAATAACATTGGTGATGGTCACAAGTGACATGGAGCCCAAGAAAATTTTGGGAAAAAGCTAAAAATTGTCCTCTCTTTCTGTGTTCCTGAGGAACTTCCTAGGAATTCCTTCAGAGGAAGTGGAGGAACAAAGGCACAGAGGACGTTTTTTAGCTCCACTTCCTGACTTCCTGGGAATTCCTTCTTTTTTTTCAGCTGGGAGGAACTCAGGAACTCGGAGGAGCTTTGGGAATTCCTTGGAATTCCTCACTTCCCAGAGGAAGAGAGGAAGTTCCTTGACCTCCTCTTCCCAAGGAAATCCCGCATAAGCCCCCAGGAGCCAAACCAGCAGAAAACAAAGAAACAAGCAAATCATTTTCTAAGAAAGAAAAAGATTGTGTTCAAAACAATGTCAAAACAATTGCTGACATCAACAACGATCTTCAAGTGGCATAGGCCAGAGATTTGGTGGCATGGGTCCTGTTTCTGCAAGATTGGTGCAACCTGAACAAAATGATGCAGAGCTTGGTGATGTCATTTGCACATGTGGCAATGAGAAAGAGCAAAAAAATGCAGCAACAGAACTCAGAAAATGTTCAATTCACATCTTTGCATTGTCTGTCAGTGGAAAACATGTGAAGGGTTCCCTGCAAAAGCAAGAGGGGCATGATGTCAGACAACAGAAGACGGAAGAAACAGAAAAAGGGACAGAATTGAGAGAGGCAGAAACAAGACAATCTGGCAAGAAGTCAGGGACTGTGTGCAGCATCAAGACTTTTGGACTCATCATTGGAAATGACTGAGTCGGCTGTCATGCTTTGAAAAAGTTGAATCTCAGGAAGGCTTGGACAGGGATGCAATCAGAAGAAGACACATTCAAGCTCTTCTCTGCCATCAAAGAGATCCCACAAAACTGTCAGAGCCCAACATTTGAGCTTTTCTTTGCCATCAAATAGAACCCACAAAACTGTCAGAACTCGAAGTTCCTTGTTGTTGATGTTCACAAAACAAATGCAGACACATTCAAACAAAGCAACGGGAAAAGGAAGGGCTTCATGCATGCATCAAAATGTTCAAATTTGCGCAAAAAAATCCACAGCAATGCTTTTGTCAGCTGGCTCTTGTTGAGCACATTGAAACGATGGAAGAATGCAATGGAACCAAATTGGTTTGCTTGTCGGCTGTTGCTGTGAGCGGCATGGCACAAGAGTGATTGCCAAAATCATCAATGCTGAAAAGACCCAAAAATTCACAATGATGCACAAGACCAGATGAGGCTTCACAATGAAGGACAAAGAAACAGGACTGATTTTCTTTTTGCAACTTCAAAATGGACTTCATGTTGCACCCTTGTCTGACATGTCCAATGGTGTTTGGTTGATGTGTGCCTTTGAAGAAAACACAATAGCAAAAAGCAAGTGGAGGACAATCAAAAAGCATGAAATTTGCATGAAGTCCATCAGCGATTGCATGCATGTTGTTCAATCCAATCAAATTGAATTTTGTCAAGTGTCTCCTGAAGACATGAAACTTGGTTAGAAACTCTGGGTGTTTTTTTCATTCTTTGAAAGGAAAGGACAATGGACGAAAATCAAGAGTTTTAGTGAATGAGACCATTCAGATTTGAAATGAATTGATTGAGGCCCACAAGGGTGAAATTTTGTTTGTTGACATTCTGCATGTTGATGGCATCACTTTTGGGTTGACTTCACCCAAAAAACATTTGATGCATTTGGTGCATCAAAGAACAGACAGGACTCTGTTGATGATGCAGTTGTCATGCACAGCAACTGAAAGCTGAGTTCAGAATTGTCAAGGAAAGACCGACACAGAGCTGCATGTTGCAGCGCTGCATGCAGTTGTTGGCCCAATGTCATGATCACCAGAGGTGCATGCAATTGTGCAAAATGGTCAACCGTGTCCCCCCCTCTGGTGGAACATCAGAAAATTTTGATCCTGGAGCTGTGATCACAGGAAGATCAGTGCATCATGAAATGCATTGCAAAGTGTCTTTTGGCAGATGTGTCCAAGCAAACAATCAAAAAGACCCCACCAAGTCAAATGCGCAAAGGACCATTCATTGAATTTTTCTCAAGTCATTGGATGACATCAACAACAGAGATTGATCCTTGAACAGTTGGACCTTGCTTGAGAAATGAAAATGGAACATCATCGTTTTTCAAAAAGAGTTTGGGGCTTCTGAAGGCACTGTGTGGCACAATGCTTGCGTTCTTGCCGTTTTGGAGAAAACAGCGACACGAACTGGAGCAGCTTGGTTCAAAGGTTAGCCTGCTCAAGTGACATTTGCAGTCCTGCGGCACCTGGATGGTCTGACTGGTGGACCAGTTCATTCAGCAACCAATCAAGAAGCACAAGCTCAAGCCCTCATGAGGCAAATTGAGCACATGTTTGCTTGGGGATCACTTTTGATCATTCTGAGAAATGAACAGTCAAATTGTGCATGAAGGAGAACATCAGATGAATGTCAGAAGAAATCAAGCTTAACAATGAATTGAATGACACATGCCAAGAATGCCAGTCAACACTCCACCAGCAGATCCATTTGTTTGAAGTCACTGGCATGTGTGGTCCAGTTGCAGAGGCAGGGTCATTCCACCTTGTTGCTCCGGGTTCGATTCCTGTCCTCAGCGCCCAACGCTTTCACTGGCGGTGCATGGTTGTGGTG
>ENA-ORBV01007453-ORBV01007453.1-microbial-mat-metagenome-genome-assembly--contig:-NODE-7453-length-18788-cov-5.143819_pt1 | contig 18788 bp, 8 predicted proteins | sample MGYA00237777_ERZ505514 | MGnify/ENA primary metagenome ERZ505514 (study PRJEB26160, sample SAMN06269048) | microbial mat metagenome | isolation source: Oligotrophic lake microbial mat | place... | reverse complement strand
ATGATACGGCGACCACCGAGATCTACACCTCTCTATTCGTCGGCAGCGTCAGATGTGTATAAGAGACAGATCCAGAAAGTTTTGAGAACAACTCTTTTTGTGGTGACAAATTGTTGATCTTTGAGCCAGAGAGTCACGACTGTCACAATGCACATCGCTGCACTTTTTGTGGCAGGGGCAACCGGTTGTCAGAAAGAAAAATTCACTGATTTCATTGACTTTCTTTCACCTGCTTCATTCTGTTTCTTTTGTGACCTCCAAAGAAATGGGACTTTGCAGGGGGCACCAAAAAAAAACTTCTTTCCTCCAGATGTCAGTTTGCTGCTGCAGAAGTCCATTTTTCACTCCTTTGTTGTTCCTTTGTTGTGTGGATGTCATGACAGGGCAGCCGTCATTGACGTGGATGCCAGTTTGGTTTGCACGGTCGCAAGACGCATGGCAATCAGCATCAACTGAATCTACTGAATCAAACACACATGAAATTCGAACACTAATTAATTCGTGCCAGGTACTAAAGAATTCATACTACACTTTGTTTGTATAACCGGGCAATTATTTATTACTGTTTTCTGTATAGAATCTTTTTGGCGCTCTGTCTTCCCCGTAAATAAAAATAGCTCTCACTTTGCAAAGCTAACTGAAACATGACGTTTTGTGCATGCGACGGTAGGACATCCACGCCTGAAAATTCGCAGACGGTTTTTTCACTCTAGAGCCAGTGAGACAGTGATGATTAATTGAAGAAGACAACTGCCCGTTTTATCACCCAGCCTCATCTATCTCACCTGGCAAAGTAAAAAAGCAAACAAACAATCTCAATTGAATGAGTTCATAGAGAGACCATACATGTAGAACAAGTACTACGTACCAATATCAGCTATAGCACTGGCAGGTTATGGTGCACCTTTGCAGTGGTTGGTCAAAAGAATAATAATAATGGGCACGATGAAACGCGTGACCAAGATTTTTCATGGTGCTACCAGCGGCATTAGCAATGGCGCTGGCCACCTGATGAGTCTGCATCCTCCACAACCACGGCGACATAGTGGTTCGCATGCGAATAATAATAGCAGCAGCGGCAATGGTAGTAAGCGGGACAAACGTCGACACAGTCTTACCGGAAAGCCACTTTTGTTGAGTGACAACGACCATTTGAGTGTGGGCGAAGGAGAAGACGATCACGCCGGACGAGAAGGCGAAGAAGAGGACGAAACACTAGGCAATAGCAGCCAAACAAGTCCCTTTCTACACCAACAGCAGCACCAACGTACTGGTGCTACAAATACAACAGACGAAGGAACGATTGACAGTAGTAGCAACAGCAAGAGTGGTAAAAAGAATCGCCACAGTTACAGCAATATTCGGGATGGCAAAAGCAAGAAATCAAGTCTCCAAAAATTTGCTCATAAAATGAATATTATAAATACGGTAAAGAAGGCTACGACGCGAAAATCCAAACGACGACAATCCCTCAGTTGTGATGGAAGAGACGAAATTTTGCAACAAGAAAGCGAAGAGTCCAACGCAAGCAACACCAATACGAATAATACGAATACTGCAAACAGTAATCTTTTGGCACCCTTGGTTGTGGATCCCATGAGAGACGACGTTTCCTTTTACAAATCAAAGGATGGCAAAAGACGGGTCTATGGACAAACGGCTACGCGACAAGAAGAGTTTGTTCTGGCACAGCAAGAAAAGGAACAACAAGAACAAGTCAACACCGCTCATAATGAATCATTGCGAAGCTTTTCCAGTCGACGAAGTCAATCGGACCGCCAAATCTATAGTAAGCAGAAGCGACAAGAACACGAACTGATGGAGGATGAAGTAGGGTTTGAAGTTGCTTGGGATGAGGACAACACCCTCAGCAATAACGCCGAAGAAGATTCAGACGACGACGAGGTGGAGGAACATGCCAGAAGAAAGAAAAAACCAGCTAAACAATCAGCCAAAATTACAGACTGGAGTGCGGAACATTTGCAGAATGAAGCCGCCTCTTTGGGATATAATTCCTCTCATCATCAACCAAGGGATCTTGAAGATATTCAGGAGTCGAAAACAAACCCTCCCTCCAATACTACTCCTGTCATAAAAAGGAAGAAAAAAATGGTAACAAAAAAGAAGAAGAAAACTGTTCGAAGATTGTCCGCCGCTTGTGATGGGCGAGACAATTTTCAGCAACAGCAACAACAACTGGATGACTCGGGTACCACTACTGCCACAGAACGCGAAAATGAGCATGAATTGGAAAACTACATGGGCTCCTCGCATACTGTTCTTACGAAAGACCTCAGCACCATGGTGGATGGAGAAACGAGTTCCATACCTCCACTAGACGTTGAGGAATTATTATCGGAACCAGCAAAATTGGTCATCCATAGTAAATCCCATGGCTTGGTGGAAACACACTTGAGCAAGGAAGACTTGTTGTCACCACACGTCACTAAAATCGTACGGCGAATGCCCAATGGAACACTGTTCATCACAGCAAAAGATCCCACAAAAGAACCAGCAAGCGTCAAGTCCACAGGCACAGGCCGAAAAACTAGGACTTCTTCAGTCCAAAAGAAGAAAAAGAGCAAAGTTCAACCAAGAAAATCGTCGACTGTCGATGTCATGTCTGCCAGCGAACCCAATCATTCGAAAAGACTCAGCAGTAAAGCGCCATCGCGACGACGACACACCACCACTGAGAATGATTCCGATCCCAGAATGGATGCATCCTTGCCATCGTTAAGGCCGAAAAAAACTAAAACATCCCGACGATACACAGCCAGTCATGTGACAACAGACACTCCTCACGCCGCAGCCGCATCCAACACCCCCACAACAACTCGAAGGACTGGGCGTCGCAATTCCACGTCCAGTGCCGAAGGAAACGAATTAACGAAACCAAAACCCACTGGTAGGCAGACCATGTTGGATGCATCGGCCAAGTCGGCTCCAGTGTCATCAAAATCTACTAGTAGGCAGACCATGTTGGATGCATCGGCCAAGTCGGCTCCAGTATTATCCTCGTCACCCCACAGACGAAAAAAATCAAAAGAGCGAAAATTTACAGAGTTGGTGGCAGAGGCAGAGGAGCACAGCCGAAAAGCAAAGCCAAAATTAGACCAAAAATCGCCCAATGGTGCCACGAGGAAGAAACCGAGCAGCACCCGCAGAGGGGGGTCCAAAGAACGCGCTATTCAAAGTACGGCTGCTGTAGTGCCTTCCAATAAGCGCAGCAGACGTCCATCTGTGGCTTGTGATGGAACCGATTTTCAACCCAAAGAACCATCGAGTAGCCCCAATGAGTATTCCTTATCAACCGCCATGGCCAAGGGGAAGAGGCAACAAAACCGCAAATCTGCTACCGCAGCGGCAACATCATCAGGCATGAGCATCAGCTCTTTGCCTGCAACCTCTAGTTCCTTTTCCCAGCACAGCAAGCGTCCGCTACGGCTCCGGTCCCATTCCAAAGACTCAAAATCGGCCAAAGACGCTCGATCGGTGGCATCTGCGCCGGCTTCCAGGAAAAACCTCCAACCGAAATGGCATGATAGTTTTAGTGATCGACCTGGTCCTCTCTCAACCCGCAAACAATCTCTAGATAGCTCCATGCCTGAAATTGGAAGACCTGCTCCATTGAATACTCGCAAGCAATCAATGGGTGGTAGCGATCGAATTGGAGTCGCTACTCGCAAAATATCTTCGAGGGACATTTCCATGGGTACCAGGGAAAGGGCTACCCCGACACGAACCTTCAGTGATCTCTTTTCGCAAACGTACGTGGTCAAATCCTCGCCCAAACCTTCACCGACAACGGAGACTCGCTCGAGGACCGTTCATGTGGACAAGGACAAGAATGGCGCCAATATCATAGCACACGACGGCTTATTCGTCCCTACTGGCTTTGAACGAACACAACCCAAAAAGACAGCGAGTGGCTACTCCGCCGCCACTTCGCCCGTTGGACTCCACGATACGGGAAGCAATTTGCCAAAAGAACGCCAACGTCGTTCTCACAGCATGGATCATACAGTGCCGAGCATGCCGCCAACAACACACAGCAACATGGTGGCGCTGTCCGATATTCCTGGTAGCGTAGATGAATCCGTCCCACCGTTGGCGCCATTGGTGGAAACACAAGATACCGCTGCTCCCGGTGTGCGCGATCTGGTGGCTATGGTAGAGTCGTGGACCACCAAAGATAAGGATAGTCAGCCCATTGTATCTGCCCCGCTTCCACTAGCACCAGTAGAGGAAGTTTCAGTTTCGCAAGAAAAAGAGGCCCGGAGTATACTATCTACTATTGCCGACGCCAGCACGGAAGGAGACGGACAGGAAAATTTGAATGATACATCCACACTGGGTGAGAAAAGTGGAAGTGTGAGCCTTGCCAAGAACGCCTTAACAGATGCTTGTGACAGCGTGGTACTTTCAAAGGCAGTAAAAAGTCACCCAGCATTTGGGCGCTCAGGAATGGTCAGACAGTACTCCTTGAGGCACCCACGACTGACGCTCAACCCAATCAAGCTCCGACGATGTCATTCTTTTGAGTCAGAACCTTCCACCAGTCGTCGTCAGCGAAGTATTTTTACGGATTCAGCTGCCTCTGCTGACACTACGAGTAGTGACGTCTTTTCACAGAAATCACAGGACCGCAGTGTTTCGCGGCATGCATCAGAACGGCGATTTACGGTAAGCATGATGCGACGACGCCGGTCCTCGTCGGTAGGCAATGACGGTCGTACTCGGGACGTGTCTCCGAAGAAACCCGTCAAACGAAGTTCCTTGGAATCCGAGCACAGTAGGAGTTCACAATCTCAGTATTCGTTGCAACGGCGGGACCAACAGCAACACCACCACAATGTTGTGGATCGTCATCAGAATCTTAAACCATCGTTTTCCGACAATGCCTACGCCGCATCCATTGAAAAATACTTGGGTGGTCGTCCGGCGACAGCGCGATACGATGACAAGTCACTTCGCTCTCGACAGACGATCGACTCTACCGACGCCAGCAGCGTTGGAATGGGTGTCGTGAAGGGCAAGTTCCGGCGAGTTTTGTCTTGCGATAGCCTGGAGCTATTGCAAGGGAAAATGGAAGAAAAAAAGTATCCGAGACGCGCGACCAGAAGGAGCAGTTTCGACGTATCATCGCATTGTGAAAGTACGGCGTCTTCAATGAACATGAGCCAGCTTGGTGCCAGATCGGGCCGGGGCATGCCACAAGGTGTTGGTTGGGCGTCCATGAATGTCACTAGTACAGGCAATGGTGACAGCACCGCTGGTGGGAATGGGAGTTCAAGTGCCTTGGAAACATACAACCGTTGGTCTTCGTCCGTTTGATGAACACTGGCTGCTCAGTTCATGAATGTTTTCATGTATTGTGCATTACTTCTTCATGAATTTAGCATAAATGTTATAGCATGCATGGTTCCATTCCTAGCTAGGGAGAGTCCAAAGAAAGTGAGGGGCTGCAAAAGTTTGCTGGTCACCTTCCTTTCAACACAAATAGACGTAGCAGCGACCGGCTTTACTACTTCATCTGCGTACTAGTTAGCTAGTAGTGGTATTACTGTAGTACATGTGTACAGTTCGTGCAGTAATGGTAGCACGGTTAAGCCCATTGACATTGGAGTTGATCCAGTGGGATTGGTTGTTTGGTTCATCCAAGCGACGTAAGTAGGTGGTACGCTCGTATGGTACGCATTGTAGCTACTGGAGTACCAGTAGTACTCCGAGTAGCTGCTGTGGACTGTGGTACCGTAGAGAAGACTCGTATGGTACTCCTACGAAAGGCCGAAGAAGAACGCTGAGTTCCTCAATTAATGGGTTTTAATTCCCCCTTTTATCTTTTCCTATTTGTTCTGTTTATGTCGGTCATTGTAACCGGAATGTCCTATTGGTTATGACCTTTTTTGGCGTTTTCCGTGAGCTCTCATTCTTGACTGACTTGATCGATTGATTTCCATTGGAATCACGTCTGTTCCTCTTGTTGTTGGTGTTGCATCATAATAATCACCACCTTGACGAACTCGTCTACCCCAAGTACCATTACTGGAACAGCTATACTGGAACCCTCTCTCCATTTGCCATCACACAAGCATCTTCATTTATGTTAGTTGGCTAGCTAGCTACTAGATAGCAACCAGCCAAGGTAGCTACTCTATCTTTATCTATATATATTCACACACACACGCACGCAGCTATAATATATCATACTTACTTGATTCGCACCCCCCATGGTCTCTTCGAGCATGAATGATCTCTCCCAATTTGTGGTTGCTACTACAGAGCCTGAAGTTGAGGTTGCGACGCCTACGACCTTGCATCATCGCCTAGACAAGAACAAGAACAGTTTCCAATCTCGGGCCTTTGATCAAGAAGAGGTTTCCATCGCTGTTTCCATAGATGAATACGAGCAGCAAGCAACATCTGATGATGACGAGTACTCTCAGCAGTCTAATTCGCATTCCCATTATGATGACGATGATGAGTCGCTGGGTGATCAGGACCATGATGGCGATGACAGCTGTTACACTTCAGAAGGATCCATGGAGCAACGTCTAGGTGGAGGCATTGCCAAATATTTTGTTTCTGGAGAAATACAAAAACAGGCGCAACAAAAAGAGAAAAAAACAATTATACAGAAACAACATCCACAGCAACAACCAATCATAATCCCACAGCAACAGTTACCCAAATTGACCCACTTACAATCCCAAACATTGCCACCTGGAAACATTACGTACCAAAACAACCATATGGATCTTGGAATGATTGGCTTCTCCGATAGTTTTGTAGTCACGGATTCAGAAGATGTGAGTGAAGTCAGCGAACAACAAGAGCCTTTATTTTCCAGTGATTTTGAAACGGACCAGCTTACTGGGATTGGCATGGACCATTCGCAGCAGTCTTATAGTACGAGAAACACACACAAATCTACTGGATCGGGTGGCAAGAGAACATTGATGGCCGACAACTCTCTCAACAGTCAAAACACAACTCATGCAGACGTATTGAGTTTTGATATCATGTTGGGCAAAAAGGCACCCATCGAACCACAAATGGAAAGCAGCAGCAGACGATCCAGCGGCAGCAACAACAATAAAGATTACAATGAACCTGATATTGACGACCAAGATGACTACGAACGTCGCCATCGAAGATCCATCAGTCGACAAAGTAGTATTCAGCAACGACGACAAAGTCGAAGACTGGACCGATCCACCAGCAGTCGTGTCAGTCGACATAGCGACGGCAGTCGAAGTCGTAGTACTTCCACACAGCGATCAAATAGGTCCAACGAGGGCATCTTGCCCCCTCCTAGCCTCATGCCCATGAGTTCCACGGAACTTGCTGCCCACAACCAGAAAGTACGGGATGGTCATCTGGATGACGACGATGATGATGACGAAGAAGATATTTATTCTGTTTTAGCGGTTGCTTCAGGAACAGTTCCTGTCCCTCCTCCCGCGGCCGCGGCCGCTGCAGCTCTGGATGCTTCGGATCGAATACGACGGCGTCGTCAGTCTCTTGGTACCCCAAGTGCTCGCAGATCAAGTACTGCAGGTGCTGCTGGGCCGACCATGTTGGATCAGTCCACTAATTCGCAAGCTTCTGCTGCTTCTCAGCAACGACGACGACTGGACGGTTCCACGGCGAGTCGAAGAACGCGACTGTCATCGGCAGGAACGTTGGATGTATCAGCCAACAGTGCTGGGACCATGGGCAGTGGTGGTGGGGGCAATTGTCGCAGGACATCTTCTCTTTTGGATTCCTCCAGTCGCCGAACATCGCTTCGCCGTATCAGCAGTGCAGATGGCTCGACTACGAATAAGAATACCACGACGAGTCCTATGAGTGGTAGCCGCGCAACTCGTCGGACCAGTCGTCTGAGCGGCACTCATCGAACAGATAATAATGGTGACCCAGTAGAAGATTGGCAAGCCACAACCAAGCCTGTTGCGGGTAGCATGCGACGAATCTCCAGCGGTGGTCGACGAGCATCAGAAGCTGGTCATCATCACCACTCTTCTGCCATCGCGTCACCAGAAATTACCCGCAGTATGAGCAGTCGACGCATGCACGATCATTCCGGACGCAGTAATACTGGAATCAGTAGGGCATCCATCAGTGGTGGTAGCACTCGTCCTGGTATAGGAAGAGTCGCATCCTATGACCCGGCTGCGGGTGCTGGCCTACGACGAAACAGCTTTCATGTGGGTGGTCATCATGCCCCGGAATATGCTACCTTTGGACTGTCTCATTCGGAACAAAACCAAACGGCGAATACTGCCGAACCATCGCGGGTGTCTCTCATTGCGCCTCCACAAGACGGACCCAATCGGCGAGAGCGTCGAGTCAGTTCTTCCAAACCACATGACACTGCAGTTGCCTCTAAAAACCCAAACAAAAATTCGGCAGCACACAAAATCAGAAATCGCCGCATGGCGTCAGAGCGTGGCATGGGGGAATCCTCTCGTGGTGGCATGGGGGAATCCTCTCGTGGGAGTGGTACTTCAGATCTTTCAGATGATTACTGGGATGACGAGGAGGACGAGGAGGATCCGAATATGTTTCCATTTGATCCTTTTAGTAATACCACCATCGATAATAGCAACGGCAGCAGCGGCAATAACCACAATGGCACTGGATCATCTCGTCGTCAACATCCAAATCATCATCATCAGGTCTCGGATCGTGTGTCACGTCGCAAAAGTGGTTTGACCCGCAACGCAGGTAGTGGTGATGGACGCAACAAAGTTCGCAGATGTCGATCGGAACCAACCGAAACATTGCACATGATAATGCATGCCGATATAGATGAAGATACTGTCGCTGCCATGCAACATGACTATAGCGGTGACAGACGAAAAGTCAAGACCGGCAAAAGGCCCGTGGCAGCGAAAGGTTCACTGGCACGACTGGCGGCGGACAAGAATGCCCCGCCCACGACTAGAGCCTCTAGAAAGGCAGCGACGCATGAACCCTCCAGCGCTCGGCGTCTGTCACGTACATCGTCAAATAGCTAGATTTAGAAAGCCTCAACAGATTGGATCAAAAGAAGACGAGCGAGGATGAAATGCAGAGACAGCAAGAAATCAACAGCGTTTGAAACGCAAGGTAGATTACAATGTCTTTACCCGGAGCTAAAACAAATATAACATTTGCTTTCCAAGTCATATTTGACATTTTCTCATTAATTCGTTAGAATTAATTTTAATTCAAATGGTGAATTAGAAGGGGGTCCTCTTACCTTTTCTGGATTGCAATTTTCTTGGCTCTTCTTTCATTCGGCACGGGCTGTAGTGCCAATACGTGGGTTGCGGGAAGCTACACCTTGGTCACCAAATAGATGAAAATTACATGTAGCAATCAAAAGTCCCTCATCTTCGCCATGGCCAGTCACTCGAAGAGACGAGAAACAAAAATCGACCGGAAGGAGGGCCAAATCTACTGCCTGTGTGGTCGTCGGTCCAAACATACCAGAGAAAAGCCAAATAGAATATGGCTAGACCAGAGTCATGAGGCAGACAAAAAACTAAGCATTATAAGATTGCATTGGAATATAATATATTTAATCTTGGAATGACATTAAACTTAAAGGTAGTTCTAGACAGAGTTCAAGAGGCTGTTCATCCACAAGTCATTCTCTCAATCATTATTTCCTTGCTCTGTGCCAAACACTCCTCCACAACGTGTCGTATATTGAATTTATTTATTGCTTTCTACTGATTCTTCTGCTTCATCTTCACCTGCATTCATAATTTCGTCATCCAAATCACTCATCATCCAGAAATCATCCCCAGTTCCACCATTTTCTTGCAAGAATGCGGGTGGACGAGCGGCTCGGACTTCTCCGGGTCGGTCGACGTATTCAATCAAGGCCATGGGAGCATTGTCACCCTTGCGATTTTGACTGAGTTTGAGAATGCGTGTGTAACCACCTTGTCGAAAACGATACCGAGGTCCCAACACTTGCACTGCCTTGGCTGTGGCCTGTGGTGTTCGAACGATGGGATTCAAGGCACGAAAGGCATTGTAATGTGCTTGGAATGGTTGTTGCTTTGTGTCGGCACTGATTTGCTGTTGCAAGGCAGGCGTATTCCGTTTGACCATGGTAATGAGCTTCTCGGCCAAAGATTGAACTTCCTTGGCTTTGGCCACGGTGGTCACGATGCGTTCATGTTCAATCAACGATGTGACCATGTTACGTAACATCGCCCATTTGTGGGCACTGGTCCGACCCAATTTGCGAAAACGAATTCTCTTTTTCATACTGAACTGACGCCGGAAGAAACGTTAATAGTAGCAGTAGGTGCTAGTAGGTGGAGGGTACCTGGCTGGTTGTCTTGCTGACAGTGGAGATTGTTGTTGTGTCAAACTACTTTTTGATTGCGATCATCTTTGTCATGATTGTGATACGTCGCTATGGAAACGGACAGCGGACGTACCTCCTCTTTGCTGTTTCTCCTTGCAGTCAGTCACGATAAGGCTGAGTAATGAAAGGACGGATGGACTGACAGACTAAATTTTTTAGGATAGTGTGCTATCGGCAGCGTAGCGGGCGTATCTATTTACACTGCTTAGTCAAACACTATAGACTTTTTAAAATCTAAGTCATAGGGATTCCCTAAGGATCACGTGGGCCTAACTTGTGATAACTAGATTTCTTTTACGGAGACCATTCTTACAATCATCACATGATATGCTGCTTGAAAAAGTCGGCCGTTTTTTGAGTCGCCTGCTCTTGCGCTTCTTGGAGGACCTTATCATTCGAGCTGTCTGCTCTCGACACCCATCCATGGTCCATGTGGGTAAAATCTACTACCACGTCGTCAACAGACAAGCTGCGTTGGTCGGCTAAATGTTGAGCAATGATAGAGTTTTTATGAAAGTCAATGTCTTGCTTTCCTGGCATTAAAAGAATTGGCTTGGTCTTGCATGCCTTGGCCATTTCTTCCTTGGTTTGGCTTCCTCCCACGACGACCCCTTCTGGTCGCCAAGATGGATGAATCAGTACTCCCGCGTTGAGGTTTGGCAGGATTCTCTCTCCATCTTTGTCTTCATGATTGGACCAACCAAAACTTTTGCCAATAACCCAAGCACCAAAGCAAAAACCCGCCATGCCAATTTTATCCACAGATGGAGGTATGTTAGGCTCAATAATCTCTTTCAAATCAGCTTTTACAGCAGACACAGTAATGCGTGTCTTTTCAGCCCAAATAATCGACAAACGACACATTAAATCCACCCAAAACGTTTTCGTCCCAACGTCTGGCGCCATGGGATATCCTCGAAACAAATCGGGCATCCAAACGGCAGTATCTGCGCCAAGTTTCTCTTGTAGCGAATCGCAAAAGACATTATGATTTCCTGTATCGACCCCATGGACGTCTGAAAAGACCAACACGAGGGACTTTGGTGCGGATGACGAACTCACTTGATAACACGGTATTTGGGAGCGCTGGGATGATTCTTTATCGAGGACCTGCAAAGAAACCACTTTGCCTTTAAGTGAACCCTTTGAGACGGGAACGCCCATGGCTCCAAATGCCCCGGGTGGGCAACATCCTTCTAGTGCCATGGTCAAAGTAACGAATTTGATTCATCCCTTTGCCATCATCTATTTTTGCACAGAACTGGGGGTGCATAACAAATTAACAACAACATGTTTCCATAATTATCTTCGAGTTTCGCCACAATGCTGTAATGCAATAAGACACTGTCCTTATGCAGTAAGGTTAGAAATAATTTGATGCAGACGCACAATCGCTCCATCTTTTGTCAATACCTGCGTCCCGTGGAAAGCATGATAGTATTTTCGTTTCCGCACATTGTATCCTTTTTCTGACGAGTTGCAATCGACCATTTGTAACCCATCCTGCACCATTCCGCATACATAGCCCACTGAAAGAAACAATCGAAGAGAAGCAGTAAGAAGCATAAAAACAATAAACGTCTCGCTAGTAAATGTATCATCATAAATATTATGTGTTACTAGGTTCCTAAGGATATTGTAGTTTGTCGTTTTCCTTCCTTCTGAAACATTTTACTAGGGCATATCGATCTTGCGTTGCATACTCAAATTTTGTCAGCAATCAACCAATCGCTCAACCACGGTTAGACGTCAATGGTCAGGACAATGACTGAGTTCTTTTCTGCATTGCACACAAAGTCGCGAAAGATGATAATCTTCTCCCACAATGATACCGTTGGAGGCGTGGTGTTGGCATGTCTTGTCACTAGCACTGTACATGACAATCTGAGCGAACCCAATTGGATGATGACCGGCTGCACGTTGCATAATAATGGTGAGATAATTGTTAGATCATATGCAAGTTGATCTAGGTGACTCCACCAGACTATTTCTACTGAAGGTCGGGATTAAACACCTCCATCAGCTTACAATCAGTTTGCGTGACATTAAGCCTTCCAACTACTCTTACTACATGCTGCTTGTCTTCATGGTGGGGAGTGGACATGTTTTACGTTTCACACGCAAGCAACACAAACCACGCAATCGCACTTTGTATTGTTGCCCGTCCTTGTTCCCACAAACTCCTCCTCCAAATGATACTGGCGCTTGATACGGCGCAAAACCTTGACATCAATGCCACACTGTTCGATGGTGAACGGTCGTTCGTAAACAATAGCGGCAAAACTGGCCTGTCCTCCCACGCGAGTACTGTGACACATGAAAACGGACTTGGAAGTAGGGCCCAAGCCCTCCCGACTCGAGGGCGAGTGCTTTACGAGATCTCGAAAAATGTTGCCAATGATAGAGAACCGAGAGGGGTCATCATCATTGTCGATGGGAAATATTTCTGATCGACTGTACATAACTAGCGCTACGGCCTGCTTGATGAAGGATGTCATCGTATCAAACGAGTCGGTTTGACTGGTATGAATGTCTCGTAAGGGTAGACGATGCAAATTGATGTATCGATTGGTGACCACTATGGATTCTTCGCCGTAATGCGGCAGTGGAGGTGCCAGCTCGGTATTCGTTGGTGGACAAGACTTATTCTCGACACAGTCGCTGGGTGGCCACATGTGTTCCTTGGTCCCCAATAGGGCACAGGTGGATCCTGGTCGTAGAAAGGAACACCAAAACATGGACGTTCCTCGATTGGTAACGAGGACATCTGCTTCGTTGACGACAGCCAACTGTTCGGCGAAGGTTGGATACGCACCCCAGTTCAAGAATTTGACATTCAAGGACAGTGCGCTTCGGTCGTGGTTCCCTAGCAAAGTCATGTTGGTCAAGCGTTCCGCCAATGACTTTAGTGTGTGGGTGGTTTGTGGGGTAAATCGTTTGCTTTCCGTCAACAAAACCTGCAGTGGACGACCCGTAGCTTTATGTTGGTCAGCAGCAAGCACGGAACGAGGTTGAATACCATGCGAAGTCATTAATCGCTCAGAAAAGAGTTTCAGTGGGTATTCGGGTGGCGGCGGTGGAGGATTTGGGCCTCGCTTGTTCTTCCACTGTGGCAGCGTGGCCCAAGGCAGCATGTCGACCGCGGTATACTCTCCCCCATTTGTGGACCCAAAGATAATCTCGTCATACACAACCCAGTGGCCTGTGAGTGCTGGGAAATCCAGAATCGGTGACAAAAATGGTGGATTGTTCTCGGCAAAAGTTTTCATGGCCCGCTCGTGCTTGCAATGCATCGAATTTGGGTGTTTGTCGTATTCGCATTCTTGGTTCGACAAGAGGCGAAATGGTGAGTGCCAATGTCCAAACTTCCCGGCAGCGACGTAGGCAGGATAAAAGGCATCAAACAAAGCGTGGGCCATATTTTGCGACCACAAGAGAAAGAAGGCCAGCGTAAGTCCACGGCGACGCTCCAATCCCGCACTGAGAAAAGTACTGGCTTCTGTTTGGTTCATGACTTTCTCTAGCACGGGCTCTGTAGTAATGTAACCAGGCCCTCCCCAGTAACTCAAGCCAAATTCCTTGACTACTGATGGAAGTGCAGGGTCTTCTGGACGGCGAAGATAGTAGAACTGCTTGTACATGTGGTTGTTGCCTGATCGGCGAGGGTCTTGGTAGAGGTTAAAGCCTCGACAGGATTGATCGACTCCTGCTTTACCCACACATTCGATGCGGCTGCACCACGGACAGTCTGCTGCGTATGTGTCTCCGTCTTTGTATAGGTCTGCCTTGGTGTCGTACAGTGTTGTTATAGCCGTTGTTTCCCGGGATCCTGTTTCTTTGAAGGACTTGACTTTCGGAGCAGCCAAGGCATTGAAGGCAATGCTTTCCAGCATGAGATGGCGAGCAACTGACATTAGGCCAAATGCCGCTAGCATTGTCACCCCCAAAATGCGGGCAAAGTAGTTGCTTGTTTTGGTAAACATACTAGTAGTAGTAAGAGCTCCGATCTCAACGATGGCCAAGGCAGTAGAATAATATTTGTTTTAATCGTCATAGCCATTGCAATGTAACAGAGAAATTCAGTACACATTGGCTGCATGGCTGCTTTCAGGTTGTGGTGGGATAGCTCGATCAACTGCATGGACCGGTGTGATTTTTTGGTTTAGCGCTGGATATGTTTACCAACGAGTGAGCATAATCCGATCGGCTGGCTTGGCCTTACGGTAATTGCGCCAATGTTTTTGAGTCTTAATAATGTTGACTAAAATGCTACTACAGTAGTAGTTAGAGCTCTAGCTAAAGTAGCTAGCTCTAGCTACTAGTACCTCTAGCTAGTAGTATCATTAAGTGAATATTTTTTTAGCTGGTACACTATGGTACAAACTCTGCGCTACCTGATGATAGCCCATACAAAGCAAGCTAAAATTGCGGAAAGTGTGCGCATCATGCCACCCCAATGTGAGACTTCTATCTACTACTGGTAGCTACAACTGAACGGTACTACTGTAGATTATTTTGCTTAACTGGTGGCTTGATTGCTTTTCATTGTGACAAAAAGCTTTTTCTTGGCAACTGCCCCAGGCCTCACGATGCAGCCTCATCGACCTAGGAAATTCCCTTTGAACAAATTCCGGTAATGAAAGAAGAGTTCAGCTTGAGCCGGGATGTCCTTGGTGGCAAAGAAACCAATGCGGATATCTCCATTAACGAACACTTTCTTGGAGGTCATGTTCGGGTTGTTGCTGTGATTGGCAAAGCGCGCCTTGCTCCCTTTGTTCATGCCATCAATGTAATAATCTTTGCTTTGATCGAACAAGTAATTGCTGCCATTTTGGTTGTAGACAATGTGTCTCCTATCCCCTTCATGCGTTGACACTATTTCTCCAAGGTATTCTTGGATAAAGTCGCCCTTGCGCAATCGGTCCTTAGTGAAGAGGCCCCATCCCGCACCCGGGACAGACGATTTTCCCACGAGTAACCTCTGGTATCGCTTCATGGAAATGTTATCGTTGCGGCACCTCTGCGTATAGGAATTCGCGGTGAGGCGCCTCGGCAGATCGGTGCATGTCTGGCAGGACTTGCACAAATCGGGGTCGCACTCGCGGCCAGCCGCAAAGCACGAACAGTAGGACTGGGCGCAATCGCCTTTGCAGTCGCATCCACGGAAGAAATTCGGACTGTACTCGGCGTGCACGCAAGCCTTGGTGCAGAAAAAAGCATTCTGCATGCACTCACAGGATGACTCGGAACAGGGCCCCGCGTGGGTGCAAGGTTGGTACCAGGGATGAAGACTGTTGTGGTTGGTAATGTTTTGGAGCAATTTTTTGCTGTAGTTTCTCATGGAATAATATCCAAATTTCTTCCGTTTCTGGAGTTGGGCGAGGCTTTGGGAGGGTTTTCGTTCCGGCAGCTTGAGACGGTTGGATGTGATGGCGTCGCGAACGACATCTAGGGGAAGATTCATTGTTTTAGCGATTTTGTCCGTGTCACCGCTCAAGATCAAGAATAGCTTCTCCAAATCGATCAGCTGCTTTCCCTTCAACGTATGCGTGACTCGTGCCTGTTTAGGACCAGGCTCCATTGGTGCCGCCAAAGTAGGAGTAAATTCGGCATCCTGTGCAATTTGGGGGGGAAATTCGACAAGATCCATGTCATTATGAGTGAGAAGGAACAAAATTTGCAAAAGATGAACAATCAACTGAAGCGGAATGCATGCCCCTGGTGCCCCAGATTATTACCTTCCAAAAGTCATGTTCGGCCCTTCTCGCGGCCCGTTCGGCTTGCAGTTCCAACTCCGGCTTAGTATATTGACCATGCAGAGGACAGTCGTACATAAAGCATCGATTGCAAAAGAGATCCCGAAAGTTGACAATGCGCTTCTGGTAGGATTCGAGGAATGCACTGCCCGCACTGTCTTGGTTGAGCGCAACCTGTGCTGGTTGTTCCACCGGTGGCGTTGCCAAGCTGTCTTGAGGCGCGGTGTCGGCAGGCCTCGCCTCGGGTATATGATTTGTCATGACCTTTTGGATTCGTTCCATCATCCAAGCTAGATCGATGTGCAAGCCGCCGTTGAACTCCAGCAACCTTTCGCTGGCCACAAGACAATGACCCGCACATTCTAAGAGATGGGCACGATCCTCCTCCCTTCCATTTCCAATTGACCGGTTCGTGACCGCGGTGGCTAGTATCCGTTCGAGGGTGGTATCGATGAGTTCGTTCGTTAGGTCCTCTTGGAAAATGGGTCCCCGTTCCAGGCGTTTCTCCCGTTCCGTCAATTCATACCCTTCGTCCAACTCCCGATCAGCTTCTTCCTCTTGCCCCTCCGCTTCGTGGTTCATGAACGGGACAAATCCTAATTGTTCTTCGTCGTCCACGGGAAAACTATTGGTGACAGCGTGCGGGGATTTATGGCCAGGTTGTGGATCGTGCCGTTGCCTCCCCAAACGGACCGTCTGTGGACGCTGTAGAAAGGAGGGATATGAGCGCACTGGTGGTCGTTGTGCCAACGCTGGACCTATCACTTGGTCTCGCTTTTCCTGCAAGAGCCGAACCATGCACTCCTGACGGCGGAGTTCGAGTTCCTCTTGTGTGTCCTGCAAGGTCTTAGATACCAATAGCTCAAAGGAACCTTCGCCCGCCTCTCTCCAGTGACGGGGTGTGGTGGTGCTCCTAGTAGCAGTAGCAGTAGCATTAGTAGTACTAGTCACAGCCTCCATAGTACTAGTACTAGTCACAGCCTCGATGGTACTAGCACTAGTCACAGCCTCCATTGTCTATTTAAAAGTATTTTGTTTTTGCGAAGAAAAAAATAGTTGGTGAAGGCGTGCAGTCGTCGGCGTCCAATAAGGTACTCGCACTTCTATTCTTCGCCTCGCGATTGATTCAAATTAACAATGGGAGTTGCCTGTGATTATCGGGGATGGCGAACGTTTCCCTTGTACTACTTAACTGCTTTTGTGATCTGAAAAACGCGAGGCTGTTGCAGACTAGTATGGGGGGCACACCTGGCTCGATTGATACCTTGCTTCCTTTTGCTTTCTTTCTACTAGCTAGTGCCGACAAGGGCGTGTCGGGTGATGCGCTGTTGGGTTTCAGCTAGTTTGCATAACCCAGGGATCCGGATATCTTGCGAAGGCGGTTGGTGCTTTATCGATCTCCACCTTCATCGTCGGTCTGATGAACGAACTCTGAAGCCCTGCGTTACATTTGCGTAGAGCCGCTGCTGCCCGTGATTGAAGTCGAATCACGATTTCTCTGGTAGTGATTCCTCCCCTTGTAATTTTGTCATGAAGAAGAAAAAGAAACATTCTAGATTCCATGTGCCTTTCCAAGCACCTCACATCCACAAATTTTTCACCTAATTGTATCTTTCCTAACATCACTAAACCTATCTGGTGTGTGTCTTTTTCACAGTGTGGTTACATGTGTTCAGACTCAGTCACCATTGTCAACCGAGCAGGATGGTTTCTAATTTTTTTTTTAGCCTTTTGCACAGCAGGTGTGCATGCGTGATGTCGCATGGATCGTGCAGTGCCAAGATGCTAATGATCCATCGAACACAGTTCCACCATGAGCCCTCCTGACAACCCTCATAAGAAGTTTCCCCAGAAAAGACAAGCACAACTCAAACATGCGTGAGCGACACTTACCAAAATTGTGACATGACCCAACCCAAAAAGCATTCATCACCGATGGTTGTGGTCAAAGGGCCGATGCTGAGCCGATGTTTTTCAAAAGAATGATGTCCAATTTCACACAATGACAACATGCCCTTGCATCAAATGGAAAGATTTCATTGTGGGGTGGCAGAGGGAGGGTGTGATGTTTTCAACTGATTTCCATTGAATTGATCAAATTCAGCTGCAGGCAAGCAAAGTCCGTCAAGCAAACCTTTTCAACTTAACCATTTTCAACTGTTCTCAACAATTGTGTGACAAAGTCATGAATTCCTGGAACCTCTTGGGGCAGTCAGCTAGCAAGCACTCGAGAGTGCTGTTGTGTGGCAGTGCAGACAGTGAAAGTGCAACTGAGTCTTCAGTTTGGGTCGGGTTCCAAGGGGAACACATTGAGAGCCAGAATTAATGCTAATGTTGTGAAGCCACACTGTGCTCCACTCTTCACACACAGTGGGCTAATGTCCCTTTCCTTAGTCAATTGGTTAAATTTGGCTAGCTGACGGATGTCTTTCAGGATAAACTTTGTGCAGTGGATTTGACATGTGTTGGCAGTCAACTTGGCCTTTTGAGCCGACAGAGAGGCATTGATGGAGTTCAAAAATTTGCCAGAAGAGACCTGTGAGCATGTCTAACCAAGATGATGGCAACTCAAGCAATTTAAATCATACTAAACAGCAAAGAGTGACTGATTTATAGTAAATTATTGGAATTGTTTCTAAGGCTAGTGCTCTGGAAAT
>ENA-ORBV01007452-ORBV01007452.1-microbial-mat-metagenome-genome-assembly--contig:-NODE-7452-length-18789-cov-5.622542_pt1 | contig 18789 bp, 11 predicted proteins | sample MGYA00237777_ERZ505514 | MGnify/ENA primary metagenome ERZ505514 (study PRJEB26160, sample SAMN06269048) | microbial mat metagenome | isolation source: Oligotrophic lake microbial mat | place... | reverse complement strand
GGTAAATGCAACTTCTGCATTTATGAATGGTTCAGCTCAATCTTGTGGTGGTTCTAGTGGCGGAGGTGGAGCTGGTGGAAATCAAGGAGGAGTTTATGCAGGTGGTGGAGGAGGTGGAGGAGGATGTGGAGGAGGTACTGGTGGGATTGTTATGGTTTGTGCAAAAAATGTCGTAGGTGGCTATGCAACGTGTATTCAAGCACTTGGGGGAACTGGAGGGGCTGGAGGAAACGGAGGAAATCCAACAGCTCAATTTTCTGGTGGTGGAGGTACAGGTGGTGGAGGAAACGGAGGAACTGGAGGAGTTGTTGTATTTATCTACAGTACTTATTCTGGCGTAGCATTAACTACAGCTTGTGTTGCTGGTGGTGTTGGTGGTGCTGCTGGTGCTACAGCTGGTATTGCAGGAACAGGTGGAGGGTCAGCTGGTTCACTTGGAACAACGGGGGCTACAGGAGCAGTCGGTAAGTTATATACATTTATAGTATAAAAAAATATGCAACCACAAAACACAACTTTAGTAGAGCCGGGAGTATATAAAATGGACTTAGGTGTAGGCACTGATGGTGTTACACCTTCTATAAAGTACGTTAATCAAAAAGGAGAGAATATCAGCAACTACTCTCCTACAATGCAGACAACTACCCAGCAAAACAACAAAGACGTGCAAGCCGGGCAGAAAATTGACGCCATGACTAAACCAGTACAAGGTAATCCACAAAACCCTAATAATCAAGGAAACGTTAATGCTAATGTGGCGAACACTACGGGGCAGGCAAACGGGGAGACTAACCCAGACGGGACACCTGCAACTACAACACTAGCGCCAGACGGAGTAACTAAAATATCCCAGACACCACAATCAGGTGCTTATGCTTATGGAACTCCTGCCACTTTGCAAGAGGGGGAAAAGCTCGGCTATGGCACAGACGGCAAGCGTTACATTTTAGATAAGGCAGGAAAAGCAAGGAATGATCCGTTTGCAGACCAAGAGTATGAAAAAAACAAGGCAGGAATACAAAGAGAACAAGAGAGATCCGTTATGTACGATTCTCTTAAAAAGAATAGTGATGTGGCACACCAAGGTATGCTTGATTCTATCAAATCAAAAGCTACCTTGAACCGCGCAAAAATGCAAGAAACTAATAAGCGTTACTTAGCACTCAAAACAAATGAGGGCTTTTCAGGAGGGCAGGCTCGCTATATGTCAGATATAAATAATGGAGTATTGCAAGACGAAGAAGAGAAAGGGAATATACGTCTTATGGAAATAGATGTAGCAGAACAATTACTTATAGCACAAGCCGTTTCTGCAAAAACGGACAAAGATTTCGAGCTTTTGAATAAGAAAATGGGAGAGCTAGACAACTTGAGAAAGGAAAAGGACACGGCTATAGAACATGTGTTTAAATCAGCCGTTGCCTTTAATAAATCCTTAAGTGAACAACAGAAAGCCTTGGATGATAAAGAGAAAGTAGCGTTTGAACAAGGTGTTAAAACGCTTACAACATCAGCTCCAGCGCTTATTAAGTCCTATGACATGCTAAAAACGGAAGAATTGAAGAAAGCGTATCTCGAAAAGATGTCAAAGACATTACGACAGTCACCGGAGGCAGTACTTGGAGCTATTGAAGACCAGAGAACACAGAATAATAAGGAAGAGCGTGATGTAAGGGGAGATGAGTCGCGTATAAGGGCTACAGATCGATCTAACAGAACAAAGGGTGGGGCTGGTGGTTCAGACGATTTTGGTGGAGAAACAATGACGCCAGAAGAACAAGCTAGAATACAGAAGTCACAAGACTTCTTTACAAAAATAGATCAGATGATTGCAGGTGGCTTTAAAAACTCAAAAGGAGTGCCAGTTGCAACTGATAAAGGTTATCTAACATACGCCGCTTTTAACGATCTGTTAAGCACTGCCCTTGGTATGGGGGTTACACGTAAGGAGTTTTTGAATAGATACCAATCAAAACTGAACTTATCAACTTTTTCAAAGGCAAAATCAGGCTATAAACTTACAGAAGGAGAGTATACTGAACTAAAGAAATCTAACAAATAATACTTATGTCTTTTTTTGACGAATATAACACCGCGACAAATTCAAAAAAGACATCAGCAGAAGCGTCTCTAGCACCTGCTCCAGTCTTACAAGCAAATTCTGGCTCGTTTTATGATGAGTTCACGGCAACAAAGCCAGTCGTTAAGGTAGCGCCAGTAAAACAAGCTATTCCAACTGCAAAGGTTGTAGAGGCTACTGTTTCTCCTTCATCACCTTTACCAGCTCCTTCATCCGTTGCGCCTAAAATTGATAATCCAAGTGCTTTTTCTTCGTTTTACAACACTCTAAAGAAAACGGCCTCTACTTTTGTTTCAGACGGGGCGAATATCTTAGCAGGTATGACCAGTATTCCTCGCGACCTTGATATTTATGGGACTAAAGCAGTCAAAGCACTAGATAGTGGTATTTCAAGGGGTATAAATAACCCTCAAAAGATTACAGACAAAGACTATTCTCTTTCAAAAAATAAAGATTATGTATCACCACAAGCTGGTTTTTATCAAAATATAATAGACGACTTGGGAAGGGGTAAGTTTGATGAAAAGAACTGGGATACAAAGATTCAGAATAAGGTGGCAGAGCTTGGTAATAAATTACAAGTCTCGGCGGGAGTAGATCCAAATAATAGAACCTTTGGACAAAAGCTTTCTGGAGGTTTTGGTAGTATGGTTGGAATTTTTTTGCCGTCTTTCACACTAGCTAAGACAGCATCTTTACTTATCCGAAGTGAAAAAGCTGCAGAAACATACAGTAAGGTTGGACAAGCAAGTATGCTTGTTACAGAGGCGAGTATGGAATCAAATGGTGTTTTTAAACAAGTGTACGAGGAAAACGGGGGGAACGTACAAGAGGCGCAGGCGAAAGCGGATAATACTTTTGGTGCGAACTTGTTGCTTATTGGTATCACTAACCACTACTCAAAGTATTTTGAAAGTGCAGGTACAGGCTTCAGAAACCTTTTAAAAGGGGCTGTAGTAGCGTCTATTTCAGAAGGAGGCCAAGAAGGAGGACAGGCAATTATTTCAAATATCAATACAGGAAGGCCTATTTTTGAAGGAGTGGGGGAATCAGTACTTATCGGAGCGATAGTCGGAGGAGTTACGCACACAGCGGGGCAGGCACTTACTCCTAAAGAGAAAGGGAAGTTAAATGATCTAAAGGATAAAATCCTAACAGAAAATAAGGATAATCCTATCGTTGCAGACTATATAAAGAACGAAAAAGTTAAAGAGGAGGTTTTTAATTACGTAGCTAATACAAAAGAAGTAGAGACACCTGAACAGATCGTAGAGAAGCTCGTAGAGGCAGGAATTGACCATGAGACAGCAGTACAGATACTTATAGATGAGAATATGGAATCTATGCAAACAGAGAGTAATATCAGCGACGACACACTACAAGCAGAAATTGAATCTTTCATGGGATCAGTAGATGTGAAGGAAATAGAAACAACACCTACCACCCCCGTAGCGACGATTACAGCTACTAAACCCTTATCAGCCCAAGAAGCCATCGCTAAAGGGATGACAACAGAGGAGTCACTTTTTGCAGAAGCGAGAGAATTAGGTGGTGAAGAAGCAACAGCAAAAAGACAAGGGTTTTCTTCTGTAAAAGAGTGGAATGATTGGCTTACAGATAATAAAGATGCATTTCGTCCAGTTGGATTAAAAACAAGACTACGAGAGGTAAATGAAATAAATGATTATCTTACAAAATTAAAAGCTATAAATGGGACTCCAAATGGAATAACTGTTCTTGGTACAGGTAAAGAACAAATTACAGACGTATCAAAAGACATTAAAAAAACAGAAAAAAGGCGGGCAGAAGCAATGATAACGCTCAGAGATGAGTTGTATATTCAGGATTTTTTAACCCCCCAAAAAAAATTCCAAGCAGATTATAAGGCGGCTAAGGGTGTGACTAAGCCATCCCCTGCTAGAGAAGAGGCAGATAAAGGCATTGAGTTAATCCCAGACTTTATAGAAGAAACAAAGAAACTTAGAGCAGAAGTGGACGCAAAGAAAGAAGAAACTTCTATTAAAGAAAATGAGGCAGAGGTTCGTTTATATGTTGAGAATGGAGAGATTGGAACAAGAATAGTTAAAATAAAGGAAAGATTCACAGAGATGGGGCGTGATTTTGTTGTGCATAAAACCACTAGTGGGGGGGGTTGGGCGGCTTCGGAAAAAGAAACCGGAATGCTTGTTGATTCTGGAGAGACGGTTGCTGATGTGATTTCTAAAGCACGGGAAACCTTAAAAGAAAAAGGTAAGGAAAAATTGGAAGAAGCTATAAAAAAAATGGGACGTGTAGAAGAAAGTAGGACAGATAAGGCAAAGACACAGAAAGAAAAGGTTAAAGAGGTTGTTTCTAAAAAAGAAAAGGCTTCGATAAAGGAAATTGCCGAGGAAAAAATGGTAGAGGAAGGTGGTGAAGAAAAAAGTGCACGTCTTGCTGTTCGTGATATGAACGAACAAATAAAGAAAGCGATAGAAGAAGACAACGGGGCGGATTCAAAAGAAGCAGACATACGTTTTGATAACGCTCTCAAACATTACGGAAAGACAGTTGTTAATTCTTTATATAGTGCTTACAAAGAAAGATATGGGGAATCTCCTATAGCTTTTATAACCTTGGAAAAGAGTAGTTTTTATTCTTATAAATACGCAGACAATTTTACTGAGACAACTGTTATAGCGGACTTTGGACAATCAGAAAGAGATGACTACGACTACATAGAATATAAAGATATTGACGAAGTCCTTACTTCTTTACATGACCTAAAAAGCCCTGGTAGATCAAGTAAAATTATACAAAGTGGTATACAGTATGCAGTAGAAGGAACAAGGCCTCTTGACAACGCCGGCGATAAGGTAGACAATGTAAGTAATGAACAAAGAAATCAATCCAACGAAATATCCGACACTAGCGACGTACCAGCCGGAGCAGATTTGGGACGCAGTAGCGAACCTACAGGCGAGATATCCGGATATGACAGAGCTTCAATGCTTGTCCAATCTGGAAATGGACTTGGCACAGCAGGATCAAATGGCCTAACGAAAAGCCAAAGACAGCTCATCAACGAAGAAGTTGAGGCGCTTCTTGAATTGCGCGAGTATTCCGCAAACCCTAATGATTATACAGAAACAGATATTGACCTAATGAGGGAGTATTCTGGTGCAGGAGGTAAGGAATCAGTAGGAGGAGAAGGCGCAGGATTGCTTAACGAGTACTACACACCACGAGAAGTGGTGACAACTCTATGGAATATAACAGAACGTCTTGTACCAAACGCAGAGACAGCTTTTGAACCCTCAGCAGGAACAGGGCGTATTATCTCAAGTGCGCCAGTAAGCATACAAGTAGACGGAGCAGAAATATCTAAAGTGTCCGGCACAATAGCAAAACTTCTTAATCCAAATAGTAATATCACTATTGGAGACTTCCAAGAGCTATTTTTTGATAAGAAAACAAATAAGAAAATTACACCACAGCAATATGACGTGGTTATTGGTAATCCTCCTTTTGGAGAGCGTGCAGGCTTTTTGAAAGGAAAGGGCGAGGAAAGCGATATTAACCGTCAAGAAGAGTACTTTATCAAGCGTGGACTTGATATGACAAAGGAGGGAGGTTATCTAATATACGTAGTAAACTCTTCTTTCTTGAAAAAAGGCATGTCTAAAGGTAAAGAACTAATCTCAGAGATCGGATTCCTTGAATCAGCATACCGTCTACCGGAAGGTACTTTTGAAGATACCACTATTGGTACTGATATTGTTGTCTTTAAGAAACAAAAAGCCGTAGACATTTCATCAGAGATACTACGTGGTACAAAAATGATAAACGATACACACTTTAAAAGTGTTCTTGGTTCTGGTTTTATTTTCGGATCAACAGAAGTAAGGAAGAATCGTTTTGGGCAGACTGAAACATACGTGAAAGGAAGTATGGAAGACGCTATGGAAAGACTAAACGCTAGTTTACCTAATGTGGCAGTAGCTCCACTTGTAGAGGAAATTACGCCAGTTGTTACAGAAAAAGTGCAAAAAACTGCTAAAACTAGCAAGAAAGTAAGTAAAGTAGAACAAAAAGACACACACAGTACTCTTCCTAAGAAAAATGCAAGTGAGCTGGTAACTGCTTCACAAGACATTTCTAATAAGAAAAATACTAATGCAGTAGAACTTCAGATGTTGAAAAGAATTGATCGTGATATGAGTATTCCTACTCCCTCAAATGAGGAATTAAAATACCTAAACATAGGGAAAGACAGCAAGTACTACCCTGACGCTATCTATTTTTCAGGAGAAGTGTATGAAAAGTTAGACGACTTGAAGAAAAATAAAATAAACATAGTTAATAACCACGGAGAAGCACAGTACGAGAAGCAGTTAAAAGGACTAGAATTAAAGATACCGGCTAAAGTGCTAATCAAAGATATTATTTTTGACCCTATTGATCGACACGTAGCACAGTCAAAAACTGTAAATGAAAATGGAGATTCTACAGTACTTTCAGACTTCACTAATTTTCTTAGGAGAAATGATGTTGCTCTTACACCACGTGTAGAAAAATCTGATGTTATTCGCTACGTTACAGGGCAGCAGGCGGCAAAAGACACTAAACCGATCACAGGGTTTATTAAAAATGACGCTAAGCGCCTGTTTAACCATTTTCTTAAGCAAGAAATAGATAGTAAGACAGCTACGCTTTTAGAAGATAGATACAACCGTGAGAAGAACGGTTATGTACACCCTGATTACTCACAGATACCAGTAGAAGTACGAGATATGGCCAATGAGTTTAGAGGCGACGTTTTTAAGATGTCACAGACACAAAAGAGTGGTGCTGGCTTCTTGGTTAATAAAGGAAGTGGGCTTATTGCTTATGGTGTTGGAGTTGGAAAAACTCATACGCTCGCTATCTCCACTAAGGCGAATATGGAGAAAGGCTGGACTAAGAGACCACTCTTCATTGTTCCAAAACCAACCATAGCAAAGACATGGATAGATACTTTACATGAGATGTTCCCTACCGTTAAAATAAACAACCTAGAGGGATTACAAGCTCCGGTAATTGCGCGTTTGAAGAAAGAAAGAGGAGAAGACATGAAAAACTGGATACAGGACGGGGAGTTTAGTGTTATCTCACATGAGGGTATTCTACGTCTTGGCTTTAAGGAGGAAGAACTGCGAGATGCTGTCGGGGATCTAAAGGACGCTCTTTGGACAGAACCTGTAAGCAAGAGAGGGGGAGAGGTTTCAAAGACAAAGTATGACGAGATTCTAGGAAATGCACAGAAGTATGTAACTGACGTGATGATTTCAGACCTTGGATTTGACCACATCTCCGTAGATGAAGTACATAACTTTCGTAAGATATTTAAAGGAGCGAAGCCTGAAAATGTAGGAGAGGACGGGAAAGCAATAGGTAAGAAAAGATATAGTAATATCATAGGCGGAACAACACCTAAGAGAGCTCAACAACTATTCCTTATTTCTCAACACATTCAAAAGAATAACGGAAACCGTAACGTATTCTTGGCTTCTGCTACACCTTTTGAAAACCATGCAACAGAGGTATACAACATACTTTCTCTTGTTGCGCGTGATCGTATGAAGCAAATGGGAATACTAAACATTAACGACTTCTTCTCAGCTTTCGCTAGTTTTGAAGTAGAGCTAGACAGAAGACTGGACGGAGAGTGGGTAAACAGGGAAAAAATGAAGTCCTTTGCCAATTTGCCGGCACTACAGGCTCTTTTGAAAGAGTTTATTGACTTTCAAGAAGACCCTACACTTATACGGCCAAATAAAAAAGTGCTTACACCACACTTACAAATGAGTGAAATGCAGGTTAAAAATCTAGCAAAGATCCAAAATCTTATCAAAGGCACTAAAGAAGAAGCAAACGATACAGAGGGCTTTAATGAGGATTCAGAAACTATGTATGACGAGTCTTCGGGAGAGGCAGAAGACGGTGCATTTTTGAAAGCGTCTAATTATTCTATCGCTAATTCAGTCTCTCCTTACTTTATTAACGAGTTTGTAAAGGAAAAGCCGACAGCAAAACAACTGGTTGAGCAGTCTCCTAAGATTAAATATGCGCTAGAAGCAATACGAACAGTAAAAAACAACCCTAAGACAAAGGATTTCGGGTCTTTCTTATTCTTTGGGAAAATGGGGGTAGAATACCACCCTATGCTTGCAGAATACTTTGCAAAGGAACTAGGGTATGATCCTTCGGAGGTTGCTTACTTATCAGGAGATGTTATTACAGATGAAAGGAAAGAAGAGATAAAAGAGAAGTTTAATAGTGGAGAGATTAAGGTAATTTTTGGGGGAGATCAAACAAAGGAAGGAATTGACCTACAGAAGAATGGCTTTATGACTATTAACCTTGCTCTTGGTTGGAATCCTACACAGACTATGCAAGTAGGCGGACGTATATGGAGACAAGGGAATAATAGAAGTTTCGTTTTTGAGATATTTCCACTTGTTGAAAACTCCGGAGATGCTATGATTTATAGCAAATTTGAAGAAAAAGGGGGTCGAATCAACTCTCTATCTGAACATAAAGCAGCCGTATTTGATGTGGGGGAGGTTGATTTTGCAGAAAAGAAACTTTCATTGCTTACTGATCCTAAAGACAAGGCAAAAATGCAGATTGAGATTGACAAGACTACACTTTATAACGAAAGAGTTCTTATTGATAACGATATTAAGTCACTTAATAAGTTGCGAGCAGACATAAACCAAACAAGAGATGAGGATATTCCTTACTATGAGAAGCTGTTAGCCGAAGACTGGAGATCAGAAGAAAGTAAAAAAGAATATAAAAAAGAGTTAAAATCAGCAAAAGAACGTCTTGTTCGTCTCGAATCTAAATTGGCGTCCAAGAATATCACAGACCCTAACGAAACTATTGGAGAAATGGAAGGTAAAATAGTAGACATAGACAATCAAATCAAAAAAATTGACGATACTTATCCTGCTTTGCTTGCACGATTTACAGCAGAGTATAACGAGAACATCAAGAAGAGAAAGACCATGTCACAGCACATGGACGACATACAAGCTCCTATTGCAGAGTTAAAAGAGCGTACACCTGAAGAAATTAAGCAAATGCGAGAAGCTAAGATAGCAGAACTTGAGGCTATTAAGGCACAAAGTGTACCAGAGTTCCAAAGAATTGAAGATACGCAAGAGGATATAGACGCTCGCGCTAAGTTGCGTGAAGATACTATGATACTTCTTCTTGATGGAAAGAATATAACAGACGAAGCGTTTAATGCTAAACACAAAGAACTTCAGAAAACATGGGAAATGCTTGGCCGTCAGAAATTTGAAAGAACTGATAGTACAAAAGAAAGAACTATTAACTCTGAGGAGGGAAAGAAACGCATAGGAGCATACCAGAAGCGTCTTAATCTAAAGTTTGATGTAGATTTTACGCAAGTTATTACCACAGGAGAACGTATGGAGAACGGAAGGCCTGTACACGCATACGGAGTAACCTACAATAGTAAAATTACACTCATAGATAATATTAAACTTACTACGGCAGATCACGAAATGGTACACATTGTTGTAGATAATATAGATAAAATAGGGGCTTTTGAGGGTATTACACGTGACCAACTACTACGAGCGATGAACGGAGGCAAGGCAGTTGATTACTCAAATAATGAAACAGCGAAGAAGCATGTAGTGTTCTTGAATGAGAAATTAGCTATTGGATTACAAAAGAAGGTACTAGGAGAGGAGCAGTCAAATGTTCCTATGGTGGCACGTCGTTTCTACGATAAACTACTTATTCTCCTAACAGACTTATTTAGAGCAATGGGGGCAGATATTAATGTTGTAGCAGACTTCTACAGGAAAATGGCTGTTGCAGAATCAAGAAATGAAGTCACTCTTATTAGTGATCCGATACTAGACAGACGCGTTCAATACGAAAGAAATGGAGTGAAAGGACTTGATTTTTCTTTTGAACAAATGAAAGAAATGGACGACGTGCGACGTGCAGGATTTGAGAAAATAACAGAAATAGCAAAGGATTACAGTATTGACTTACGACGTAAGGATATTAACCCTATTGAAAACCTTTTTGCAATATCAAGGGATATTTATTTGAAAGACAAAGTTGAGTTTAAAGGAGCAGATACGTTTATGAAGATAGGAGACACAAGGCGCATGAAAAAAGAACTATTAGACAATAAGTTTGCAGACATGCTCAAACCTTACTACGACCTATCAAAAGAAAAACAGGAAAACGTCGACAAAGTTCTTATGCAAGGAGATGAAGAGCGTAGAGAGTACACGACAGAGCAGTTGGAACAAATGAAGCTAAGTCTAAGTACAGCACAAATTGACGCATATAAGGCTGTTAGAAAGTCATTTAACATAGCACACCAGCTCATAATTGACGAAATGGAAAAATCAGGGGTTAAAGCAGAAGAAATCGCTACGTTCAAGAAAGAACTCGCTGGGTACATGCCTCGCAAGTGGAAGCACCGCTTTGCTATAAAGACACAGACACTAGGAGAAGGCCAAGACCCTAATCAAAAAAGTAATTGGAAAACACAGAACATAGACGTTTATAAAACGGCACGTGAGGCAGATAAAGTGTTTCAACAACTCAAAAAAGACAACAAAAATAAGGAGGGTGTTCGTTATGTAAACGATACACTTGATTCAATTGATGTTAATTTATTTTTAGAGCAAGGATTCTCTTTTGAGAATATGAAGTCAATTATTTCTCAGGCAAAAACAGGGGAAGGTGTAAAAAGCCAAATACTAGATGCAATGCGAAACCTAATCAAAGAAAAGGGTTTTGGTAGACACTTCATTGGGCGTACAGGCGTTCAGGGTTACGACAAAAAAGAAGTACCTATGATCATGGCTAATTATTTTTCAGGACTTAGTGGTTTTATAACTAAAATGGAAGCTGGTAAGGCGTACTTTGAAGTACTTGCAACAATAGATGCGGCTAAGCAAAAGAACTTCTACGCGTGGATCAGAGACTCTATTGCTTATGACATGGGTAATAGCGAAGAGCTTAATTGGCTAAAAAAGGTAGCCTTTTCTTATTCTCTAGCAAATGATATGTCTTTCTTACTTACAAACGCTACTCAAAACTGGGTCATGGGTATTGGGGAGTTAACAAAGCTATACAATAACAAGGCTAGTAAAATTGTTGGAGCAGAAGCTACTCTTATGAAAGCTACTGGGGATTGGGCTATTGGCAATATAACACCAGAAGAAAAACAAGTTATCACAGGATTGTTAAAAGTAGGAAGACTTGGAGGGGAAATGACATCGGAGCTTATGGGCTTTAAAAACAACCCACTTTACACTGTATTCGGGAGTTTTATCAATACTGCTTTATATAAAAGTACTGCTTTCGTTGAGCAAAACGTAAACCGTGTGCCAGCTTTTCTAACGGCTCGTAGAATTTTAAAAGCACAAGGATTAAGCGATAAGGAAGCAAACGAAAAAGCACTTGAAACTTCGGACGATATTAACTTTAGAGGAGGGAAGCAACACAGGCCAGTCTTTATGCGAGGTAGAATTGGAGCATTATTTGTCTTTAACACATATATTCGTTCGTTCTTATACCAGTTATCACGTGACTTAAAAGAAAGAGAGTTTATTGCTCTATCTAAAAAGATGTTTTACACAGTACTTCTTGGAGGAACGGCCGCACTACCGTTTGCAGATGCCTTTTTGTCAATTATCAAAGCGCTTCTTCCTGATCCAGATGATGAAACAAAGGACGAGCTTAATACTATGGCGCTTGCTCTTAAACAAGGCCCGATAAACGCTTTCTTGAATATAGATTTAAGCTCACGTGTTAATATCAACATCTTTGGGGTATCAAACATTATAAATGACCCACGTGATATACGTTCTTGGACAGGTGCAGTTGGAGGGCTTTTAGGAAAGAGACTCCCAGATGGGGTAACTCTTTATAAGCAAGAAAGATACTTGGAAGCGTTTGGTAAACTCATGCCGGACTTTATCGGTAATCCTCTCAAGGCTTACAATGGTATGGAATATGGTGTCACTACATATAAAGGGACACCACTTATTGACGAAAATGGGGAAGAGTTTAAGTACACTACCTATGAGGCCTTCGTTAAGGCGGTGGGGTACTCTCCTACAAGGGAATCAATAGCGTGGAGCGAGAGCGACAAGAAATGGGAAGCAAAAGACAAACAAGGAGCAGAATCTTCTCTTATGCAGGGAAAGATTAAGCGTCAGATCCGTGAGGGGGACATTGAAGGAGCGCAGGAAACTCAAGCAGAGGGCTTACAATCCGGTGCTATAACAGACAAGAGCAAGAACTATGTAAAAGAAGCTGTTACAGAGCAGACAATGAGAGCAAAGTACGAGGAATGGAATGCTGGCACAAAGAATCGTGCGACATTAGATAGAATGGAGCGTGATATTACAAAAGCTATCCATGGAGATAAAATAACAAGAATACAACTAACGAACGTAACAAAAGATTTCGCCTTTTACAGGACATTTGGGTTTGATAACAAAACTGCAAATGAAATAAACAAGGCGTTATCCACAGTTGAAAAAGTGGAAATACTCAAGCAGGCAAGGGAGGAAATGGGGCTTGAGGCCTTTAAGGAGTTCTTTAACAAAGGTAGAACGGTGGTAAAATATGAGACAACCAGTACAGGGGCGGAAAATACTGGGTATGTACTCATATCAGATGCACTACGTAAAGCGTACTTTGCAAAATAAACAAAATGAATAACACAAAATCTAAAAAATCATCATTCTTAGCAGACAATGGGGAGTTTGTCTTTATAGCAATTACCTTTTTACTAATCGGCTACACAATTAAATAAATAACTAATATATGCAAGAAGAAAAATGGTATCACAGTTCTACAGGTTCAGGTAATGTTTCTATGACAGTAAAAGGGGCAATCGTTTCGTTAGTACCAGTCTCTATAGCTTTACTAGCAATGTCCGGATACACAGTAGATGAAAGTATGGTAATGGAAGCAGTAAACGCAGTGTTTACAGCAGTATCAGCAGTACTTATAGTGTACGGAATTGTAAGAAAGGTATACATTGCATTAACAAAGTAGTTGTATATAATAAAATAACACAGGGATCTACTGGTTGGTGTAGTCCTCACTGGTTATTCTCCTGATGTGAAAAAGGCCTCCTTCGTCGGAATTAAGGCCTTTTTCTACTTGTCCACAAATATCGCTTGCGAAGTTCGTTAGCGATATGGTATACCTATGAGTGAGGTCGTAATTATTAACAAAAGTAAAATATCTTATTATGATAGCAAAAAAGAAAAGAGCAAGTGGAGGAGCAGTTCTTCTCAAAACAAAAGGGCCTGATTACTTTAGAGAATTGGCTTTAAAAGGAGTAGAGAAGCGTAATAAGGCAATGAAACTATGGGACAAAACGCAAGCCAAGAAGAAGAAGACTGCGAGTACTGCCAAGGTACGGGCGAAATAACAGTAGATGAGCAGGTATACCAAGGAGAACCTCATACAGCAGGTATTGGTACTCGTAGGTGTATCTGTACACTACCAAGTCCGGATGATTACCAAGAAGAAGATTAACTATTAAAAAATATGCAATTAAAAAATATGCAATTAAAAAATGTGACGGAAGAAAAAATGGCTGGGTTTTTGGTTTTTACAGTCCTAAAAACAACTCAGCATGTGATGGAACAAGAAGGTTTTAAAAGATTTGAAGATAATTACTGGAATCTTTTAACGGTGGGTATGTCCGCAGGACTCCTCTCCACGGGTATGGATACAGAAGAATGTGAAAGAATAATGTCTAAGGTTCAAGAAAGGTTAGATTTAGTTATTAAAGATATAAAATAACCATGTCAGAAAAGATTATAGTCCCAACAAAATTAAACAACGAGACAGAATTGAAGGTGTTTCTGCATAAGAATTACATGACGCAAATTAAGAACTTCTTTGGAGATGAGACACAAGCGCTCAAATTCCTAAGCTCTGTAGTTGCAGATGTACAAAGAAATCCAAAGTTATTAGACTGTACTCCTTCATCTATAATAAACTCATATATTATGATGGCGCAATCAGGGTTTATGCCATCAGGGATATCAGGGGAGTCCTACGTACTTCCTTATCAGAACAGCAAGAAGGTTGGCAACGCATGGGAAAAGGTTATGGAAGCACAGTTACAAGTTGGATACCAAGGGCTTGTAACACTCTTCTATAAAGCAGGGGTTACTAAAATTACTAGTGGTATTGTTCACAAGAACGACAGGACATCTTTTATCAATGGGGTAATTACCCACGAAGTAGATATGTCGTTGTCTAAAGAAGAAAGAGGAGAGGCAATCGGGGCGTATGTCTCTGTCTATTTTAGAGGAGAGACAAATACCAAATACATGAACGGTAAGGATATTATCGCTCATGCAAGTAAGTTTTCTAAGTCCTATGACCCAGCAGGCAAGTATTCTCCATGGAATAAAGAGAATGATCCGTCACTTACAATGTGGACAAAGACCGTTCTTAAACAGCATGCGAAGCTTCTCCCTAAGAACGAGACAATCAACATGCTTATTGCAATAGATAACAAAGATTCCCGTATCTCAGATATTAAAGAGAAAATGCAAATGGGCGAACTTACTATGGGGGGATTTTTAGAAACCAATAATGAAAAAAATAAAGATGTTGTCTCAGACGAGCATAACCAAGATACCGGAAAAGAAGAAGCGAGTATCCAAATCAGTGAGGAAGACACAGGTACGGATAACGAAGGTTTTGCCAATAGTACTAAGTAAAAGCATAAAGAAGTTACCAGAGTTTCAGGGATTCCCAGTTGGGCATTACAGCTATTCCATGTTCACGCTTGCTTGTACGAACCCTGTCATGTTCAAGATTCGCTACGTCAATGGCGACGTGATAGATACAACGACATCTGTATCAGCTGTACTAGGTAATGCAGTACACAAAGCACTACAGGCCTATCTGGGAGGAGAGGAGGACTACGTAACTCCAGCAGAAGAAGGAGAAGCTATTAAACACGGTCACGCCAGAGGTTTAGAATATCTAAATGCGTATTCCGACGGCTTCATCTCATGGACGGAGGCAATACCAACAAGAGCAAAACTTGAAGAGAAATACGCTTTCTGTTACTTCGGGTACATAAAGGACTTCCAGTATAAGAAAAGAGCTAAGAAGGTACTAATAGTTGATAAGATGTTGAAGTATAGAGTGGAAGTAGAGGGACAAAACCTTCCCGTTCCACTTAAAGGCGCTCCAGACTTTGTGTACGAGGATTACGAGGGAAGAGTTTGTATTGAGGATCATAAGATAACAGGTTTGTACTCAAAAGACGAGGACATAGACGGATCTAAACTAATTCAGGCGGCGTTTATGTACTTCTTAGTGTACGCAGAGACAGGGAAAGTACCATACAGCATTACATTTAGAGAATTTAAAAGCACAAAAAACAATCCTTGTAAAAAGGATAAGTGTAAAGAATCTCACGACCCACAAGGTTGCCACTCACAGACAAAACCTTTTCGGTTTGTTTACAGCGAGATACCTATACTGTTTGAGCTATTCTATCGCCTCTACGGAGACATTACAGATTTACTCATGGGTAAGGCAGTATTCTTGCCAAACGTTAGAGCAATGTTTGAAAAGGAGGTATCTATACTCGCCTACATTTACAGGTTAGATGTAGGGGAGGAACGCAATCAAGCGTTTAAGCGTATGAAGGTAGAGAACCTTACTGATTTCTTAAAGGAGAAGATTCAGAAAGAAGGATCTCTTAAAAAGTACATGGAGACGGTTGAGGCAAGCTTTATTTCGGCTTCTACATTAAATTACAAAGATATGAAAATTGAAGAAAGAATAAAAATGAAAATGGCAGAACACGGCCTAGGTATTGAGTTCCACTCAAAAGTAGAGGGATATTCTGTAGACCTTTACAGATACGAACCATCGATAGGCGTTAAAATGTCAAAAATTGAGGCGTACAGCAAGGATATAGAACAAGTGGTGGAAGTATCAGGAATAAGAATCTTAGCTCCTATAGCCGATTCTGGCCTCATTGGTTACGAAGTACCACGCACGGACAGACGATTCCCTACATCGAAACCAAAAGGGGACGGTTTCAATTTGGCTATTGGTATAGATATTCAGGGAAATGAAAAGCGTATAGATATACGAGAAGCACCACACATGCTTGTTTGCGGATCAAGTGGGAGCGGAAAAAGTATCTTTCTTAACTGTTTAATCGAGCAGTTACTAAGGAATAACCAAGTAGAACTTCATTTATTCGATCCAAAACAGGTTGAGCTATTCCAGTACGAAGGAAGAAAAGGCGTTGTACAGTATGCTTTTGATCACGAAGAGATAAATACATCACTGGAAGGGCTTGTTTTAGAAATGGAAAGCCGTTACAGCACACTTAAAAAGTTGAGAGTTAAGAACATAGAGGGAACAGACATGAAGTACAAAATCGTTATCATTGACGAGTACGCTGATCTAGTTGTCCGTGGAGAAATAGGAAATAGCATTCAACTACTTGCACAAAAAGGTAGGGCTTGTGGAATACATCTTATTATTGCAACACAAAGAGCAAGTACAAAGATTGTTTCCGGAGATATAAAAATAAACTTTTTAACAAAGGTTATTTTCAAGGTGTCTAAGGCTATTGACTCTAGGGTTGTTATTGACGAGGACGGGGCAGAAAAGCTCCTAGGTAAAGGGGATATGTTACTTAGCACAGCAGACGGAATAGTGAGGTTACAAGGCTATAATCTATAGTCATGAAAGACAAAGAACTACAGCTAGAGAATGGGAATTATACTCGTATAGTAAACAAAATACTAGAAGAGCTAGTTAAAGTACCTTTACTAGGTGCAGAGATGTCTATTTGCTTGTTTGTTATTCGTAAGACATGGGGGTTTAACAAGAAAACAGACAAGATAAGTATTACTCAGTTTGAGAAGGGTGTTTGTAGGAGTAGGCCGACTATTGTTAAGGCTTTAAAAAATCTAAAGCTATTTAACATACTACAGCTAGTTAAGGTGGGTTCACATTATAACGAAAGTAGTGAGTGGAAGTTCAACAAACATTACAACTCTTGGGTGCTTATTAAGGTAGATAACCTAGTCAAGACACCTTTACCAGTTAAGATAGAAAACCTAGTCAAGACGCCTAAACTAGTTAAGACGCCTAACCTAGTTAAGGGTAGAGCAAAACCTAGTAAAGAAAACATCAAAAACCTAGTTAAGACGCCTAAACACACAAAAGACAATACAAAAGACAATACAAAAGAAAGAGAAAAAGTCCCAAAGGAACTTTTGGAAGGTTATCAGTGGAATGATTTAATAGACCCCTTCTCAAAGGTCAATCCGATGTTCGCAAAATTCTACAGTAACAAAACACAAAGGGTGTCTTTACAGGAGGTGGTTAATGTAATCGGTTTTGTAAAAACAAAATGGTTAGTTGATAATCTTAAAGAACTTACTAGAGATATCTTTGCGCCAAGAATTACGACACCAACCCAGCTGTCAAATAAGTTGGGGGATCTGTTGGACTACTGGAAGAAAAAGAAGAAAGGGGGGGAAAGTAAATATCAGCCGGATAAAATAACAATCACAAAACAATGAAAAAACTAGTTAGGTTTAGGTTCAGAGATAAAACAGTAAAGACATTCCCTATTGAGCAGGCAGAGCAAATACTAAACTCGGAGAGGCAACTGGTCATGTTATACGACGAGGAGGGGAAGTGGACAGGTCAAACCATCAACAAAGGCGAAATCTTAGGCACAGACCGCGACTTTGAGGAAGAGAGGATAGAAACCTCAAGAAAAGATGTAACGTTGCTTAGTGAGCCAAATATGACGAATGAGAGGCGCAAGGAATTATTAGAAAGATATAAGCCAAAAAAAGTATGATAAAGAAAAAGTTTATTATAACCGGTTATTATGATTTTGATGAGAGGGAATCAAAAAGGCAGCAACACGGCTTACTGGTCGTAGAAGGAGGGAAGGATATGAAGATTATTGAAATAATTGAAGAATGAGAAAATATGTTTAAATCGACAAAAATATATAAAAACAAAGGAGAAGCTTGTGCTTGGTGTAACGACGGAAATCTTGTTATTAGAATTAACCGTGTAGAAAACAAGAAGTTTCTTAGTTGTGGTCGATATCCAGAATGTAAATATACTTGTGAAATAAATTAAAACTTTATGGACAAAGAAAAATTAGAAAAAATCCGTGAGGTGTTCCCGTATGTTGATATGTGTTTAGAAAAAAAGACAGGTAATGTTTGCATCTCGGTAGATCTTCTTTACGAATTAATCTTTAAAAATGTATAAAAAGAAAGTATTTACAAGACTTTGTTTGCAATGTTGTAAAAAACCTATACCAAAAGGGTGTGCAAGTTTTTGCAGCACTGAGTGTAGGAAATTATCAAGGTATCATAAAAAATAAATATATGGAAAAAATAATAGAAGTTACAAAGACAGGGTTACACATCATCACAACTGATGGGGAATTGATAGGTATTATCTACAACGATATGAACAAGAAGGCTAAAAGACTTTTCTGGGTTGAAGAAATGAGCGAAGAAGATATAGCAGAATTGTTAGTAGGCAAGTTATCCACAGTTTTTATATCTGTCTCTTATACACATCTCCGAGCCCACGAGACTAAGGCGAATCTCGTATGCCGTCTTCTGCTTGAA
>ENA-ORBV01007451-ORBV01007451.1-microbial-mat-metagenome-genome-assembly--contig:-NODE-7451-length-18789-cov-12.903591_pt1 | contig 18789 bp, 10 predicted proteins | sample MGYA00237777_ERZ505514 | MGnify/ENA primary metagenome ERZ505514 (study PRJEB26160, sample SAMN06269048) | microbial mat metagenome | isolation source: Oligotrophic lake microbial mat | place... | reverse complement strand
CGAATCGTATTAATCGTAAATCGTAAATCGTAAATCGTAAATCGTAAATCGTAAATCGTAAATCGTAAATCGTAAATCCAAAATCGTAAATTTTAAAACTCCCGTATTCTCAATCGCGCTCCAAATTTCACGCTGTCGAGCTTGTTCAATTTGCGCAGGCTTTCCACCGAAGTAGCGTATTGCCGGGCAATATCTTCAAGCGATTCATTGCGACGAACGGTGTGATATTGATATTGTTTCTCCCGAGGCGCCGCTTGTTCTTCTTGAAACACAACGGTCTGGTTGCCACCAGGTTTGGGTTTGCTGGCGGGCACACTGTTTTTCTTGGGAGTAACGGATGGTTTGCTCGGTGCCATCGTGGTGGCAGAAGGTGCTTCGATCCGGATTCCAGAGTGTTTTTGCACAAAAACCGGGCGATAGAGTTTGAGCATTTGGCCAGGCTGCACATAATTGGTTTCGAGATCATTCCAGGATTTCAATTGTACTCCCGAAATGCCAAGGCGAGCCGCAAATCGATCAATATGCTCTACCTCTTTTGGTTTCGCATTGCTGATCCAGTATCGGCCATCGCCTATGTCTGCGCTGGTGTACTTTTCGATGCTTTCCAGTTTGTACTTGCGCGCACTGCTTACCGAATTGAGGTAGCGAATGAAGGCAGGCATAACACGCTCTGGCACAACCACAAAATGGCCGTCGTTCGTTGGCGGCACATAGTCGCGCTTGAATCCAGGGTTAAGGTCTTTGATGACTTGATACGAGATGCCAGTCGCGTCTGAAATGTCGCGGAACGAGATACCCTCATAAACGTTGACATAATCAGTCAGTTGTTGATCTAAATCAGGGTTGTTAGGCGTAAGCCCGTGTATTTGGAAGTAGTTGCAGATGTAGGTGGCCGCGATGAATGCGGGCACATAATTGCGCGTTTCTTTTGGCAGGTAAGGCATGATAGCCCAAAAATTGCGACTTCCGGCACGACGGATGGCGGCATTCACCCGGCCTGAACCGCTGTTGTACGCGGCCAGCGCAAGCGCCCAATCGTCAAAATGGTTGTAAAGGTCGCGCAAGTGGCGGGCGGCAGCATCGGTACTTTTCACCGGGTTGCTGCGGTCTTCTACGGCAGTATTGGTGCGGAGACCGTACTCGCTGCCAGTGCTGGGCATAAACTGCCAAAGTCCGGTAGCACCTACGCGAGAAACAGCTTTTGCATTGAGTGCCGACTCCACAACGGAAAGGAATTTCAGGTCTTCCGGCACCCCATATTCTTGAAATTTCGCTTCGTAGAGCGGAAAATAGGTGAGCCGCTTGCCAAGCATATTGCGTGTTTTCTCGGTCTGAATCTGCACATAAGTTTTGATGTAGCTTTTTACCACGGCTGTGGTGCGCAATTCGAGGCAGCTGCTAAGTGAGCCGAGCCTTTCCTTCAGTTCGGCATCAGTGATGGTAATGGGGTAGGCTCCTTTAGCGACCAAAATATCAGAGGTGTCACTCGGTTCCTCCAGATCAGAAATTTGTAGCGGTTCTTCCTTTTGAGCGAAAACAACAATATTCGAAAAAAGTGCAAGGGCAAGTGCCAGGCTGTAACAAACGGATTTTTTTAGCTGCATTTTTGTTCAACGTCTAAACGGTTTGCGGTTTTAGGTCAGCATTTTTTTGACCGAAAAAAGGGCTTGTTTTCAAGGCAAATCCTTGAAAACTAGACTACTAAAAATGGTTGAGCAGAAAAAGGAAGGGCGTGTTAACGCCGGCAAATCGGTTTTATTTTTCGGGGGTGGCAACTGGCCAAGCCAGCGTACCGATTATAGTGTTTGCCAAAAAGGGTGCGCAAAAGTCGAGCTTGCATTCCGACTTTAGAGCACCTTTGGTGTTAAAATTGAAATTCGTTGGGAAAATCGTCTTTGAAATGACAAAGCAGAACGACCCTTACGGGGCAAAAACAAGTTTGCCAGTGCTTCCGCCCATACGCCAAAAATACATCCCAGCACTCGGGAAAAGTCCTTTTTCGAGGTTCATCGCTTGTTTCGGAACAACATTTCTGGAGAACAACAGACGCCCACTCGCATCAAAAACCTCCAGTGTTTCATAAGTAGCCGCCGAAACCCAGGTTCCGCCCATGCCAAAAGGATTTGGTGCTATCACAACCGCCCCATACCCGCCATTCCAATCCAACACTGGCCGCAATGCCGTGCCATCCCTGCGGTAAATCAAGGGAGCTGTGGGCCAATCCGCCAAACTAATTTGTTCGTTCAATTGAATATTCCCTTTCACACGGAAAAGGACTTTGAAAAGCGCGGATTCGTCTGACGACTCCAAGTCGTCTGACGAACAAGAAAAAGTCAAAAGCCCTTGTGCCGTTCTGTTCATGCCAAAATTTTCCAAGGAAACGCCCGTGGCTAGGGGTTCTATTTTTTCAAAAACCAATTGCTGAGGGTTGAAACGAAGGGTAAATTGTGCAGCGATTGGTGCGGGGTCGTAAGACCCGCGCAGGGCCTGAGCATCCGGAATAGAGAAAACAGCTGCCACAAACCCCTGGTCTTCAACAAAATGTGAACCACTAAACCAGTCACCATTCAACCAGTCACCACTCAACCACTCAACCAACACAGGCCATTCACCCACCGTGCGTTCATCGGTAGAAACCCTCAGGTTTGGTACGGCCGTGTTGTTCACGTCACCGATTTTTATTCCAGTAAAATCGAGGTTGGCGAGCGGATCTGTTAGCACCTGTACGGACAGTGTTTCCGGAAATGGTGTTTGAAATGGGTTGAGCGGGTTGTCAAATTGGTGGTTGGCCGGGACAAAACGCCAGGAAGTGTTGTTGGAGAAAGCGGTGTCAATGCCAAGGATGAGTTTGCGCAATTGCACCATGTCGAAGGTAGTGATGCTTCCCGACCGGTTTGCGTCGGCAGCGATCATTTTGAGGGGCGAATCGAAAGGCTCAATGTCGAGGATGTGTTTGGAAATCAACACCAAATCATAGGTGGTGACTCCGTTCAAGGGATTGTCGTTGCGGTACGGTTCAAGGGTATACGGGGTACATCCCGGCACGTTTTGGAGGCTGAATATTCCATCTGTGTCGCTCAATGTTCCGTCCATATCCACCTCGATTACCCCATCGCCCATTTCGTCGCGCACAGTACCTGCGAGGCTGACGGTGACAGGATTTTGTTGTACAAAAACAGAATCAAACGGGAACGTCCAGATGCCACGGGCAAAGGTGGCGGCTACCAATTCCTTGCGTACCGGGTTTCGTTCCAAATCAAAAACGGGGATATAGGGCATGTTCCCCCCCAGCCTGCTCCACGAAATACCGCCCGTTGTTGAGCAATAAACACCCACATCAGTGGCGGCGAACAACACTTGGTCGGAATAGCCGGGCAGCACAAAAAGATCGTTCACGGGCACTTGGGGCAAATCGGAAGAGATGTCTATCCAGGTGCTGCCGTTGTCGTCAGAACGATGGATGTGGGGGATATTCTCGTTGTCGCGGAAGCCTGAATGGCTCACAAAGAGCCGGTTGGACAGGGTAGGGGAATAGTGTACAGAAGTGACGTAGCGGTTTGGCAATCCCGCTGTAATGTTCGTCCAAACACCTGAAGGGCTGCTGCGCCACACATTGCCATCAGAGGTGCCAGCGATGAGTTTATTGACGGTAACAGGTGATTCGTTGATGCAAGAAATGGTGTGGTACCGAGCGCCAAAAATGTTCCCATCGGTAAGGTCCCCAGAGATCGGGCCCCAACCGCCGCCAGCGCCTTTAGCGTAAGCACGGTAGGTGCCTGAATAGAGCAGATTGGGTATGTGGGTGCTCATAAAAAACGGCGTGTCCCAGTTAGTTCGGTCAGAAGTGTTGAGTGCAGCGGACCCGAATTGCCATGTGTCGCCGCCGTTTGTGGTTTCGTGGATGGCTCCATTTTGAATTTCTACCCAAAAATGTTCCGGATCGGCAGGGTCAAAAGCGCAGTTAAAACCATCGGCAATAAAGACAGATGACCAGTTGTTGGGGTTCAGCCCGTTACCTTTTTGAATACCGTTGTCCTGTGCGCCCGCCCAATAGATGTTCGGTTCGTGCGGATTGAAACTGGTGCGGTAAAATTGTGTGACGGGCAAGTTTTTGGCCTTTGTCCAGCTCGCTTGTCCGTCGTTGCGGTACACCCCGCCATCGTTTGACCAATACCGCCTTCCACTTTGGGTAAAAATGAGGTCGTGGCTATCGGCGTGTCCGCTGCCAGCATTGAACCAACCGGTGTTCCCGGCGGGTTTTTTCCACATCTGAATGGCGAGAAAATACAGTTCTTCGTCGTCGGTCGGGCTGGTGCGGATTTTGCCAAAATACCAGCCAAAGTCGCTGCAAGCATCTTCCAACTGAATGATGTTCACGGGAGTCCAGCTTGCGCCCCCATCAATTGTTTTATGGAGCGACCCGGGTGTGCTTAGCGAATCCATGAACAAGGCGTACACCTTATTGGGATTGGTCCACGAAATGGCGAGGCCCGTGCGGCCCATGATGCCTGTTGGCAAACCGCCACCGAGTTGTACCCAGGTGTCGCCGCCATCGGTGCTTTTGTACACCTTGGCGTGAGGGCCATAAATGACCGATTCGAAATTGTTGCGGATGCGGTCCCAGAAAGACGCATACATGATTTGCGGATTGACGGACGACTGAACCAGATCGCTTGCACCTGCCTGGTCGCTCACAAAAAGTACCTGCTGCCAGGTGTTGCCACCATCAGTGCTTTTGTAAATACCGCGCTGGTTGTCTCGCACATACGGGTTGCCCATAATGGCTGTCCATAGAATGTTTGGGTCTGTAGGATGTACGATGATTTTGGAAACAATGGCTGCGGGGCTGTTGGCGAGATGCTGCCATGTCTCGCCAGCATCAGTGCTTTTGTAAATGCCGTCGCCGTTGAAAACGTTGGATGGCATATTTGGGTCGCCTGTTCCGGCGTACACGATGTTGGGATTGGAAGGGTCGAAAGTGATGTCGCCGATGGAGAGTTCCGGATTGTCGTCAAAAACTGGATGCCAGTTTACCGCGCCATCAGTGCTTTTGAAAATGCCACCCCCTGAAAAGCCAGCCAGTAAGGTGTTTTCATCGTCGGGCTTGGCGGCCAAAGCATTGCATCGCCCGCCGACGTTCATTGGGCCTTGTACGGTCCAGTTGCTGAGGTTGCTACCGCAATTAAGTTCACGTGACTGGGCAGTTTCGGAAATGCGGGTTTGTTGTACGGTTTTGCGCCAACTTTTCCAGTCAAAATCGGGATATGGATAAGAACGCTGGAATGAAAAAAGATCGTAAGGCTCGTTTTTTTCGGCAAGCTTGTCGCGATGTGGCAAGGCGTTTTTCCCACAAGAGAAAAGAAGCAGCGCGATAAATAGCAGAAAGGAGGAATGCTTGGCCATGGTATCGGTATGGTCGGTTTTTGTGGTTTGTGAGGCAAAATTGGTTTCAGAAGTTCCAAAGCGGTTGGGGAATTTTCTGAGCTGATTGCATTTCTGGCAGAGCGTGCGAGGTTCGTGTTCGGGATCGAATCTGGGTGGAGTGCTTTCTAGGCACTGTGTCTGGGCTGTTGATAACAAGGGTACAAAACAAGCCCAAAAACTAAAAGTGAAAGTTTGAGTACGCAGATGAACGTACTTCTCTTTGCGATGGTTTCGGCTTCCTTTTCCATAAAAATTAAAAGTTTATGAGTGAAAAAATCGGTTTAAATATTGTACACTATTAGGTTGGCATAATGCCATCGAGCTATCGCACCACCGCCATCTTCCGCACAAAAACCTGATTATCAACCCAAACGCAGATGTTGTACATCCCGGCAGGCTTATTTGTCAGGTCAATCGAAAGATTCAGCGCATCGGTTTCCAGGCTTGGATTTCCCCAAATCAATCGGCCAGCCACGTCGCGAATTTCGACACGGAGCGCTGCGGATTTATGTAGTTTCAGGAAAAGCGAAGCCAGGCCCTTGCTGGGGTTTGGTGAAAGCAGGAATTGTTCAAAAAAAGCAGATTCTTCGGTATCAGAGGTAGTGTTGACGGTCACAGTGCTTGTGCCGGTGCATCCAACAGCGTCGGTCACAGTGACGGTATAAGTGCCACCAGCGAGACCAGTCAGGTCTTTGGTCGTAGCACCATTGCTCCACAGGTAACTATATCCACCAGCGCCGCCAGTCACAGATAAGGTAATCGCGCCATTGTTCGCGTTGGGCGCAGTTTCATTTATTACGTCATACGCAAGGGCGATATCGGGGAAAGAAACGATGGTGATGTTCCCACTTTGAAAAACACAGCCTTTAGTATCAGAAACCATCAGGTTAACAAGCCCGGCAGTGTCATAGTTTGCACAAGCTCCTGTGTTTCCATTAGACCATAAATAAGTAAAAGGAGGTGTTCCGCCACTTGCAATCGCGCAAACCGTGAACGATCCATCGCAGTCTACTACAGCGGGGCTAACTGTTGCCGTAAGAGGCTGTTGCTTGTAAACGATGGACTGGATCGGCCCAATCGCGTTGTTCGCATACACTCCGCCTCCCGGAGCGCTGACGTTTTTAATGGCTCTGACTTGATAATACAGCGTGTCAGGTATCGGGTCATTGTCTGTGAAATTGGTGCCAGTAATCAAGTTGGTGCTCAATCGAGTGTAAGGCCCGTCTTGCGAAAAGGCGCGGTACACATGATACCCGGCTACTGTATCAGCCGAGGCCGTCCAGCTAACTTCGACACTTTGACAATTAATATCGGAAAGCGCCAGATTTGTTGCAGGTTTTACCACATGGGCGCGGAGCGTTGGGTCACCCAACAAGACCACATGCGCGCCACCTCTGCCAGAAGAAGTCGGAAATGCGCTGTTGAACTGCGAATTCATGGTCTCCTTTGTGCAGTACCCAATGGTTTCGCCTGAGGCAAGCGCTTGGTAAAAATGGTGTGGCCTGCCTGCCCAGGCACAGGTAAGGATACCACCGCGGGAAGCCAGGGCCGAGGGCATGAAAGGATCGCTTTCATAATCCCAGTCACCAAAATAGGAACCAAAAAGGTTGGAGAAAACGATGTTTACCGAATCCGTCGCAAAGTTTGAACTGGAGCCTACGCCGCCTGCTCCGTTGTAGTTTCCACCACCACATCCGTATCCAAGCAGGTAGGTCTGGGATTCCGTACCCTCAAAAAAATCACTCTCCACGATATTGGCTTCCCCTACCAAAGGGTAAGCATTCCGATAGCCATTGGAACCAAAAGCCTCGCCACCGAAATAGCCAAAGTTATCGTCCACAAGGGCCTTGTTTTCTACTGCATAGTCCCCCATGCGCCAGCGGTGGTTTTTGTCTAAATACCTTTTCATCAGTCCGATATGATCCGCAGCACCGAAGGCAGCGGCATTTATGCGCCGGAAATCTACGCGGCCCACCTGCAATTCTACCGTGCTTGGCAAATAACTTTGATCAAATTTGCCATCGCCAGGTATGTTTTTGTTGGCTGCCCGATTGGGCACTGCATTGTTCACGGTAACGTCGGTCCAGATACCGTTCAGTTCAGCATAATAGGCATCCGAAGGCCATGCGCCCGTGTGGTCAGGGGAGTGCCCATCCCAGGCACTGTTGCCGGAATAGGGGATGGGTACACTGCCAAGCAGCAACACTGCTTTCACATTGGCGGGGTCTTCATTGTAGGACGCAAGGATTTGATCTTTAATGGATTGTACGGTTGAAAAAGGCCCGGTATGGAAAGGAATGGGCCACCAGCCATCACCACGCAAATCGTTTTTTAAGCGAACCAGTTCCACGCCCAATGCGTCGGCAGTGACCGTGTCCACGAAAATCAGGATTTTACCACGGCTGTCCACCGGGTTGGCATTGATGGCTACGTGCGCATAGCCATAAGCGCTGATATTGTTGAGGCTGCGAAGTATGGAATACTCATAAATCTGCCCTTCCGTCACGCTGTTGTCTGTTACGGTGGTAAGATTTGAGCTCGATACGTTGAGGACTTGTTGCCAGGCAGTACCACCTTGCCCTTTTGTCCTGCGTCGGACGAGGAGACCGGCGTTGCCTGGGTTGACCCAATTGAGCGTGACGCTGGCAGGGCCTACGGCGATGGTAGCGGAAATAGGCACCGTAATGTCTTTGGAGGCTTGAGCCGTCAAAGCATTGAAAGACAGCAAAAAGAGCAGGAGTGTAGCAAAAAACTTCATGAAAAAGCGGTGGTGGTGAAAAAATGCTGGTCATTGGGTCATTTCGTCATTAATGACCCCAATGACGAATTAGCCAGCAAGATTCAAAAATTTGAGCGAAATGCGCTTTTGAAGTCCAAGGAATTTGCAAGTGCTCAACAAAGTGTAGCACACATCCTCCAGATTTAGGAAAATAAAAAAGGCTGGCAATGCCTAAGCATGCCAGCCTCCGTTTTGTTAAAAATACAGGATCAATTAGCAACCTGGGGTCACAACACAGCAGCCTGTGGCGGGATTGAAAGTAACTCTGAAAATACTTACGCCACCTGCCGGGATCGTGGCGACTATACCAGCGCATACACCAGCAAAGATGCCGCAAGTAATGGGAGCACCAGTAGGATTCGTCAAGGAGATGACATTGCTTTGCAAGAACGGGAACGCCGCCGCATTACCTACAACCGGGGCGGAGGAGGATGCAATAGTACCATTACATGGATTGACACAACCCATTGGGCCATTATCAATACCACAGATAATAAGACCGGCGCCTTGGGCTATGTTGATCGGTGAGCAAGGCGCGGCGCGGTCCCCTACCTCTTGGTCTGTAGTAACAGGAACGGCTGTCACAACATTCTCTTTTTGGCAGGAGTAAACAATAACGTTGGCCAGAATGAGCGCAACGAGTGCGGGATAGAAAAGTGCTTTTTTCATGTGTAAAATTGTTTTAGAAATTGTGATGAAAATTTGGTGATCGCGCAATCATTGAGGCAAAAGTGTGGCTATACTGCCCTCAAAAAATAGGACAGTTTTGGCAGGTCATTCCAGAAGAAAATGGAATATGGGCCGAGACGTAAGGGGGATTAAATGAGCGTGCCGTGGCGACAGTCAGTCACCACGGCACCTCCGTTATTCAATCTGTATTAAGAGATATTTTGCACAGCAAAATATGTCCAATACCCACCTATCTCATTACCGTCAATTTTCGCACAAACACCTGATTTCCAAGCCAAACAGAGACAGAGTACATCCCGGCAGGGCTATTACTCAGGTCAATTGGAAGGTTTAGCGCGTCGGTTTCAAGTGTTGGGTTCTCCCAAATCATGCGCCCGTTTAGGTCATAGACTTCGATGCGAATTGCCCCCGACTGGTGCAATTTCAGCGTGAGCATGGCCTGCCCTTCTGTTGGGTTGGGCGAAAGTTGGAATAGCTCAAAGAACGCCTCTTCCGTTGTGCTGGAAGTGGTCAGTACGGTATATGAACCCGTTTGCGTACAACCGTTTGCATCGGTGGCGGTCACTGTATAGGTACCACCAGGAAGGGCTGTTAGGTCTTCCGTTATTGCGCCGTTACTCCAGAGGTAGGCAAAAGGAGCCGTGCCGCCGACAACTGTCAGGTTGATTGCACCATTGCTGGCATTGGGGGCCGATTCGTTGGTGACGACTGCGGTGGTGACAATTGTTGGAGGTATTTGTAGGGTTATGCTGAAGGCTGCAGTACAACCTGCCGCATCGGTTGCCGTAACAGTGTAGAAGCCTCCGTTCAAAAATGTTACACAAGCGATACTAGCACCGTTTGACCATTGATATGTGTAAGGGGCAAGACCGCCGCTGGCAGAAGCGCAGACAATTGCAAATCCCGTGCAGCCAACGGAGGTTTGAATCCCAACCGTTAGAATTGGCGGTACCACTATAGTTGCCTCATTTTCAAAACTGCAACCGCCCGCATCGGTGACGGAGACTCCGATTGTGCCCGAACCTGTGAACGTAGCACAGCTGCCTGTGCTTCCATTCGACCAAACATAGGCATAAGGAGGAGTACCCCCGGTTGCAACAACACAGGCTGAAACTTGTCCGCTACAATTGGTTGACACGGGTGAAACCCCTACAATGAATTCGGGCGCTTGCCCCACGTCCACCGCATCTGAAGCCGAACAAGCGCCCACGGTCACTACGACTGTATAAGTTCCTGACTCTGAAGCCAAAGGAGTGGGCAAGTTGGAGAGGAACCCATTTGGCCCAACCCAGCTGAAGAAAGCACCCGGGTCATTGTTCCCGCTACTCAACAACACCTCGGGGTTGTTACAGTTTAGTACACCGCTGGCCGTGGCGTTTACAATGGGAAGGCTGTTGTCAGCCGTCACGCTTGCTTGATCGGTGGCAGTGCATCCATTGGTAGGATTGGTCACGGTAAGGATGTAAACGCCTATTGCTGAAACGCTTGGGTTTTGCATGGTAGAACTAAACCCACTAGGCCCTATCCAGAAGAACGTTGCTCCATTGGTGCTGCTGTTACCCGACAATTGCACCGTAGGACTGCCGCAAGAGATGATCGCATCTGGACCAGCATCTGCGTTGGGCGGTACAATGTCTTGATTGATTTGGATGTCTACATCGGTCGAACACCCGTTGGCGACAGACACTGCTTGTACTGTTGTTGAACCTGGTTGGCAAAGCGTGATGGGGAAGCCGGGCGGCAACAGCTGACCTGCCAAATAAAGTTGAATGCCCGGAATGTTCGGCACCACAAAGCTTGCGCATGGCATCGTGCAAGTCAGGCTAGGCAAGGGCGGAAGGATGACAGTGGGCGGTATCGTGTTTTCTGTGACGGTAGCTGTCGCGCTATTGGTGCAGCCATTGATCGGGTTGGTGACTACCACTGTATAAACACCTGGGCAGGTCGCCATAAAGACAGGCCCATTTGATACGCAAGGGCCAGACCAAAGGATCGATACACCAGGTACATTGCTTGTTACAATCAAAGGAACTTCCGTGAAGGCGCAGGTGATGACTCCCCCTTGGGCGGTCACGCCGGGGATAGCTATATTTTCCTCCACAATGGTGCTGGCCGAGTTGGTGCAACCGTTGTCCAGGTTAGTTACAATCACGGTATAAATCCCCGCACAAGTAGCTGTCGTGCCGACTACACATGGCCCATCCCAGGTAAAGCTTGCCGAGGTCGCATTAGAACTTGCGATCAGTTCGGTTGAAGCGTTCTGACAGGTGATTTGCCCGCCATTGCTGGCTGCAATGCTCGGAACAGTCAGGTTGGAATTAACCAACACTGTTGCATTCCCTATGCATCCGTTGGAGGCCGAAGTTGCGGTAATGGTGTAAGTGCCCGGAATGGTAGCTGTAGCCGTGAAACCTTGCACAAAAAACCCACCTGGCCCGGAAATGGTACAGAGGGCAATCCCGGTTGGATCAACTTCAATGGTGGCCGAAGCATTTGCACAATTGATGGAATTGCTGACCGAAGCATCAATGTTGGGCGCAGAAAAATCACCTGCAACCGTTACTGTGGCCGTGCTGCTGCAACCTGCCGCGTCGGTGCCAGTCACGGTATAGGTGCCGAGGGTGCCCACCGTTGGATTTTGTAGGGTGCTGCTAAAATTGTTGGGCCCTATCCAGCTCCAGCTGTTGATCGGGCCAGTGGCTTCGGCGCTTATCATGGTGCTCAAAGAGGCGCAGGTGAGCGTTCCTCCGGTGGCCGTTACGGTAGGGCCGCCGGCGCCGCTGAAGATGAATTGTGTGATAGGGCCAATGGCGTTGTTTGCATAGGTTCCACCACCTGGCGTGCTCACGTTTTTGATGGCGCGCACCTGGTAATACATTGTGTCGAGCAGCGGGCTGTTGTCGGTATAGCTCGTTCCAGTCACGGTGGCTGCGGTAAGGCGTGTGTAAGGCCCGTCTTGAGATAAGGAGCGGTAAATGTGATAGCCCGTCACCACATCTGTGGAAGCAGTCCAGTTGACCAAGACACTACTGCACGTGGGCGAAGTCACCACCACATCCTTGGCAGGTTTCACAACGTGTGCCCGGAGCGTTGGGTCGCCGAGCAAAGACACATGAGAACCACCTTCACCAGAAGACCCGAAATAACCGTTGTTGTACCTGGCGTTCATTGCCTCCCAGGTCACAAACCCAATCGTTTCGCCAGACGCAAGTGCCTGGTAAAAATAGTGTGGTCTTCCGGCCCAGGAACAAGTGAGGATACCTCCGCGTGAAGCCAATGCTGAGGGCATGAACGGATTTGATTCATAGTCCCAATCGCCAAAATAAGAGCCAAAAAGGTTGGAAAAAACAATGTTCACCGAATCTGTGGCGAAGTTTGCGCTGGTACCTACGCCGTCTGCACTGCTGTAGCCGCCAGGGCCGCAGCCATATCCCAGCAGGAACGACTGGTTGTCGGTATCGTTGAAAAAATCGCCCTCCACGATATTGGCTTCGCCCACAAGGGGATAGGCGTTGCGAAAGCCATTGGCAGCAAAAGCTTCTCCTCCGAAGTAGCCAAAGTTGTCGTCAACCAGTGCTTTGTTGTCCACCGTGTATTCTCCGATGCGCCAACGGTGGTTTTTGTCCAGATATCTTTTCAGCAGTCCGATATGATCCGCAGCGCCAAATGCTGCAGCATCGAGGCGATGGAAATCAACACGCCCCACTTGCAATTCCACCTGCGATGGGATACGGCTTTGGTCGAATTTCCCATCACCCGGGATGTTGTTGTTCGCGGCGCGGCCGGAATTGGTGATGTTCGCTGTAACGTCCGTCCAGATGCCGTTCACATCGGCATAATAAGCGTCGGAAGGCCAGGCGCCATTATGATCAAAATGGCCGTCCCAGATGGTAGTGTCTGCAAGAGAATAACTACCGGAGTAAGGAATCGGGATGTCGCCAAGAAGGAGTACTGCTTTCACGTTGGTTGGGTCAGCATTGTACGATGTCACAATCTGGTTTTTCACCGATTGTACGGTCGAAGAAGGCCCGGTATGGAAAGGAATTGGCCACCAGCCATCGCCACGCAGATCGTTTTTTAATCGAACCAGTTCCACGCCCAGGGCATCTGCGGAGACCGAGTCTACGAAGATCAGGATTTTGCCCCGCGTGTTCACAGGGTTGGCATTGACGGCGACGTGGACATAGCCAAAGGCAAAGACCCCATTCACAAAACGCTGTAGGACATACTCGTAAGTCTGACCATTGGCAACACCGGTATCAATGATGCTGTTCACGTTGGAACCAGTCAGGTTGATCACCAGCTGCCAGGCATTTCCAGCCTGCCCTTTGGCGCGTCGGAGCATGAGCAGGCTGGCGTTGCCGGGATTTGGCCAGGTTAGGGTAATACTGGTAGGGCCTGTGCCGAGGGTGGCCGTGATAGGCACGGTGGCATCTTTGGCAGTTTGTGCCTGCGATACATAGAAACACAGGAAAAAGGCGATGAAGGTAAAAAGTAGCCTCATGAGAAAGTGTTGGTTGGTGAGAGAATGTGAGTCAATGGGTCATTGGGTCATTGGGTCATTGGGTCAATGGGTCATTTAGTCATTAAGTCATTGGGTCATTGGGTCAATGGGTCATTTGTCATTGGGTCAATGGGTCATTGGGTCATTTGTCATTGGGTCATTGGGTCAATGGGTCATTGGGTCAATGGGTCATTGGGTCATTGGGTCATTGGGTCATTTGGTCATTGGGTCATTTGGTCATTTGTCATTGGGTCATTGGGTCATTGGGTCATTGGGTCATTGGGTCATCCCGAATTATAGGTTAAAGTCGTCCCGAAGGTATTGCACTCAAATTCAGGATGCCCCCAATGACCTAATGACAAATGACTATCTAGGGGAATCGGCCAGCAAGATTCAAAAAATTGAGGATAATGCTGCTTTGAACGATGAAAGAATTTTCAAAGCAAATCGGGGCTTGTATCAAAAGTTCAGATTGAAAATCTATCGCGGAGTTTTATTTTTTATTTCACGAAATCCTATAAGGTTTTTAAAACCTTATAGGATTTAATTGCCAGAAACGCAAAATATTATTTCATGAAAAAAATTGCGAAATACCTTTTGACACAAGCCCCGATTGGTAGAGTATTTGCCTTTTTGGGTGCCTGATATGGCAAGTGCTCGGCCAAAGCGCACTTGATGCGGACGGGTCTCGTCAAGAAGACAACTCGGCCATGGTATTGAATCTCACACCCCCAAAACATCCCCCATCCCAAAAACACCTCGCTTGCCTATGAGCCATTGCGCCGCCAAAACAGCCCCGGCTGCAAATCCTGCACGCGAATGTGCTTTATGCGCTATGCTGATCTCGTCCACTGCGCTTTGCCAGCGCACAAGATGGGTTCCGGGGACTTCGCCTTCGCGGATAGCAGTGATGGGAATTTCATCAGAAGCTGGCGTATCCGGTGCGAGCGACCAGCCCGTGTACCGATCGGTGTTTTCGATCAATTCGTTCACAAGCGTCAGGGCGGTGCCGCTGGGCGCGTCGAGTTTGTGGATGTGGTGGGTTTCAGTGAGGGAAGCGGCGTACGCTGGCCGGGTGGCCATAAGCTCGGCGAGGCGGCGGTTGAGCGCGAAAAAGAGGTTGACCCCCACGCTGAAATTGGAGGCCCAGAGCATCGCTCCATTGTTTTGGCGACAAAAATTTTGGGCTTCAGGAAGTCGGTCGAGCCAGCCCGTGGTGCCACTTACCACGGGCAAGCCAGCGCGGAGGCAATGCATCACATTATCAAAGGCCGCCTCGGGCCGGGAGAATTCTATGGCCACATCGGCTTGGCGCAGCAGGGTAGGGGACGGGACATCGCCGCGGCGGATAACCCACGCAATTTCAATGCCTTGGCTTTCAGCGATTTGTTCGATCGCTTTGCCCATTTTGCCGTATCCAAAGAGTCCGAGATGCATGTGAGAGAGGCGTGAGAGGCGTGTGATTAGGGCTTGAAACCGCTTTTTATTTTTGCTACTATTTTGAGTATTTCCGTGCTTTCTTGAATGAGCAGATTCATCTCGTTTGAGGGGTGCTTTCCTGATTCAAAAATCACTTCTAACCAATAGAGACTCTCGTCTGCTTCTTCAACGACGATGCAAATTTTTGAATATTTCTCATTCTTTGAACGACCTCTGCAAAAAGCCCTAAAATTTGCTCTAATAGAGGTTGCGGCCTTACAAAGTTGGTAGACAATTACCGAGGTAGTTCTGCCTTGAGGAAGCGCGTCGCATAGTTTTATTACCGCGATTGCAAACGCTTTCGTTCGCTTCCTGAATCCTTCGTTAAATTCTCTTCGTGACCCATGTTTTCATTGTTTATGGTTAAAAATTAGGTTCTCACACCTCTCACACCTCTCACACCTCTCACTCTCTAAGGTACGCCAATTTAGCCGTCTTGTATTTTTCCTGTTGCACAAAACCACGAATATTCTTGATGGTCTCTCGCGGGCCTACATCCAGTGCAAGGTTGACCAACCAATCGGGCAAACTGCCGCCAGGATCGGAATAAATGTAGTATTCCACATAAGTCCAGCCACCAGGGCCTGGCAAGAGGTTCCAGGAAGTGTGGGCATTGCGCATTCTTATCACGCCTTTGTTGGCGGGAATATAGTCGGGCTTGGCAATACTGGTGGCGGTAACGCGGCGGGTGATGGGGTCTTGTACCATTTTGGAATGCACTACGATGTCGCGATCGTCCAAGGGCCAAGGGAAGTCGAGTCGGGAATAGTAGTAAGTTTCTTGATCCGAAACTTTTTTGAGTTCGCGCGATTCGGACACTTTATAGCCCCATTTTGGGTAATTTTCCACTTCAGAAAGAAGGGTAACGAGTCCAGAGAGGCTGACTTTGAGCGAGGTGATGAGTTTCAACTCATACACATCGGATGTTTTTCGGTAAAAAACTTTGACCCCCTCTTTTTCATTTTTGAAAACCCAACCATCGTTGTTTTGGGCAAAGAGAAAATTTGGGAAGAGCCATGCGAGGAAAAATAGGGTCAGGATTTTCTTGAGCATAAAAATTTGTTTGCGTAGGGGCGTGTGGGTCAGAATTTTAGAAAATTTCGCTGTTCTTGGGTCGGTGAATTCATGCGATCAAAAACAGCATTTAGCCAAAATCGTTGCAGGTGGAACACGGATGACACGGATTTAGAGATAAAATCAGATGAATCCGTGTCTTATCCGTGTCATCCGTGTTCTACTTATCTTCGCTCGAACTGCAAAAATGAGGCCTGGCATATCAATTGACCATCAACGACGAATTGTTTTTTTTCGCGGTAGAATACCTCACTTGCCCCGTTTTTTGTACGTTCTTTGCAGGAGGTTATTTTTTAAGCATCATTTTCCCCCTTGTATGAAGTTAACGTATCTTTTTCTCGCTTTTTTGTTTGGGTTCAATGTTCTCCAGAGCTCCGCTCAATGCCCACCGGGTGAGGACGAAGTTCGGCTCGAATTCAATTCAGATCTGTATTTCTATGAATTGAGCTGGACGGTTGCAAACGAAGACAGCAGCGTGGTGTTTGGCACCGGGACTTTGCCAGATTCGAGCACGCATAATTTCTTCTATTGCATACCTGCCGATCAATGTGCCACCCTTACAATCGTTGACAATGCAGCGGATGGGTTTTTCCCGGACGGTTGGTATCGTATTTACTTGAATGATACTTTGGCTTATGCCAGCAAGGTTGGAAGCTACTTTTCCACCGAAAGCGTGCGTTTTAATTGCCCGCCCGGTACTTCCTGCACCAGTCCTATTTTCCTCAGCCCAGGTACAGGGACTTCTCCCACAGCCGATGAAGTTTGGTACAGTTTCACTCCTGCGGATACGGGCATGTACGTCATAGCCACTTGCGAAGCCGCTTGCCCCACCAAAATCTGGGTGTACGACCTTTGCGCGGGCATCTTTATTTCAGAAGACCAACTGGGCACCATTTACTACGCCAAAAATGGTTGTCCCGATGGGTCGGCTTCGGCACACCTTAATTTGGAAGCCGGAAAAGAATATTTCATCCGTATCCGCTACCAAACAGAAGGATGCAGCACTGATCCAATCCCTTACAATTTGGTTTATCTCGGGCCGGTGGTGGGCTGTATGGACCCCGCAGCTTGCAACTACGAACCACTTGCAACCGTAAGCGGTGATACTTGTATTTATCCCGGCGACCCCGCTTGCCCCAATGCGCCCGATTTTGTGGTGAAGGAAGATGTTTTGAATAGTTCGCTCCAGTTTTCGAGCATGGAAAACCCAAACGCTTGTACGGTAGAAGAGGGCTGTCTGCGTGGGCTTGGCACACGCTACCTCATCGAATTTACTACTTACATCGAGAACATCGGGGATGCCGATTACTACATTGGAAGCCCGCCAGCGGATATCAATGAACCATCCACGCAGTTTGTGTGGGATCCCTGCCACCACCATTGGCATTACATGGGCTATGCTGAATACATCCTATTCAATTCGGCAGGTTACCGCATTCCGATTGGTTCAAAAACAGGGTTTTGTGTGCTTGATCTCGTTTGCGATCCTGGAATTATTGCTAAATATGGTTGCGTCAACATGGGCATCTCGGCAGGATGTGGGGATGTATATGAAATTGGCCTCCCTTGCCAATGGATTGACATCACGGGCATTCCCGCCGACGATTATACCATGGTGGTTCGGGTGAACTGGGACAAAAGCCCAGATAAGATTGGCCGCGTGGAAAAGCGCTACGACAACAACTGGGCACAGGCTTGTTTCAATCTTTCTTATGACGGTATTACACCTGAAGTATCGTTCAATGCCGACTCCTGCCAGCAATTCACCGACTGTTTGGGAGAGATATTTGGCAATGCGCAGCCCGACTGCAATGGAGTGTGCAACGGTCCTGCCCTCATCGGCGATTGGAACCAGGACAGCCTGCGCAACGAGTTGGATATCATGGGTTATCTCAGTGCTGCGCTTGCCGACAATGGTGTAAGCACTCCATGCAATGATCTGCACGAAGACGGTGAAATCAATGTGTTCGACGCGGCCTTGCTTCAGGAGTGCAAGCTCTATGCCGATAGCCAGCAGCATTGGATTCAGCGTTTTCCCTGCCAATTCCCAACTGGTTTTCTCAATACACAGGACCTGGTGACAATACAGCCAGGAATGGTGGACACGGTGGCAAAAACCTTCGATGTCCAGATTGCCAACCCCTATCACGAGATCATGGCTTATGAATTCTCAGTGAGCGGCCTTGTGATAGCATCCGTAGAAAACCTCGCGACAGAACATCTGGTTGTGCCCATGTTCAACCCGGGTACGGGGAAAATACTCGCCCTTGCTGCCGACGAATCGAGCATCAACAAGCACTTTACTCCGAGCACTTTTTTGCGGGTACACTATTCGGCTTTAACCGACCACATGGTATGCGTGTCGGAAATTACTGCGGTGGTGAACAACAAATACCAACAGAGCAACGCCACGCTGGCTGACCCAAATTGTGTTCCCGTAACCTTCGTGGGTTTGAATGAACCTGGCAAAGCACCTTTCGCCGTATTCGTTCAGCCCAACCCTATGCGCGAAAGCACCACGGTGTTTTTTGAAAACAAAAACGCCGAACCGATGATGTTTACGCTGACGGATTTGACGGGTCGTACCCTGCGTTCCTTCAGCGATTTACGCGGCGAATCCCTCAACATCGAACGGAACGGGCTGCCTCAAGGCACCTACCTCTTCACCCTTCATGGTAATCGTGGCAGTGTGAGTGGGAAGCTGGTGATGATGTAAATTGGTATAATGGTGATTGGTGTAATGGTGATTGGTAGATTGGTGACGGGAGTGTTCAAAAATCTGTGTCAACTGCTGGTTACACCCCCTACCCCTAAAGGGCAATGTCGTTGACTTAAGGGT
>ENA-ORBV01007449-ORBV01007449.1-microbial-mat-metagenome-genome-assembly--contig:-NODE-7449-length-18790-cov-5.474269_pt1 | contig 18790 bp, 16 predicted proteins | sample MGYA00237777_ERZ505514 | MGnify/ENA primary metagenome ERZ505514 (study PRJEB26160, sample SAMN06269048) | microbial mat metagenome | isolation source: Oligotrophic lake microbial mat | place... | reverse complement strand
GCAGCGTCAGATGTGTATAAGAGACAGGATTGGGAATGTCCAACCGACGGCGACACCGTTATTCCGTATCAACAACAAATTGCTAACCTGCAGTTTAATTGTCGGCCAGAATGGTTGCCGCAAATATCAAAGTATTTTAACGTTATGAATCTGGCCAATAATCACAGCGGCGACATGGGCGAGGCAACGTTTATAAAGACGCAAAATTATCTGACAAAAGCCGGAATTCAGACGGTTGGAAATTACGATCCAGCTGTCAAAAAAGATATTTGCGAAGTAATTGCGCTGCCAGTCCGCGTAAAAATGCCGGATGATTCCAGCAAAAAAGGTACGCTGCCAGTTGCATATTGTGCCTGGCATTATTTCTTCCGTTTGCCGCGTGCAGGCGAGATCGAAACTATGAAGCCATACGCCGAAAAAATGCCAGTGTTTGGTTTGATGCACGTCGGTGTTGAATATCAGGCCAAGGCTGATCCGAATCAACAGGCGGTGGCGCGAAAAATCATCGACAACGGCGCCGATTTCGTTGTTGGTAACAGCCCGCATTGGGTGCAAAACAGCGAAGTCTACAAAGGTAAGTTGATTGCCTATTCTACCGGAAACTTTATTTTTGATCAGTTGGAGAGTGAGACAAATCGCGGCGCGAGCATCGAAGTTTCAGCTACAGTTAATTACGATGAAAACGTAGCAAAGTGGTTGGAACTTGGGGAACAATGCAAAAAACAATACGACGATTGTTTGCAAAAAGCTGTCGACCAAAATCTGCAAAAAATCGACATGAAACTAACCTACGACGTGGTTGCTAACACCAGCGGCGTACGAACCGTTACTAAAAAAGCCCCAGCGAATATTCAGGCTGCAGTTGAGCAGCGCATGAACTGGGCGAGCGTGAAGAAGGAGCTCGGGCAATGATCGAATATAACAATAACCAGCAACCCAAAAAACCGTTCAAGTACAAAAAACCTTTGATTATAGCCGCGGTACTTTTGGCAATTGTGCTTGCAGGCGGTTTGCTATATTTTTGGTGGCGTGCCGATGCTAATTTGCCGGAGCCTGAACCTTTGCCACAACAACTCGAACAACAAATTACCAACAAATCCCAAAAAGAACCCACGAAACCCAAAGCCCAGGCCACGTCAGATTTTAGCGGCGCAAAATTGCAAGCCGCACTCAGCGAGTGGGCTGATAATCACACAGGAACCTACGCGGTTACAATTACCGATGAATCTGGAAAAGTTTTGGCTGAACACGACGCCGACAAAGTATTTTTTGCAGCCAGTTTGTACAAATTATACGTGGCCTACGAAGGCTACCGCAAAGTCGACGACGGCACGTACAAGCTAAGCCAAACATACTTGAATGGTTGGACCCGCGAGAAGTGTTTGCATGAGATGATCCATAGTTCCAACAGTCCGTGCGCCGAAAAAATGATGGCCGAACTAGGTCCGACAACACTCAACACAAAAGTAAAAACCTATGGTATGAACAACACGTCACTCAGCGGCATTTCGACTTCGTCGCGTGATTCCGCCCTGATGCTCAGCCGAATTTGGCAGGGGACGGGCTTGAGCGAAAGTTCCAAAGCAAAATATCTAAAATCGTTAGAGACGCAGATTTACGCCGAAGGACTCAAAACCGGATTCGACGACCAAACAGTGTATGACAAAGTCGGATTTCGCGAAAACATCGAATATCACGACGCCGGAATTGTAAAATTTAGCGACGGCCGCGTGCTGATCGTATCGGTGTTTACCAAAAACGTTGGCACCAAAAACATCGTTGGACTTGCGCAATCTTTACTGGCGGCTACAAAAAAGCTTTAAGTGCTTCGGTGTCAATTAGTGTAATTTTATACTGATGATTGCTCAACAAGCCCTTTTGCTCGAGTCGTGATAATTCGCGGTTAGTGGTTTCGCGGCTAGCGTTGATCGAACTGGCGATGTCTTGGTGTTTGAGCGGAACGTCAATTATCAAACCTTTGGCGGTTTTTTTACCAAAACGCCCGCTCATAGTGAGCAAAAACGAAATTAAGCGTTCGCGCACGGTGCGATATTCTAGGTTAATAATACGTTCGCTATGCAGTTGATACATTTCTACGACGATGTCCATCAGCGGTGGAATAATATCTTTGTTGCTGTGAATCTCTTTGTTGTAGATGTCTTGTTCGAGCCGCCAGACAGTTGTCGGTGCGAGTGTTTGATAAATAATGTCGCGGCCTTTGCCGGTAATGCCGTGGATAATAGGGAAGATTTCACGCGGTTTTCTAATAATCAGTAGGTTTTCTTCGCCGTATTTTGTAATGTCGTAGGCTTTGACTATGCCTTCTTCAATATAAAAAACGCCCGATGGCGTTTCGTTCGGGCGAACGATGAATTCGCCTTTTTTATATGTTAGCTTTGTCCCGCGGTGAAAAAGGTCCACCAGTGCTTTTGCTTGGTCGTTAGAGGCCAACATAGATATATTATGCTACGCATCTTCCAGAGGTGCAACTTTTTATTTTCACGCGAACATTTGTGATATTTGTCGCAGTGATTTTGTGAGTAGATTAACAGCGCACAATTGGCACAAGCCTTATAGTAATAAGTACCATTAACCTAGGGAGGTGCAAAATGGTCAGCACGAAACAAATTGAGAAAATTCTCAAAAAAAATGGTACAACCTTCACCTCCTTCTCGATGCCAGAAATCCGCGAACTGCGTCATATTTTGACCGAGCACGAACAAGTAAAGTTCTGTATTAGCGGTCGCTACGAAGGCGGATTCGCCTTGCTTTGCGCAACTGACCAGCGATTACTCTTGGTCGATAAAAAGTTTATGTATCTGACGATAGAAGACATTCGCTACGACATGATTGTCGAGGTAGATTACAGCTATCGTTTGATGGACGCCGCAATGAGCGTGATTACGCCTAACAAAACGTTGCGCTTTGTTAGCACCAAAAAACAGCCACTTCGAAACACTGCAACGTTTGTACAGCATCGTGTAATGGCGCTGCGCCAGCAACAAAACAACTACGAGACGTACGAGCCGCAACAACGAGATCAGGAAATTATGGCCGCCAACACGCAACCTTTGATGCAGCAGCCGGACGAATCTGCCCCTTTGGTGAGCGTTCATAATGAGCAAGAACCGGTCAAACAATTTGTGCCGCGATTGCCGTTTCGAAATATTCGAAAAGTCGCCAACCCGTACACGCAAACACCACTTTCTACACGGAGGCGAGTTTCCCGCTTTTACCCGAGCTCATAAAGACGAATAGACATTTAGTAATAAATCTGCTATAATGTGTTTGTAAAACTAAAAACAAACACAAACACATGTCAATTGATACATTACCGCTAGTAGAGCAGCAGACGGGCAAATTTGATCGCCTGTCTACGGAAGCGATTACGTTTATGGAACGTGAGGGCTATGCACATATCAAGGGTCTCGCCAGAAAAAATCAATGCGAGCAAGTTAGTAAAGGTTTTGACCAAGAAGATCACTTTGACGCAACCATTCAAGGGCAACTCGTAGAAAGTCGCCAGCAATATTGGGAACACAAGGGCCCCCAAGTTTGGCAAAGTTTTAAAGAAAGCGTTGGCAAGACATTTAAAAAAGCTGCCGGAAGTGATCAGGACTTTGTTCTTTGGGGTCATAAACCTTTGTACGGAGTACAGCCAATTTCTTCCGATACTTTTAGTTACCAGGATGGGGCGGATTTTGCTCGGCACACCGATGATGCTCAATCTGGCTTCCCAACGCAGATAATCGTTACCTGGAGGGGAAGTGCAACGTTCAGAGTGTTTGATGATATGGAAACGGAAACACCAAAAGTGGTTTTGAAAGTTGACGCTGGCGATGCGGTTATTCTGCGCGGTGATGAAAAAGAAGGTGGACAATTGCCCCATAGCGTAGAGGGTATGCAGGGTGATTCCGAGGGTAATCGCATGGTTACCTCCTTCTATCCTGATCGAGATTACGTCAATAGTGCGGGCGCAGAGCGATATAGACAGGAGCGCAGCAGGCGATGGGAAACGGATAGATCAAGTAGGCGTGGAAGAATTGCTCACGGTATTGGCCTACGAATTATGGCCGCAAAACGACCGGTTATAGTTCCGGAATCACCTGATACTTCTCGTTATATACGTTCTTAGACGTTGAATTTGAATTCGACGACGTCATTTGGCTGCATGACGTAGGTTTTGCCCTCGGTGCGGAGTTTGCCCGATGAGCGCGCGTTGGCGATTGATCCGGCTTCGATCAGGCTTTGGTAGGGCACAATGTCGGCGGCAATAAAACCACGTTCAAAATCGCCGTGAATTACGCCGGCGGCTTGCGGCGCGGTCGATCCTTTGCGGATTGTCCAGGCGCGAACTTCTTTTTCGCCAGCGGTGAGGTAACTTTGCAAACCAAGGGTGTCGTAGGCTGCGTGGATGACTTGGTTGAGGCCGCGCTCGTTCTGGCCGTAACTTTCTAATAATTCTTGAGCGTCGGCTTTGTCGAGCCCGTTTAGTTCGGCCTCTATTTTGGCGCACACAAATAATGCTTGCGCTGGCGCGACTAAATCCGTCAGTTCTTTTTTGCGAGATTCGTTGGCGATTGCCGCTTCGTCGACGTTAAAAACGTAGATAACGGGCTTTGCGGTAATTAGGTGCAAATCTTGCAAATGCTCGAGTTCGAGGTCGTCGACCGAAGATAACGGCTGGCCATCGTCGAGTAATTTTTGTGCTCGCTGTAGCGTGTCGGCAATTGGTTTGAGTTTGGGGTTCGCGCGAGCTTCTTTGGCGAATTTAGGCAGGCGGTTTTCGACCGTTTGTAAATCGGCCAGGATAAGTTCGGTGTTAATAACATCGATGTCCTTGCGCGGATTATGTTCGGCGTCAACGTGCTGAATGTCGGCGTCTTCGAACGCGCGAACCACGTGCGCAACGGCGTTACATGAACGAATATTGGCCAAAAATTGGTTGCCCAAGCCTTCGCCCTTGGACGCGCCCGCAACTAAACCAGCAATGTCCACAAACGTTACGGTTGCCGGAACAACAGGGGCGCTATTGTATAGCTCGGATAATTTTTGCAAACGCGAATCAGGAATCGGCACAATGCCAGTGTTGGGCTCAATCGTTGCAAATGGATAATTAGCCGCCAAAATATTATTGTCGGTCAATGCATTAAACAGGGTACTCTTGCCAACATTCGGCAATCCCACAATCCCAATCGATAAACTCATAAGTGATTATTATAACAGGGGTAAGTATAAATACCCATAGGATATTAAGTTCGGGAGATCGTGATGCCGATAACGCCCACAAACGTTAGGACTATTGCAACGTATTTTTGAAGCGAAATTCTATCTTTTAAAACATAGTGAGATAGCAATACGGTTAATGCGCCACTTGCGCCGGTAATAGGCGAGGCAACCGAAGCGGGTGCAAATGAAAAGCTTAACCACAAAAATCCGGTTCCGATAATATTAAGCAAGCCGCCGAGTAACGAAAATTTGTAATTGTTAAACTTTTGAAACACGCCTTTGACTGCGTGCATTACACGTTCACGCTCGAGTCGTAAGTAAGCAACGGCCACAGGGATCTGTACAAATCCTAACATAAATAACAGGCTAAAATCCCCGGAGCGATTTATGTAACCTTTGGATACTGTGTCGGATAAGCCAATGCAAATTGCTGCTACAAATGGCCACACGATTTCTTTGCGAAGTCTTAGTTTGGAGCGTTTTACTTTGTTGGGCCAGCTTGCCCAAACACTACCCATGATTGCAATTGTAACAAAGAATAATAGGGCTGGACTGAGCAACTCATTGTTTAGAATGCGCGAGAAAAATACGGTGTAAACAGGGTAGGTTGCCAAAACGGTTGCAGTAACCGCCAGCTCTCCTTTTGAAAGCGCGTAAAAAACAATTGCCTCTGATAAAATCGCCGAAATTATCGCAAAAACAAATGCTTCTTTGAGGCTGACGCCAAGATTTACGCCCATCACCAAAGCTAGCGGAACCCAAATTAACAAACCAAAAATTGCATCAAAAAAGAACGCAACCGACGGCTGTAATTCGCGATAACTTTTGCGCAATGATATTTGTGATAACGCTATAAAAACAGCGCTTAAAAAAGCTAGTATAACGCCAACCATATTCAAATTATACCAGATTTACCTCTGTTGGTGTATAATTTGGGGTATGAAAAACGCGATTATTTTGCATGGAAAGCCAAATATAGAAGAGTTTTTAAAATGAGCGAAGATTTTATAGAAAATATTGCGGCGGAGGATTACAAAAGGCGTGGCAGTTATACTCCGGCCAAAAAAATCGACATGGGAAATTTTTACCAAATCTATGTATCTGGCGTTCAGGCACCAAAAGATGAGAATCACCGAGTAGTAACCGACGATGTAGAAGAACAAACAAAACTAGTCTTTGAAGATATCATTAAGTTACTCAAGCAAGCCGATGCGACTATCGACGATGTCGTAAAAGCGGTTATTTACGTGACGGATATGAAAGATTTCGACAAGATTTCAAAAATCCGCGGCGAATATTTTAAAAACGCACAACCAGTCAGCACACTAGTAGAAGTAAACCGCATGACGCGCGACGGCGCAAAAATCGAAATCGAAGTCACCGCAATCACCAAAAAACTGTAAACTAGTAACCATGAGCGGCGAACCATCAGCACCAAACCCCGGGCAACGGCCAGATTTAATCACGGAAGTGCCGGGTCATTTATTACCAAAACCGCCAGACGAAATCCCCGAGCACGCCTCGCAGGATGCAGCTCTGCCGTTTCCGACTGATCGTGTATACGAGCCAAAACATCCACGCGACCCCAGCCTGAGTAATCTGCAAATAGCAAACATGCAGCAAGATCCGCGGTATGGTCTTGAATCTGTAAATGTGCGAACAGAGCGGAGAAACGCCCACAACGAAGCCATGAATTACACAGCTGGAGTTCGCGCGATTGAGGCCCAAGCCCGGCCGTACGAACCGGAGGATTCGCTGGTTTTTAAGCTCGAGGATACGCACGTTGCTAATCCGCTAGATTTTGATTTTATGGCTAACGGACTGCCGATGGTGCCAGAAGACTTGGAGCCTTTGGCTGTCGTAGTAAGTCATGAGGGCAATCCGGAAACCATAACGAGCGTTATGCTTTTAGCAAAAAACCCGACGTATTCGGGCGTGGAATTACTGTTTTTAGAAGACGAAACATTTCGCCCGGAGCACGAAGCCCAAGATTATAGCCCGAAATGGCATTTTGGCGGTAGCGCGCATCTGACAGCTCAGCACTATCATGCTGAGGTTTTGCCTGGCGATAATTCTTCGTTGGTTTTTAGACTCGGTAGGAGCGATATTGTGCCAGCAACGGTTATTCCGCCGCGATTATCTATTTTGCGCGCTCAGCCAACGGCCGACGAGGCAAAATTGGCGGACATCGAAACGATCGACAAGCGTTTTAATCGGGCCCGTCGGGTTGGTAAAGCGCTCGCTACGATGGCGATGGTCGCAGGACTCAGTATGATGCAAAATCCGTTGAGTGCACTTGAGCCAGGGCCAGAAAAAACGTTCGAAGGCGAGCTCAAAAAGCAGGATCATATCAGCGCGTCAGAACAACGAGTACTCGACAATCGTCAGTTATTCCGCGAGGGGAATATTGCTGCACTCGATGAGATTATTGCAAAATCGGCGTTTGCGAAACCAATATTCGAACAAGCTCAGATTGATAGAATATCGCAGGCTTCTACAATGGAAAACCTCGAGGGTGGGATGAATGATGTTTTGGCGCCCCGAGACATAGTTGTGAGTATCCCGAAAGGTAGTTCAGACGAGTTTACGGGTTTTAAGCCCGAAGAATTCCAGATGGCCCGATCACGAGCGCTCGGAATCCTGGATGGTTTTAACAATTTGGGTTTTGTGCCAGACTCGCAGGTATCCGGTAATTATTCGGCTGACAAAAAAATGCATATCTACATAGTCGAATCGGCTTTTTCGGATGCCCACGTGCGCGGTGACAAAGTCGACGGGTTTTATGACGCCGATTATCGTACTGGCCCACGTTTAGTTATTGGCGGCGGTGATAACGCCGATCAAGCCAGGGCGGCCGAAATAACTGAGCATGAAATAGCGCACCATGTCGATAGTAGTAACGCGCGGCAAGAACACAGGGACGGCGACTTAATGACACTTGGCTCTATTGGCCAAGAAGTTGCAGTTTTGCTGCCAAAGGATTTCCGTTTTGGCAAGAAAGGACAAGGCAGCGGAGAAGTAGGCAGCACGATTCCAACAGAGTACGCCGGAACAAATTATCAGGAACTTGCGGCTGAACTCGTTGCCACAGCGTTCGGCGACAATAATCAAGTTGATGCGAACCAAAAAACGCTAGTTCAAGAGCAGTACTCGGCGATGCTTGCTGAACTCGAAGAATCGTACCCCGGAGTCTCCGCCTATGTGTACAAAAAATCGCTCGAAACAAAATCCCGGCCGCTCGACTCGGTGCGTAACAAGGCCGAGCTGGTTGTGATCGGATCAATGCTGACTCAAGCTTTGGCCGCAGCAGTGCTCGAAAAAAATAAAAAAATCCGCGAAGCCCAAAAATCTGCCGGCATTAGGTAGCTTCCCAAGAGTTTACACCGCCGAACCGTCTGCTATAATTACCACTAAAGCGTAAGCGAGTTTGCAACAGGTATGAAAATGCGTATGCAAATCGCGAGGGTGATAAAAAGGGAATGGGTTTTATATAAAGTGAAGTGGCCAACGAAACAAACATTCTTTTCCGGGAAGACTAAGTGGCTGATCTTTGTGGTTTTTGCAGGTTTGGTTTTGGTTGCAACCGGCGCATTTATTATTTCTAGGTTTTCAAAAAATGAGCCCGGGCAAAAAATGGTTGAGTCAAACTGCTCGGGTGATATTGCAATTGCAGCCGCTCGCGCAATGCAGGCGTCACCGGCAGAACAGGCTGCAGCACTTGCCGGTGTTGTTGAGCGCATCAAAAAAGTTCCACAATACGACCAAGATCCAAACTGTTTGTATCCAATCATGAAACAACACCTTTTAAAAGGTGAATATACCCAAGCGAAAGAACTGCACAGTCAGTTTAATAAGGTTTACGAAAAAGGCTTTTCTGGCCACTTCGGTGCAACAAAGAAATCTGTAAGCGCCGAGCTAACATCTACCGACGTGCTTAGTAAAACCAGGAAGAATAACTCGATTAATGTAGGAGTACAAGAGCCTGCTACGAAGGATAAAGAATGATAAAAACTGCTTTACGCGCAGTCGCGCTCTGTTTGATCGTCATCACTAGCGTCATTATCATGGCTCCGCAATCGGCCTTCGCGGTGATTATTAATGAAAACGCACAAGGTTGGGCCGATATCATTCCAAGCAGGTTGCATTATCACGAGACCAATCAAACTAACGACGGATATAATTATTTGTGTGAAAACACCAACGGTGTTCGATTCCCAGGATCTTCGACCGGATGGATATCACTCAGAAATAATTCTCTACAAGAAACAGTCGAGGTTGTTGACGGACAAACCAATAGCATTGATATGCAAATTAACTATGTTGGCAACCACTGTACATTCAACATGGTTAACAGCGCTGGCGTCAGGATGGAAGGTGACGTATCTAGCCAAGGCGAGATAGAGGGTGCAAGTATATTCGCTGATTATGTGAAGCGAACACAGCTCAATATTACAAATGTTTCAGCAAATAACGGCCTGACTGTGAGTGGCATCAACGCCTCTAATAATAACCCTGTGCCGCTGCCCATAGACTGGGCAAACACTAACCCGAATAGCGGCTCAAATGCGTTATTCTATGCAAAAGACACAAGTGTTCTTGGCGGAAAGCCATGGACAGCAGATTTTACCCTGTCCGGTATCCAGAATCTTGAGCCGAGAGATGAACCGTATATTATCGATGTTGGTGTCAATTTTCGTATGGTGAACGAATGGAATACGGCTGTTACGGCATTTGGAGATAAGCGACCATTCAACTGCGTTATGGACGGGCCCGACCCTTACGAGGCAAGTGATATTACTGGTAATTTGGTTATTCCTTCTCAAAATCCAGATGGAAAATGCCCGGGCGATGGCATGAGTCTGCGATTCCTGGTTACCGTTAAGCCCGTTCCTGCAAAAATGACCGTTAACAAATACGAACCACCAAGCCGCGAAAATAACGGAGGTTTTGACGACCCAGCTCGTCCGATAGATGATGCGATAAGTAACGCTGAAGCTTGCGTAGAGAACCGTCAAGCAAACTGGTATTTCTGTAATCCGCCCGATGCTTCGCAGAGCGACCCAAACAGCTACAACGTGTACATGCGTAACGGCTGGAACAAAGGTGGCTTGTTGATTGCCGATGGTCCGTATAAAGCATATGTTGAAGTTCCGAGCGGCTGGAGAGTCAGAAAAGCCCAGATCAATAATTCGCCGACAGCATTTACGTGCGATAATCCAAGTCCAAATCAGGGAAGATGCTGGGTCACCGTTCCGGTATCGTCCGGTGGTACATACAACGTTGATTTTTGGTATGAACGGATTTTGGATACAGTGTGCGCCAATGGCGCTCAGTTGACAACAAGCCCACGGTTACCAGAAAGAGGCGGCAGATTTGATCTTGTGCTACCTTTCTCGGCTAGTCCAGGTGACTATACGATTACCATCGACAGCGTTAGCCCAAATATCCCGGGATTAGATAATGAAAGCAGAAATGTCACGATTGACGACGGCGAAGATTCTGGCCAAGCCGAGTTTAATAATATCTCGGCTCCTGATCAGGCGCGAGAGTATACCGTTCATTGGAAAATTAGCGGTGATGCTGACGAAGACTGCGAAGGCACAATTCCAGTTACCGCCAAACCATACCTCAAAGTCTACGACGGTGATATTCGCGCCGGTGGATCATTCCAGAGCAAACAGCCGGCGCAAGAATGCGCAAGTTTGTATGATAGCCCGCGAATAAATCCAAAAGCGTCAATCCTGACATTTAGCAATGAGCGTAACATCGGCGAAACAAATGGCGTTGGCCAAAGTATCGATTACTTTTCGGGGGCGTCGGCGGAATTTGCAGTGTTCGCGTTGGGCGAGATCGAGCAGTTTTCGAGTGCTGGCGGCCGCCACACCAGAACAAATAACAGCGGCGAAACGCGCACAACTTCGCCGATCGACCTGACGTTTGGTAATTATGATCCAACATTTAAAATTGCCGACAATGGGTTTGGTTATGGCATAAATGACCCGGCTGTTGATAACCAAAAAACGGTGAACTTTGGTGGCGAGTACGGCATCCCTGGCTGCAACCCAGACTGGTTTGCAGACGCAAAAACAGTGCTGCCAGGCCCGCAAACTTTCCCAAATGCTAATAACGGAGGCCCCGTTCCGTCAACGGTCGCTGTTGGTGATAAAATCGTCACCTATGTTGAGGGCAATGTAATAATCGACGAAAATATAGAATTTGCCGGTTCTTGGGGCAACAACCCAAACAATATACCGTCGTTATACATCATCGTAAAAGGGAATATTCACATATCAAAAGACGTGACGCGTTTGGACGGAGTATTTGTAGCGCAACCAAGTGGAGTCGACTCTGACGGTAAACCAGTTGGCGGTCGAATCTATACATGTACCACAAGTTCTGGCGGCCGAATCGCTGCCAACGATTTGTACAAAGAGCCAAATGATGGTGGCTGCCGCCAAAAACTAACCGTTACTGGCGCATTTATTGCTCAGCAGGTAAAATTCCTGCGCACCAACGGCACGCGGCTTAATAGTCCGGGCGCCGGAGTCGAGGCATCTAGCAGCGGCAATATTGCAGAGGTGTTTGTAGCGACACCAGGGCTGTATCTCACTCGGCCAAACGAGTTGTTAAAAACCGGATCAGCATCGACAAAGTACGATTACATCCAAAGCTTGCCCCCAATTTTGTAAAAAACATATTTTGTTACTTTTACTTTCAAGCAAACTCATGTTACTTTTGTTTTCGAACAAAAACCAATCTAATATTTTTTTCCGCAAAAAGTATTCAAAAACTCCGAGGCGGCTGAAGCCACGCGACAATAAAATAGGGTAATTTTTCGCGCCAAAAGGACTCCCTCCGGTCGGTCCTCGCCATTTTTTAATGGCTTGCTCGGACTTGGTTTTTGGCTGAACTCGAAAAATTACCCTATTTTATATCGGTGTTTCAGAGCCTCACCTTAGCAGAATCTGCTAAAGCAGATTATATTACTCCGACTTCGTCGGAGGCGTCTAAGTCTGGGCTTTGTGAAATCCTGAGGTGACTGTTGTGAGAAACAGGCGCCTTTGAGTGCGAGGACTGTTTGAGCTAATTTTTAGCCTGCGGCTGAAAATTAGTGAGTTCCGGAGCAAGCCTGTTTATGACAATCAGTACCTCACGATTGAGCAACCGCCCAGTGATGGTTTTTGGTTACTTTTGCCCGTAAGCAAAAGTGATGGCCCTGACTGCCTCAGGTTGTGTTGAATCCTTTTTGAAAAGGTATGCGCTGGTGTTTTGCTAAAAACGAAACATTATTTCAAGAGTGGCAATAAATAGACTTGCCAGATCCGTTACTGCTTATGTATAATCGTTAGTAAGTCGAGTCGTACATAATCCAATCCGTATAAAAGTATATAAAGTAGTAAGCGTGGTGGGTCTCGTGAAGTCACAATAAGGGCAGATGAGAATACTAACAATGGTCAAAAACAGTACACAACATCAAAAACTGATACAGAGAGGCACTAAACAATGAGTTTAATGTCTGGAGTTTCTAGCTTTTTTGGCCTTGATTTAGGTACTACGGCGCTTCGTATTGTCGAATTAAACGGTAGCGGCGCAAATAAGCAGCTCGTTAAATATGCTTACGCACCTGTTGACAGCAAGATTGCTGTGAGCGACGCGGCAGCCGACCAACAGAAAATGGTCCAAGTGCTGCGCGACCTTATGAGCCAAGCACGAGTTACGACAAAAAATGTTGCGGTCGGCATTCCATCGTCAAAAGTGTTTACAACGGTGGTTGACATCGATCGATTATCGCCGAATGATTTAGCGCGAACCATTCGCTTTCAAGCCGATTCGCTAATCCCAACGGCGCTGGCCGAGTCTAAAATTGACTGGGCAGTTTTGGGCGATTCGCCAAAAGACAAAACCAAAGTAGAAGTTTTGCTGACAAGTGTTACCAACGATTTTGTTGAGAAGCGCTTGGACATGCTAGAGTCGATTGGCCTCAACGTTGTTGCGCTTGAGCCAGACAACTTGGCCTTGGCGCGAGCACTTATTTCTACAGACAGCAAAACCGCTCAAATGGTGTTGGACGTCGGTTACAAAAGTACTGATTTAGTGATTGTCATGAACGGCGCACCACGACTAACACGTTCGATCCCAACAGGGTCAGAGGCAATTATTCGTGCGGCAATTCAGAGTTTGAACATCGACGAAAAACAAGCCGAGCAATTTATCTTTAAATTCGGCCTCAGCAAAGACAAATTAGAAGGTCAAATTTACCAAGCAATTATCGGCACTGTCGATATTATCGGCTCTGAAATAGAAAAATCAATCAAGTTTTTCCAAACTCGTTACAATCAACCGCTGGAGCGAATTATCGTAACTGGTGGCGCTTCGACATTACCAGAGTTCCCGCTGTATTTGGCGAACAAATTTAATCTGAACGTCGAAATTGGAAACGCATGGCGAAACGTCGCGTATTCGCAAGATCGCCAAAACGAACTCATGGCTGTATCTAATAATTTTGGTGTTGCTGCCGGACTCGCAGAGAGGCAAGAGTAATACGATGATTCAATTTAACTTACTACCGGATATAAAACTCGAATACATTAAAGCCCGTCGCATGAAGCGACTTGTGGTCACTGGCTCGCTGATTATTGGTTCGTTAGCGCTGGCGATGTTCGCTCTACTTTTTTTGGTAGTGAACGTTATGCAGACACGACATATGAGTAATTTGGATCGCGACATTGCATCTGGCATTGCTGAGATCAAGGCCATTCCTGATATCGACAAAGTGCTGACGATTCAGAATCAATTGCGCAACTTAACTCCGCTTCACGAGAAAAAGCCTGCTGCGTCGCGTTTGATCGAATATCTAGGACTGGTCACTCCTGATGAAGCAACTATTTCGCAGACATCAACTGACTTTACCCTAAGCACGATCAAGGTTGATGGCGCTGCCAAAAACTTGGCAGTGGTTAACAAGTACGCAGACACGCTCAAGTTTACGACGTTTACGACCAACGACAATAATGTGCCACAACCAGCATTTAGCGAAGTGGTACTGAATGGTTTTGGTGTCGGCGAAGCTGAAGCGACTTACCAGATTAGTTTTAAGTTTAACCCAGAGATATTCAACAATACCCAGGATGTAAAATTATCGGTGCCAAATATAATCTCGACCCGTTCTCAAACCGAAAAACCATCAGATTTGTTTAAGGAATCTAGGGGTGGATCTAGTAGTCAACCAAGCTCGTCGACTGACACGACCACACCTACGACAGAAGGGATACAATAATGGCGGGCGTTACTTCGTTTAAACGATTACAGATTAATAAAGCAAATACTATGATGGTGGCGGCGATTGCTGCAGCTGCATTTATTACGGTATTTTCGCTTGTTGCTGCCCGTGCATTATGGGTTAAGCGAGGCTATCAGCAACGCGTCATCACCGAAAAAGAACTCGCCGTAAACCAGTTAGAGCAAAACCTGGCAACTGTTGATGACCTGACGCTGGCATACCGCGCGTTTGTCGAAACCCCGAATAACGTCATCGGCGGAAACCCCGGCGGTAGCGGCGATCGTGACGGCGACAACGCAAAAATTGTGCTTGATGCATTACCAAGCAAATACGACTTTCCAGCGCTCGCGACCAGCCTAGAAAAAATCCTCAAAAGCAAAAACTATAACATTAACAGCATTAGCGGTACTGATGACGAAGTTGCTCAAACAAAACCACAATCGGCAACAACTGGCCCAGTGGAAATGACATTCAACGTTAGCGGAACCAGTAACTTTAAGGCTGCAAAGGGTTTGCTGGAAGTTTTGGAACTTTCGATTCGTCCAATTAGCGTCGATAGTTTGCAGCTGTCTGGTAGCGACGGAGATTTACAGGTAACCGCCAAAGCTAAAACATATTACCAACCAGAAAAACCGCTGAACGTAGCCAAGAAGGTAGTAAAGTAATGAAACAAAAAGATATTATTTTGATCATCGTCGCAGTGTTTATTAGTGGCATGTTGTCGTTTTTTGTGTCAAATAAATTGTTTACCGTTCAGCCAAATCAACAAGCTGAAGTAGAAGTTATCGAGCCGATTACTGCAGAGTTCCCAACTCCTGATGCGCGATATTTTAACGACAAGTCTTTTGATCCCACGCAGTCGATTAAAATTGGCGAAGGCCAGAACTCTCAGCCATTCACCTCTGGCAACTAGGGAGTTATTAGGATGAGTGTCCTATCGGAAAGCACCCAAAAGGCTGTCGAACAAGCATTGATACAAGATGGCGTGCTTACGAGCGCAGAAGCAACACAACTGCGTAAACAGGCGGCTGCTGACAACACGCCTTTTTTGACCGCGCTGGTGGCCGGGGGCAAAGTCACAAACGAAACATTAACCAAGATTATTGCGCAGGTTACCGATGTTCCGTATGTTAATCTGATCAATGCCAAAATTGACCCAGATATTTTGGGTTTGTTATCGCAAGAAATTGCTGAGCGCTACATGGCTGTGCCGCTTGGTGAAATGCAACACCGACTTGTTGTGGCCATGCTGGACGCCGACAACGTACAGGCCGTAGACTTTTTGTCGAACAAAATTGGCCGTCCGCTCAAAGTATACGCTGCCAGCGAGGAAGGCATTCGCCGCGTCCTGAAGCAATACCGGGCAAAACTCGACAAAGACGTCACCGAAGTTTTTGAGCAAAAAGCCGCTGCAGAGCAAGCCGAAGAAGCCACCGAAGTTGAGAAGCAGCAAAAAAACATCAAAACTATTGTCCAAGATTCACCGATTAGCAAGGCGCTGTCGGCAATTTTGGAATATGCGGCAACTAACCGCGCCAGTGATATTCATGTCGAACCACTCGAGAAAGATATTCGAATTCGTGCTCGTATTGACGGCGTGTTACGCGAAATCATGCGGCTGCCAAAATCAATTGAAGCACCGCTGGTTTCACGAATAAAAATTCTTTCGAACCTAAAAATTGACGAACATCGCATTCCGCAGGACGGTCAGTTTACGATTAAGGCCGCTGGCCACGACATTGACTTACGTATCGCGATTTCGCCAATCGTATGGGGCGAGCAAGTCGTGATTCGTCTGCTCGATAAAAGCGGCACGAGCCTAAAACTGGATGCAATGGGTTACCGCGGCCGTTCGCTTAACCGTATTCACGAAGCGTTGAAGTTCTCTAACGGCATGGTTTTGACCTCTGGCCCAACCGGCTCAGGTAAATCAACGTCGATGTACGCCATGATCCAGGAGATCTTGCATGACGACATCAATATTGTGACGCTAGAGGATCCAGTCGAGTACAAAATGAACGGTGTTAACCAGATTCAGGTCAATAACGATGTCGGCTTAACGTTTGCGACGGGCCTGAGATCAGTGTTACGTCAAGACCCAGATGTCGTGATGGTTGGAGAGATCCGCGACAAGGAAACAGCGCAGCTGGCAGTGCAAGCGGCGTTGACCGGGCACTTGGTTTTTAGTACGCTCCACACAAACTCGGCAGCTGGAATTTTGCCACGTCTTTTGGATATGGAGATCGAGCCGTTCCTGATTGCCTCAACCGTTCGCGCCGTTATTGGCCAGCGTTTGGTGCGTCGTATTAGCGATGACAAAGAGCAATACCAGGCCGATGCCACTGAAATTGAAGCAATTCACAGCACGCTCGACAATCTTTTGGGCGCAACCAAAGAAGAGAACGCCAAGATTACGGCGGAGCTTGGGTATAAAACCTTGCCCTTTAGGGGTCAAAACGCTTATACTTTGTACAAGGGCAAAGATAGCCCTGATGCACCTGGTGGTTATAGAGGGCGAATGGGTCTGTACGAAGTATTTGCGGTCACCGAAGAAATTCAAAATTTGATTTTGAAGCGGTCGACAAGTAATGAGATCCAAAAAGCAGCACTCGCACAAGGAATGATCAGTATGCGTCAGGATGGATATCTAAAGGCTTTAGACGGGCAAACGACACTGCAAGAAGTAAACAGGGTCGCAGCCGCGGACAGCGCGTAGGAATACGCAAAATGCATAGGGGGGAACAATGCCAGAACTAGATAAAACAAATTTACGAATCGAGCCGTTGCTTGACGAAGTTGTCAAAAAGAAAGCATCCGATTTGCACTTGCAAGTTGGCCTGCCGCCAATTTTGCGTGTCGACGGCAAATTAGGTGCCGTTTCCGGTACTGAAATTTTGACCGAAGAGGGCGTCGAAGCGCTGATTTTTGCAATTTTAGACGAAGATCAAAAGCAGATTTTATTAAAAGACAAAGAGTTCGACTTTAGTTTCGCGTACGGCGATTTGGGGCGATTCCGCGTAAACGCATTCCACGAACGGGGAAACTTGGCCGCCGCGCTGCGACTTATTCCGAACGAAATGCAATCGATCGAGCAACTTGGTTTGCCGCAAATTGTAAATAAATTTGCTGAATACCCACGCGGATTGGTGCTGGTTACTGGCCCAACTGGTTCTGGTAAATCGACCACGCTGGCGGGACTAGTCCACAAAATTAACATGGAGCGCGCCGAGCATATTGTCACCATCGAAGATCCAGTAGAATTTACCCACAAGTCTAAAAAATCGGTGATTGTACAGCGCGAAGTTCACTACGATACGTATTCGTTTTCGGCTGCACTTCGCTCTAGTTTGCGCCAAGACCCTGACGTTGTGTTGATTGGCGAAATGCGCGACCTTGAAACAATTGCCGCGGCAATTACCATCGCCGAAACAGGACATTTAGTGTTTGCGACGCTCCACACCAACAGCGCCGCGCAAAGTATTGATCGTATGGTCGATGTATTCCCGCCGCACCAACAACCGCAAATTCGCTCGCAGTTGGCAAATATTTTAATGGCGATTTGTTCGCAGCGACTTATTCCGTCAATTGGCGGCGGACGTGTAGCGGCTGCAGAGATTTTGATTGCCACGCCAGCGGTGCGCAACATTATTCGCGAAGGCAAAAGCCACCAACTAGAGGCAGTGATTCAAACTGGCTCAGAGTTCGGTATGCAATCTATGGATAAAACGCTGGTTAGCTTGATCCAGGCCGGAACAATTACGTACGATGAAGCGCGAAACTACGCGCTTGATGTCGACGAAATGGATCGGTTGATGCGAGGATAACATGCAGGCATGTAGTTTTCAGTTTTCGGTTTTCAGTTTTCAGTGTATCGCCACTGGATTGCTGATAGCAGACAAGAGATTACACCAGGCAGGGAGTTTGGTATGCTGACGTTTAAATACACCGCTCGCGACCCGGCGACCGGAAAAAAAGTATCCTCACAGCTTCAGGCCGAAAACCAACAAGCAGCTGCAACGCTACTGCAAAAAGAAGGTTTAGCGCCGATTACGTTGCAGGCGCAGACCGAACGCGAAGGTGGTTTTGGCAAGTATTTGCACCGAGTTCGTATCAAAGACAAGGTGTTGTTTTCGCGCCAACTCTCAACCCTTATTAACGCTGGTTTGCCGTTAGCTCAAAGCCTTCGTACGGTGCGTGAACAAGTTAATAACAAAACACTAATGGGTATTGTGAACCAAATTATTTCAGATATTGAGGGTGGTTCTATTTTTTCGGTCTATC
>ENA-ORBV01007448-ORBV01007448.1-microbial-mat-metagenome-genome-assembly--contig:-NODE-7448-length-18790-cov-9.688666_pt1 | contig 18790 bp, 17 predicted proteins | sample MGYA00237777_ERZ505514 | MGnify/ENA primary metagenome ERZ505514 (study PRJEB26160, sample SAMN06269048) | microbial mat metagenome | isolation source: Oligotrophic lake microbial mat | place... | reverse complement strand
ATTTTTTTCTAATTAACTCTTTTTATCGATTTTATCATGATCTTACCTCTGTCTCACATTTATTTGAAATGACTATACTACGCAGATCTCAGGTTGGTTTTGACGTGACCGCATTTAGCCAATTTGATTATTTGCTTTGATAATGTAGACGCAACTTATTGATATAGAGGTTGCTTACTTCCAAGGTTTTTCACCGTTCATTCGATCGCCTAAATTCATTCTACATGGCATAAAGACATCTTGTAAATGTAAGTGATTGTTAGCAAAAGTCAGAAAAAGTTTTACCGTTAATCAACCCTTTCTTCCCTTCAAAATCTAGTTACCTCCTTGCTCAGTCGTCAAACTCAGGGCAGTAATATTTAGGAGCCAGAGCGTTAAGCGCATCAACTTCAGCATTGCCTTGAGGTTGCAGCAAGTCGATCGACATTCCCCCACTGAGCGCATTACATATCCCGCGCGCACGTTCGATAGCGGCTTGGGGATTTCGCTGAACGCGAGACACGGCATCGGATGAGGCTGAATTGAGCCGTTTGCTCAACGATCGTTGATAACTATTAAGAAAAGCCTGGTCATTGGGCTGTAAAGCGATCGGGCGGCCACTGCCACTACTTCCACAAAGCTTACCTAAGTCGATCGTTCGACCATCACTCGTCTGTATATAGCAAACGTAATCAACGGGTATTTGAGCGACTGAATCCCTAGATTGAGATACATCAACGCCAAAGGCGATCGACATCATTACCAAAGAATAAAACACTCGTTTCGACTGGCTGACGTATTGCACGACTCTTCAAACTCCCACAAACCGTTAAACTTTTATAGGCTTATAGAGAACCAACACCGGATATTGCCACAATCCGGCGTGATTCGCGATATTCTGCATAGTGCGAACATAAGAGCGTTTTACAGCCCCATAAAATGCTCGCACTATAAGGCAATAATGTTATGCTCCTCGTTGAGACTTCCAAGGGCCCCAAATGGCAAACGTGATGCCTGGGGTTTGGATATTAACGAACATAGTTCGACCATCCGGCGAGAAGCAGGCTCCCGCAAACTCCTTATCGTTGATAGCATTTTTTGCCAAACGATACAGTTCCCCGTTGGGAGTTACGCCCACCACGAACTGTTCATCATCGCCATCTTCGCAGATGATCAGATCACCATGAGGTGCTACAACAATATTGTCAGGCCCATCAAGTTCGTCAGCCGATTTAGCCTCAACAAAAAGTTCGATCGTATCTCGATCGGGAAGATACCGCCAAACCTGACCAAATCCGTTGGGTCTGCCATTAGCATCAACAGAGCCACCGTTTGTACAACAGAAGTAAATTTCACCATTGCCGTACCAGGCGCCTTCCCCACGAGCAAACTGGGCAGCACCCTTACCGAAACCTTCGACCCGTACCGTATCCGTAGCAGGGTTAGGATTGTCAATTGTCACCCATTCCACTGGCATCGGTTGGCCCTTGGGAAAGCCTGCAAAAGTCTTTGCCTGAGGCATATTCTTAATCTTCAGCCCTTGCAGAGTGCCCCCGGCGCTTAAATTGTTCCGTTGAGATGGGATAAAGCGATAAAACAGGCTATCTCCTCGGTCTTCAGTCTCGTAGACAATTCCGGTTCTGGGGTCGATCGCCACCGCTTCATGGTTAAACCGTCCCATCGCAACTAAAGGTACGGGATTCACAGGAGCCGTTGCCTGAGCCGGAACTTCAAAGTTGTAGCCGTGAGATTTCGAGACATTTGTCGCATTGCCAGGTTTATTAGTCGCCAGAGTCGAGGTATTCTCCTCGCAAGTAATCCAAGAACCCCAGGGAGTCGGGCCGCCCGCACAATTTCGATAGGTGCCACTAAGCGAAGCGTAGTGGTTGACGAGCTGACGATTGGGTCCAACCTGTAGTGTTGTTGTCCCCCCTTTGCAAAGAGAATCGTAAGGATTTGGGCCCACAACTTGTGTTGTAGAATTCGGACTCAGTTCGTGATTGCGAACCAGAATTACCGTGTTTTGGGGACCTGGGAAAGCCGCCATGCCATCGTGACCACCGGGAACAGGGGAACCGTCGCTCATCATTTCGCCGGTTCGTGAAAAAGCCCGATACTGAAACCCACGGGGTAAATCTAACAATCCATTCGGATCGGCTACGAGGGGGCCATACCCTCCCCCAAAGACTGATTCACCATTTGCCTTTCTCGCATAAAGCGCTTGTAGAGGAGACATCATCAAAGTGCCAGCAGCACTCGCTCCTGCCAAGGTAAAAAACTTTCGTCGTGATAGTTGCATCAGCTTTTCCGGTGAATTAAACAAAGCATACTAAACCTGTATCAAGGCCAAGATAAGGTTGGTTTAACTTCTCATTAAGGTTTTTTTATAGTTGTTCAATGTCAATCCCAGCGGCTCGTAATTGCGCGGCCAACCTGGCTGTTCGTTGCTTTATCTGTTCAGCCCGGTGACGTTTTTGTTGAGTAGGGAATTGTAGGGTAGACAGCACCTTAATCGGCTTTATACCCAGACTTTTTTATGAAAAAATGTAGGTCTATTCACTGTCAAAATTGAGAGGGTTCACTAATATTTATGATGCTTTAGTTGGTTTATTTATTTTTTACTGTCGCCATTTTCTACAATTTGTTTAACAGCGTCTATTTTTTAAACATCTACCTGGATAATAGCCGTTTCAAATTCTACGCCCACAACTGTGCTGACTTCGAGGATTGCTACAAAACTGGTACATTGAGATAGCGGTTTGCAATTGGATGCAGTACACCCCAAACGAGGAGCTTCTTCTTTTCGGAATTCTGAGCCTGTACGTCATCCTAATGAGAACCGCTATAAAATCCTAATTCTCGTTCGCAAGCAGTGCCTGGGAATACGGATTTTGAGACTTAGCCTCGTGTTGATAGAATTATTGAAATTGGTAAAATTTTAACATCCGTTTGATTTTTCGCAAATGTCTTTCATATTTCCTGAAAGCCAGCCAGATGCGATTGGTAACAGCCCGTGCAGGTTTTAGGACAAGTGTAAAGCGATTTTTTTTCACCCAATCTGCACACAAGTAGTGGGGAAGAACGCTAAAGCCAAATCCCGATTCAACGGCTTGTCTGATTGCTCTTAAATCGGGAATAATTAGTTTGGGATGAACGTCGATTCTTCTGCCAAATACCACGCGCCAAAAGCGGCGGGCGGCTAACCGTACTTCAATAGCCACTTTTATCCGAGAACATTACTGCCAAATTTTCGTCTGTGATGTCAATGAAGTCGCGCTCGCTGTACGAGGATAAATTACTTATTTATGGGTATTAGTGAATTCCCTTCATTCCCAGTACGCAAAAATTAAGTATAATTTGGGAGTGCTGGTTTAGGGAGGAATCAAGATATTGAGATCCCGATCAAACATCAGAATAAGTTGCGAACTTTTTCTGATTAGTAAAGTAGCAAAACGAATAAGCTATTAGGGCATAATGTTGTGAAAGATGGAACAGGGTATGGAACTAAATTTACAGAAATTTTATAGAGCCTGCAATCCCAGCTACACCCTGGCAGTAGCAAATCAAAAAGACCGACAATACTATATCGATTTCTCATCAGTGCGGGGCGGCACAATCGTCGAACAATTGGAGCGCACCATCAGCCGTCTGTCCCCCGATGCACCTACCTGTCAATTATTCACCGGTCACATCGGCTCGGGCAAATCAACTGAATTGCTGCGGCTGCAAGCTCAATTGCAGCAACAAGGATTTCATGTTGTTTACTTTGAGTCGAGTAAAGACTTAGACATGGCAGATGTAGATATCACTGACATTTTGTTGACCGTTGCTCGTCAGGTGAGCGAAAGCATCGAGAAAATGAAAATTAAGCTACAACCGACGGGTTTTAAAGCTTTGCTCAAAGGGGTTGCTGAGGTTTTTCAAACTCAAATCGACTTGAGGGCTGAGGCTAATGTCCCTGGTGTTGGGGAAATAAATGCCAGCACGGAGGGAGAATTTTCTCTGGCGTTGGGAATTGGCAAAATTACTGCTAAGGCGAAAGATGCTCCGAATCTGCGATCGGAGTTGAGGCAATATTTGGAGCCGCGAACTAACGTAATTTTAGATGCGCTTAATAAAGAGTTGTTGGAGCCGGCTAATCAAGAACTCAAACGCCAAGGGAAACAAGGACTTGTCGTAATTATCGACAATCTCGATCGCATACACCTGTGCGCGAAACCGACGGGGCGGCTGCAGCCGGAATACTTGTTTGTCGATCGCGGCGAACAGTTGGCAAGACTAAATTGCCACGTCGTGTATACAATTCCTTTGGTGCTGATTTTCTCTAACGATTTGGGCCAGTTGACCAATCGCTTTGGGGTAGATCCGAAGGTTTTGCCGATGGTGCCGGTGCAGTTGAGCGACGGTTCTGAGTGCTCTGAGGGTGTGGAATTGCTGCGGCAGATGGTTCTGGCGCGGGCTTTTCCGACGGTGCATCCTTCGCAGCGCTATGCTTTGGTAGGCAAAGTTTTCGACTCTGCGGAAACTCTCGATCGCCTGTGTCGAGTCAGCGGGGGTCATGTCCGCAATTTGCTGCAACTGTTGTATAGCTGTCTGCAGAAACAAGACCCTCCTCTGTCGCGGGAAACTTTGGAAAATGTGATCATCCAGCGCCGCCACCAGCTTACTTTGGCGATCGAACCGGATGAGTGGCAATTGCTGCGCCAAGTATCCGCTACCAAAACTGTAAGCGGGGAAACTAAATACCAAATCTTGCTGCGTAGTCTCTGGGTGTTTGAATACCGTTATGGCGAAGATTATTGGTTTGATCTCAATCCAATTTTGGCTGACGCCAAAGAGTTTCGGCAAACATTTGACAGTTGATAGTTGACGGTTGACGGTTGACAGTCACTCGGCGATTGAAATCGCTTCTTGTCAAACAAAGTCCGCCTGCGCGGACTAAACAATAAGAGCCGTATGATAGCAATAACTAATACCAAATCTTGGTTAGCTAGCCCCTTGATTTCTTAGTCTGCGGAGGCAGACTTTGTTTGTATAGTAGCGGTTTCAACCGCCGAATCATAAACAGTCAACACTCTAACAAAAATGATTAAAGGCACTACTAAACTGTTGGGAGTAATTGGTCATCCCGTCGAACATTCTCTGTCGCCGGCGATGCACAATGCTGCTATTTCTCACTTGGGAGTCGATTTTGTTTACCTGCCGTTTCCGGTAAAACCAGGGGATTTAAAAGTTGCTCTTGCAGGATTTGCGGCGATCGGCGTTCGGGGATTTAGCATCACGATTCCCCATAAACAAGCAATTTTACCGCTACTGTCGGAAGTTTCTCCGATCGCCCGATCGATCGGCGCAGTCAATACCGTATACCTGACTGACAAAGGTTGGTGCGGCACAAATACTGACGTTGAAGGCTTTCTCGCGCCGCTGCAAACTCCCCCAACCCCCCCTTACCAAGGGGGGGCTAAAGACGCGACCTCTCCCTTAGAAAGGGGCAATACGGCTGTCGAATCCTCTCCCCCCCCTTACCAAGGGGGGGCTAGGGGGGGTTCCGATTGGAGTCAGAAAGTAGCGGTAATTTTGGGGAATGGCGGGGCGGCGAGGGCTGTTGTGGCTGGATGCGCTCAATTGGGATGTGCAGAGATTCACGTTGTCGGGCGCAACGAACAAAATTTAGCGGAATTTCAGCAGAGTTGGGTCAATTCTCCGATGCCCGTGCAGAATTTGCAGGTGCATACTTGGAATGATTTGTCAAGGTTAATCTCGCAGGCAGATTTGCTGGTGAACACGACGCCTGTGGGGATGTATCCGCAGGGGGAAAAGTCGCCGGTTTCTGCTGCTGCGCTCGATCGAATTTCAGCAGGTGCGATCGTCTACGATCTAATTTACACCCCTAATCCTACCCAGTTTCTCAAAGACGCACAGCTTCGGGGAGCGCTAGCTATTGACGGACTCGAAATGCTCGTTCAACAAGGAGCAGCCGCCTTGAAAATTTGGCTGGACACAGAATCAGTCCCAGTCGATGTGATGCGCCAAGCCCTGCGGCAGCATTTAGGCTTAGACTGATGCTATTGGCGATCGCGGTAGGGAAACAGCGCAGTGCCGTTTCCCTACATGATGTTGAAAATTCGATCTTGATACTCCCCAGGGCTGAAGCCACGGGGATTCTTGAATGAATCCGAGAACTCTCAAAGGCGTTATCAAAGCACCTCTATACGCTCAAAACAACTACCAGTACAAAAGGTATTGCAATTGCGCTTACTTTTAAATTGTTTGCTTTCATAATCCATCACTTTTGCCAGATAGGTACGCTTCACATTCTGCCATTATTTGTAAGTTATACAGGCTTACTACTCAATGGTAGTGGTGGCTCACTGTTCCGGGATTTCTCCGATACTAGAATGTTTCAACACGTAGATGGTTTTTTTACTTGCTAATCTAATTATAGAACAACATTCCAATCAGTTGTGTAAAGAAATATTAAAGGCGGTTGAAACCGCTACCGAGTTCCTCCCCATGTCTAAAGCCAGGGGCTTCCCTCTCGTTTTTTGGTGAATTCGCGCTAAGCTGAGAATTAAAATATACTTGCGCTGCCATTTATGAAATTTCGAGCTATCAGCCTTTTTTTTGCTACTTGCGCGATCGGAATTTTTAGTTTGGTATTCACTCCACCTGCTTGGGCTCTGACCCCGATTAAACTTTCGGATCTTTCTTATCACGAATGTCCGGCCGAAATGGCAGAAGGAACTGTCACCAGCGGCAGTTCTATGGAAGCTAACTGCTTTTTGATTACTGGGAAAGCTGAAAATAGCAGCGGGAAACCAGTTGTCAATGCCGATATTTTCGGCCGCATTTATGATGCCGACGACAATCCGGTGATGCAAAACCGCACTCGTTTGGGATCTATAGAAGAAGTTCCTCCCGGAGTTAGCGATTTTCAGATCAGAATTTCGGTTGCCTCCAATCAACGAACACCTTTGAAGCTCAAGCAATTTAAAGCTACAGGTTTTACAGGCGTGGTTCGCCGCTAATGAAACTCTTTGAGATTTTAGATTGCTGAGAAAGAGATTTTGGGTTGGCTGCCCGTGAAACCGCGATGCAGTTTGAGATTTGAGATTGTTGAGTGGCTGGCAATTTGTCATTTCTAATGTACGATTAACTCCCCAGCTTTTCAACCGGGGAGTTTATCTAAAAATGTCAAATCTAAAATTTAGTTGCCGGCAGCTAGGTCTGCCAAACAATTTACGCTCGATGCTTAAAAACTTAAGCTTTTCAAACTACAAGGATGTTTGCAAGCTGGTCAAAAGACCGATCAAGAATTCCGAGCCGAACTGAAGTACAAAAAACGCAATCAGTGGCGAAAAGTCAATCCCTCCCAAGGGGGGGATAATCGATCGGAATAGATTCAGGTAAGGATCTGTTAACTGACTCAAAATCGAAAACGGGGGGTCGTACCAATTGATATTGGGGAACCAGCTTAACAGCACCCGAAAAATCATCAGGACTAGATAGATTTGCAGAAATGTCGCTAGCGTGGTTGCCAAAAGGCCTATTGAAGAACTCATAAATTTTGCTTGTAGTTCGAGTAAAGTTTACAGACACTTTAAGTTTGAGTTTAGCATAGCTGGAGGAGTGGGGGGAGTGGGAGTTGGGGAGACCAGGAGCGTTTTTGTCGTTCCTTGTTCCTTCTGTCTCCCCCTTTTAGCTGGAAAAATGAAGAGAGAAATGTGCGACAGTTGACCGATCGCCCCCATTGATCTGCCAGACTAATCTACAATCTTAAATTGATTCAGGAGTCTTGGGCGATCGAACCCTCGCTGCCGGGCGCCGGCGCGTTGCCGTTTACGTCGCCGAGTTGCAGCCGCACGTCATCTATTGCCTGATTTAGCTGGGCAATTTTATCTTCTAAACTCAGCCTTGCTACTTCCATCCCTTCGGCTTCGAGTTGGCTGGCTTTCCTCTGGCGGATTTTTCTGGTTTTTGCGTCTGAAGGTTCACTCAGCAAAGCTTCAGCAGCGCGCCGCGACAGCACCGCGCCCAAAACAGCACCCACCAAGCCGCCAACGGCAGCTCCGGCAATAAATCCCCCTGTAAAACCCTCTCGATTACTCATAGCTCAACTCAACTGCGCGATATTTCCTTAATTTGTTTATTTTGACACTCTCTGGAGCGATCGACCGGGAGAGCGTTAATTGCCTGGTAAGGCGAGAATTCCGACTTCAGAGTTAAAGCGGATCATCTCCAAAGATCGATCGCCATAAAGGTCTTCAATGTGCTCTAAGCAGCAGTCGATCGCGAAATCGTTTAATTGGGCCGGCTCAACGCCGTACATTTCCTGAAACACCTCCTCGTCTACCCGACAAAAGCGCGGTCGATCGGCATAAATTCCGCATTCTCTGGTCGCTTTGTCAAAATTGATACACCAACCGTCATCTCCGACTAAGCTCAAATAGAGCGATAATTCGTCTTCAGATAAATACTCGTCTAAGTCTGGGCGCTCTGTTGGGTCGAGGTAACAACAAGCACCGCACTGCTTTACGCAACGCCAAGTAGCCATAGTTTGATTTTAGATTTTAGATGTTAGATTTTAGATGTTAGATTCGGATCATTATGTGGAAAATGCCAAACTTTAGGAGACTGGAGCTCTTCAAGTATATCAATTGCCAGCGCCGGAGACGGAGATCCCGAAGGGGCGGTTCGATTTTAGATTTTAGATACTTCGGCTTCGCGAGCGTACAAGTTTTAGATTTTAGATTGGGGGGACTTTCAGGGAAGGGGCATCAAGTCCCTGGTTTCCTGTAACTGAGAGGTCGATCGTTCTTTACATTTTGTTGAATTTTGTAAACTTCCTTAAAAAATAGGGCCGATCGCCCGGTAAAATCAGAAGCGGATTTTCTAATCAACAATCTAGACTTAATCAATACAGTAGGAGGACACATGGACTTTATAACCGATCTTTTCAGCGGCCTGAACGGTGTAAACTACCAACTCATTATTCAGGTAGCTTTACTTGCAGCAGTCGTGCTTTCGGGCCCGATCGTGATTTTTCTATTGGCCGCTAAAGGCGGCGACCTGTAATTATAGCACGCTCCGGGGCGATCGAGAGTTGGGAGTTTTGAGTTTTAAATTAGGCAAAATTCACAACGCTCGATCGCCACTTTTCCATGCTGCACGAGATTTTTTATCAAATACCGAGCGCTCAAATACCCAGGGCGTGTTTAGCAGTTTGAATCAAATTCTCAAAAAAAGGTAGAGATACATCCACTTCTTTAGCATCTTTGCGGGAGTTACCTAACAAACCGATGTGTTGTCCGGGTGCAACAGCGAGAACTTGCCCTTGAGAGTTACGAATTCTCAACTCCTCTTGAGAACCGGCGGGAGACAGACTGCAAGAATAAGTGCGATCGCAATAATCAAACTCAACTTTTCCGAACATCGGCGGCCTCGAACTAGCAGCACTTGCCGGCAAGCGGACACCCAACAATTCTAACTCAACCGATGTCTTGCCATTAAAACTATTTTCCCGCAATCGGTAAGCAATATCAACCCGCCGAGGCAAAGGAAAATATTCGCCCCAACGCCAAGCAATCCCCTTCACACTAGCCGAGCCTTTTTCGTCTTGAGTTGCAGTTAGTTTAACGTGGCCTCCTTTACCCACAATTTTCTGTTCGGTGATGCAAACATTAGGAGTCCAAAATACCGGAGCCTTATTTTCAATTCCGCAAGGTTCCAAAGCATCAATTTGTCGGTAAAGGTCAAGATTAATCTCAGCCAAATCCGCTCGCACATCTACAGAAACCAGCGGCTTGAGGTGTTCCGGCTGCAAACATTGATTAGCAAAAACTGACAGTTGATGGCGAAATTGTTCGAGATTCTGGGCCGGCATAGAAAAACCGCCAGCCGCTTTATGTCCGCCAAATTTAGTTAATAAATCCGCGCAAAAATTCAGCCCGTCAAATACATTAAATTCAGGAATTCCCCTCGCCGAACCCCGGATGATATGACCCCTTTCGCTACCCTCATCCTCAAAAGTACCGATAAAAACAGGTACGCCGTAACGTTCCAGCAACCGAGAGGCTACAATCCCGATCACCCCGTGGTGCCAACCGGGTTGCACAACAACTAAAACCCGTTCCTGCTGTAAATCGATCGCACTTTTCTCGCACCATGCGATCGCTTCTTGCTCAATTTCCTGGCACAACTCCTGCCGGCGTTGATTGATTTGTTCGCACTGCATCGCGTTTTTGAGTGCCAATTCGCGATCGTCCGTCGTCAGCAACTCGATCACAATTTGAGGGTCAGCCAGCCGCCCCACAGCATTAATCCTCGGCCCCAGCCGAAAACCAATATCTTCAGGCTTTAACGTATTATTAGCTTGACTTTTTGAATTAAAAAGAGGTAAAATTTCCGCACTTCCCGCCTGTACTCCGGCCACCTGAATCAAAGCCTGAACCCCCGCCAATTGCGAGTGAGGCAAAAGTCGCAAACCCCGCTTTACCCAGCGGCGATTAACCCCAGTCAAAGGAGCTAAATCCGCAATAGTTCCCAAAGTAAATAACTCCAGCAGCGGATTCACCAACCCGCCAACTTTATTGAGATCCTGAGCCAAAGTAATTGCCAAAACATAAGCAACGCCTACCCCAGCCAAACCGCGATAAGGCGAATATTCCGCAATTAATTTCGGGTTGAGAATAGCATCAGCCGGCGGTAGTTTTGGCGGCAAGTCGTGGTGGTCTGTAATAATAACTTTAACACCGAGTTCTCGCGCTCTCGCCACCGGGCCATAGGCTGCAATCCCGTTGTCAACTGTCAGAATCAGAGCCACACCTTCGGCGTGAAATTCTTCTACAATGCGATCGTTAATCCCGTAACCTTCGTGCATCCGGCTGGGAATAGCATAATCCACCTTCGCACCCAGACTCCTGAGAGCTCGCAGCAACAAAGCCGTGCTCGTCATCCCGTCAGCATCGTAATCGCCGCAAATTGCAATTTTCTGCCCTCCCGAAATCGCCTCCCGCAACAATTTAACACTCGCAGCCAAATCGGGAAACTCATCCATTGGCGCGGGCAAAACCAGAGATTCCGGTTCGATAAACCCTTGCACTTCTTCAACAGAATCGATGCCCCGGTTAATCAGTACCTGTGCCAGCAAAGACGACAAACCGATTTCTGCGGCAAACTGTTCGGCTTGCTGTGGTTGAGGCGAATAAATTTGCCACCGTTGGTTGGGCAATCGGGGAGAATTCGGGGGCAAAGATGTCGGTAGCTCTTGCACGGAAGCTGAGGTCTAAAGATACATAACCAATCTTACCGAATTAAGTGCATCAATCAGTCAATCAATTTTAGATTTTAGATTTTAGATTTTAGATTTTAGATCGATCCTAAAGATGAGTTTTGTGGGTAAAATCCAAAGGTTGTTTGTAGGAAAGCTTTTTTCGGAAGATCTCACCGCACGCAAATAGGGATACCAGCGCCCGATAGAAGTCGTCAGGAGCCCCAAATTTTAGACCAAAGTTCCAACCCCCAGATTGCATCTGCCCTTGTCAATCGCCAATCGAAAATAGACTTTGGGCGCAGACGACCGATTTAATTTTATGAGGAGAATTGCATGAATGTCGATCGACCGTCTTGGTTTAAAATTGCATTAAAGGTTCGGGGGTCTGTCATTCCTTCAATTTTGCCCCGCATTTTGCTGTGCGGCGGCTTGGGAATTTTTATTTCCCTGCTCCACTTTTTCCAATTGCCAGTTTCCTTGCCATTTTTGTCGAGTATTGTACCGAGTCTTGTCCTGGGTTTAATGTTAGTTTTTAGGACAAATACCGCCTACGATCGATTTTGGGAAGGTCGGAAAATGTGGGGAACTTTAGTCAACAACGTCCGCAATTTAGCGCGCCAAATGTGGGTAGCTATTGAGGAAAAAGACCCGCAGGATAGCGCCATAAAAAAGTCAGCCCTGCGCCTGTTACCTGCCTTTGCAGTGGCGCTGAAATTGCACTTGCGACAAGAATCAGTAAATCCAGAATTGGAGCCGTTGATGTCCCCATCGCAGTACCAAAAGCTCAAGTCTATGAACAATCCGCCCATAGAAATTGCCTTTTGGATTGAGGATTATTTGCACGAGCAGTACGAGCGCAATTGCATCGATGTCTATCAGTTAACTGGTATGAAGGAGTTGATCAACTCTATGATTGATGTATTAGGCGGCTGCGAGCGGATTTTGAAGACGCCTATCCCTTTGGCTTACGCGATTCACCTGAAACAGCTATTATTGGTTTACTGTTTGGCACTGCCCTTTCAAATGGTGAAGGATTTGACTTGGGGAACCGGCCCTGTTGTGGCTTTAATTAGTTTTACTTTGTTCGGCATCGAAGAAATCGGCATTGAAATTGAAAATCCCTTCGGGCATGATACCAATGATTTGCCTTTGGACAATATTTGTGCTGCCATGCAGCGGAATATCGACGATTTAATTACTTTATCTCCTAGCGTTCACGAACAGGTGAAAGATCAGTAGAGTCATTAGTGATTAGTCATTAGTGAACTGTAGGGGCGGGTTCACCAATAACTCTCACAGTGCAAACAGATTCAATAAACCCGCCTCCGCCCACTACTTCTAGTAACTTTTTTAGTTTTTTTTAAACTAATACCATTCTAAAAAGTCTTGCTACAAAAGAAGTGTTGGGCCAAGTGTTACGGAGGGTTGTTTCCACGGGTTCTGTAAGCACAGGTGCGGATATATGTGAGATTGTCGATCAAATTTAGGGATTAAAGAATGGCGACACACCCTACGACTACTGTTGCATGAGTTTTGAGAATTGGTATTAGTAGGCGGAATAGATAGAATTACATTTGAGGTTTTGAGCGTCCAAAAGCTAGTACCGAAACTCTGAAAAGGTGCTTGTCTATAGATGGATAATTATAGTATTCACAAGGGGGAAGAAGTAGAGAATTTATTAGTAAAAATTGGGCAAAATTCAGATGTTTACCCCAGATTCGCCGCTTGCTCACTTTGTGAGAAATTCTGGTCAAAGCTGAAATTTATTCTGGGTTCTCTCAAGGCGAGAACTTATCAAGAATTAGGGAAGGCGATCGGCTGTAGTGCATTTAAATTGTATATTTCGGGTGGCGTCGGAGCAACTGCCCACAAGAGTTTAATTATTTCTTGAGATGGAATTTCAATGCCAATTAGCTTAGAGCTTACCACTACTTTTATTGTACCTCATCTCCCTGAGAAAGGCTATATAGCAGTTCTCAAAAAAGTGAGGTACAAATTGGTAATTGGTAATTTGTATAGTTCGCGATCGCACGGGTGGCCCTAACCTTGGTTTTTTACGAAAATACACAGGTTACAGCCCGCCAAATCGGTAAAAAACCCGCTTTCTTTGATCTTAACGCATCCAGGACTGTAGTAATTAGTAAGAAAGCTAGCGAGTACCTCATCTATCTGAGAAAGGCGATATTTTTTGGCTGCGAGTGCATATTCAACAGCACTGAATATCTCAAGCAATCTGAAGGCAAATGAAATCAATAATTTGATTGAATAAATCATTCGCCTTCCTTAAGTATATTGTTAGATTTTGCCTTGGGTGTATTTTCATTATATCTTTCGATGTATGTTCTAAATTCGACGTGTAAGGTATCTATCTCCTCTTTTTCCAGTAGTGCCAATGTGGCTATATTCAACTCTTGACAGGCGTTGAAGTAGAGATCTAAATTGTTGTTAAATACTCGAATATTAATCACACGGGCATTCTGTTCAAATCTGTCCAACCAAACAAAACATCGGTCGTGCAAAGAATCAATAGACTTAGGTATTTCCCGGATTTTTTCACAAATTTTAGCTGTTTTTTCTGCCGAAGTACCGTCAATTCGGAGAGTCAAATTAATCCCAAATGAATCTTCTAAGCCAGGATTTTGCGACCAATTTTCGACAATTCCAGTAATCATTTTTGAATTGGGTATCTTTTTGATAGAGTTCCATTTTTGTAGATGAAGCTTTGTACTTCTGAAACCGATTTCTAGAACTTGAATACTACTATCTATTCCCTCCACGAACACTGAGTCACCCGGTCGATATAGATTCTCCGTGTAAATAATGATGGTACAAAACCAGTCATAGATAATGTCCTTAAGCAATAAACCGAGCGTGATTCCCGCTCCACCTAGTAGACCCGTGAGTGCGCCTGCTGAGGCTCCCAACAACACCTCACTAGCTTTTAACACTACGATACTGACTGCCACCGTCTGAAACAGGCGAGGTACGTAGGGTACGAGCAAGTCGTCTAGTTCTGTTTTGGTGTTCAGCGTCAGCTTTCTTAGAATCTCTCCCAACAGTGGAGAGGCACGGTAAACAATATATGCAACAGCAACAATAGCGCTCAGACTAAGAATCTTACCGACCATCTCGCTGACTTGAGGCTTTAGATTCTCTGCCAAAATTAGCTGCACGAGCTCAAGTCCAGCGATGAAAATCAGCCAACCTAATGGTTGCTCGATAATTTCGACTAACTCATCGTCCAGTGTGGTATCTGTTCCGCTAGTAAGATGCTTGATTCTCTCGATGACAATCGAAAAGAACAATCCTCTCAATATCTGTGTGAGCGCGAGCACCGTGACAATGAGAACTATTTTAGTCAGCGGTATGTATGCAATAGTTAGGCTTGAATTAAAGAGAGTTTCTTTAATCTCTTTTCCAAAAATTTCCATATAACTAAAGGCCTCGTTCATAATCAAATCCTCTTTCAAAAAAAATACATCTCGGCATGGTTACTCAAAGATTCTGTGGTTTCCCATTCCAGTTTAAATGAATTTGATGTAATTAACACAATCGCTGATTACACGCCTAAAACGGCTCAAGAGCCAAGTTCCTATTTTCATGAGTTGGGTATAATTATAACTTTATTGTGGTACTTTCAGACTGCAACAACATTTTTTCCATTTCCAAATAGAGAATCGGATTTTCTGTCAATCTTTCTTCGACAAGCTCAACCCCCAACTTTTGATAGAACTCACTCACATCTTCTTGGGCATTTTCTGGTTCTTGAGAAAAAGGTACGATTTTGATTGGGACATGGCTCATCGGAATCTGACTGAGAACCATTGCAGCTAGCACCATCCCTGCGCCAATCCAACCGCGTACCCCCAGCGTCTCACCTAGCAGCCAAAACGAGAATACTGCTGCAAACGCAGGCTCGAAGGTGTAGATGATCGCCGTCTCCTGGGCGGAAACCCATTTCTGAGCGATCGCGGGTAGCCAAGTGGTGGCAGCGGTAACTAGAGCTAGGTAGAAAATAGGAATGAAGTTACTGGAGTTTGTAGCGATCGCCTCAAGCTGCCCGACCAGTTCGGGGGCTGTCCAGAGGGTTGCCAGCACTGCTACTACCAATATCTGGACTGCGGTAAGCGACAGGGGTCGGTGGCGTGGCGTGACGACTTCAAGCACCATGATATAGGTTGCATAGCAGAGAACGTCGCCTACCATCCAGAGATCGCCGACGCTTAACACTTCCTCCTCCCAGGACATTACCCCAACACCACCCAGAGCAAGTCCGGCGGCGAGGAAAGTCGTAACTAGGACGCGCTGACCGAGTAGCTGTCCCAAGAGCGGTACTAGAATTACGTTCAGGCTAGCGATGAATGCCGCTCGGTTTGCAGAGATAGTCTCAAGTGCGATCGCCTGGGTTGCTAAAGAGGCAAACAACAGCAGTCCCAATATTGCCCCATCGCGGAGCGATCGCATATTCAAGTCACGCAAATGCACAGCAAAAGCTAGTCCTGCCAAGGCGCAACGAATGGCGATCAGCGTTCCTGGGGAAAGGCTAACGATTGTTTCCTTAACCAGAGGGAAGGTTGTCCCCCAGAAAATGGTTACGGCAACAAGCAGTATGATGCCCTGGGTATGCTGGAATTTACGAATGCTTGTCATGTAGTTTCTATAGTTTGTTGAACTTCTGTGCTTCAGCCAGAGCTTAATATTAAAAATCGGAAGCGAGGCTCAAGTCACCAGTAGCACCTCGATAAACTGATTCCAGGTCATCGGCTGCCCAGATGTCCGCAGTTGCAGGAATGCAACTTCATCAGCCGACAGGGACGACTCACCGACGCTGGACATGACGGCTTTCATCTCATCAATGCTGATGGCATTGTCTTTGTTGGCATCTATTGGTAGAAAGTAGGTCACGAATTCTGTGTATTTGGACATCAAAAATCGGTGTCGGAGCATTAGTTCCCCAAATTCCTCGAAATCAATCGTACCGCTGCGGTCTATATCCATACAGTCGAACAGATACTCCAGCTCGCCTTCTAGCTGACCTAGACCTGATTGGTGCAAATGCATTGCCAATTCCGGTGCGGATACTTCACCATTGTGATTTGTATCAATGGCATCGAACACATAGCGGAGGTCGCCCTTAATTGATACAGAAGCTTTCTCTAACAAGACATTGCGACGCGAGCCTCCCATCGCGCCTTCTAGCTGGCGGCGAAAGTTGCTAAGGATGTGCTTGGCAGCGAGGTATCTTTGCCAATGCTCCTCTGGACTGGCCACGGCGTGTAGTACAACTGGAACCAGCGAGGGGAGACTTCGCTGCAAAACCAAGAAGAAGCCGATTGTCACGATACAGAACGGCAAAGTCAAGACTGGCAGGCCTAGAGGCGCAAAAATGACACCGAGTACACCACCTGCGATCGCAGACATGAAGGCGCAGGCTGCACCAATTAGGATACTGCGGGGTGTGGGTGCATAGAATACGCCACCAATAGCTATTGCCGAAAGGAGAGCGTTGTAGCCCCACAATCCCGCGTACAGTTTCTCTGGAGCAACCCCGACGAGCCCGCCCGCGAGAACTCCTAGAATGCAGCCAAGCAAGCCCACTGCCGCACCGATGGGTGTGCAGAGCGCGACAGCGAGGAAGACCAGGATTCCTGCAACAAGATTATCTGCAAGGAATACTTGCCCGAAGCCGATCGGGAGCGATTCAGCAATCCTCAACCAGTTGAGCGGGTTGGATGTAGTTGCTGACGGCACTGATGCTCCCAAGTCGAAGTAGGGCTGAGGCAAAAATAACACCGCGCTCAAGAATAGCAGCGTGGCAATGTTGAACGGCAGGGTTAGCAGGGGTACTTTGAACTTGGTGACAAACCAGATGCCCCCAATCTTCATAATAAAAGTTGTCATCGCCGAGAAAAAAATCACCGCGATCGCCCAGACAGGGTTCCAAGCTCCGTTGCCCGACATTCCAAAGGTTGCCAGCGCCGCCCCAACCAAGATGCCGTTGTAGCCGAAGATTCCGTTGCGGATGCTGTCTCGATCGAGCTTCATCCAGACAGCAGTCAGCGTCGATGACACAACTGCGACCAGCCCCATGATGGCAACCCACGGTGACTGAATGAACAGTGCAGCGAGAATCAGCAGTCCGCTGAGGGGATTGTTGAGAAAAATCACCTGCCCAATCCCGCGCAGCGTGTAGTTAATGAAATCCAATCCGGGTTGATTGGCGAGGCGCTTGTTGAGCTGCTGCATCGTTCCCGATACCGGAAGGACTGAAGCCGATCGCCCCGGAGATGACTCCTCTGACGCTAAGATACGGGACATTAATTCGTGCAGGGGTGATGGCTCGTCCCCGTTCATTTTGACGGAAGGGTTATCGACCATTCTTGCGTTACCTATTCCTTGCGACTATATGCAGGATCTGCACGCACCGCAGCGTGCAGTTGACATCTCACGAAAGCAGCTTTACGGAGCTAGGCTGCCTTCGACGTGTTTTCGAGGCGGGTGGCGATCGCATCAACCACACCTTGGAAGATGCCGAGGGAGTTCTCAGCCATAGAGTTCAAGGTATCGATCACCGGGTTGATCTCGCAGATTTCCCAACAGCAGACGCGAGGATCTTGGACGAGGGTTTCGTTGAGAATGCGGGCTTCTTCTACCGAGATGCCACCAGTAACCGGCGTTCCCGTTCCCATAGAAACCGCCGAATCCATACTATCTACGTCGAAGCTGACGTAAATTAAGTCAACCTCCGCGAGCTTCTCAAGACAACGTTGCGCGACGGCAACAGGGCCGATTTCCCGCATCTGCTCCGCAGTCAAATTGAGGATATTGTGAGTTTCTATCAGGTGATCTTCCGCCTCCTCGGTATCCCGCACCGCAACGTACACGAGGTCGTTTACGTCCAGGTTCGGACCGTCTGGCAGACCAAGAGCCTGACACATCCGCCACAGCTCTGCAGTTTCTGGCTCTACATCGTTGATCTGTTTCGCCAAGTTATCATTTGCAAGGGCTACTCCTAGCGGCATCCCGTGCATATTTCCGGACGGGGAGGTGAATGGCGAATGGATGTCGGCATGAGCGTCAATCCAAACTACCCCGATGCGGCGATCGGGAAACGCCTTTTTAATCCCGGCAATTGTACTGGCAGCCGTCGAGTGGTCTCCACCGAGAATTACCGGAAATAAGCCATTCTGCAAAGATTCGGCCACTAAGTCAGTGGCCCGTGCGAATACTTTGTATGCCGAATCAATGTATTTAGCGTGCTTGTGCTTCTGGGCGCGGAAGAGCGCGCTATTTTCGGTCTGCACTCGCCGGCTATCCATGCTCAGGATGCCGTTTTCAGAATGCATGCGGGCTGCCTGTTTCTGAAGCGCCGCTGTCTTGAGTGCATTAATACCCATAGATGCGCCCCTGGTTCCCGCACCCAACTCGGAATCTACCTCAACGAGTACGATGGAGGATATCTGTGCGATTCGTTTAGTCGAAATGAGTAATAATACTCAAGGATGGCTAGTATGGCTTACAAAGCCATAACAACTAAAT
>ENA-ORBV01007447-ORBV01007447.1-microbial-mat-metagenome-genome-assembly--contig:-NODE-7447-length-18794-cov-4.329433_pt1 | contig 18794 bp, 17 predicted proteins | sample MGYA00237777_ERZ505514 | MGnify/ENA primary metagenome ERZ505514 (study PRJEB26160, sample SAMN06269048) | microbial mat metagenome | isolation source: Oligotrophic lake microbial mat | place... | reverse complement strand
TTCAAGCAGAAGACGGCATACGAGATTCGCCTTAGTCTCGTGGGCTCGGAGATGTGTATAAGAGACAGGAATGATCCGGCGCGGGCGAGGGAAGATCATCAATTTGTGCTCGCTGAACTCCGAGATCTCGCGGCCCACAATCGGAAACTACGCGGCGGCAAAAGGCGGCCTGAAGATGCTGACGCGTGCCATGGCGGTGGAGTGGGCGAAGCACAACATTCAGGCGAACGGCCTTGCGCCCGGCTATATCAAGACGGCGTTGACGGGGCCGCTCACGGTTGATCCGGAATTTAATCGGCACCTCTGCGCCCGCACCCCCGCTGGGCGCTGGGGCGAGCCGGAAGAGTTGATTGGCGCGGCGGTCTTTTTGGCGACGCCCGCTTCTGACTTCGTGAACGGCCAGATTCTCTTTGTGGATGGCGGCCTGCTGGCCGCGCTCTGAGGCGCAGGTCGATTCCGAGGTGATGACGCTGAGGTGAAACAGACATTCCTGTCTGTTCTGAATTCCGACCCGGAACAGACAGGAATGTCTGTTTCACTTCACCATGTCATTCGGGTGACGGCCCGGTGACTTTTCAACGGCGTGCCACCAAAGCGGTTGCCAGCGCCTAAATTCGCCTGAAAAACTCCAGTATTGACACTCCTCCTCAAAATAAATGTAAACGTTTTCACGACGTAACCCACGCCCTCGGGATTTGCTTCGTGATTCTCTTCGTTAAGGTGTTCAGGCGCGCTCGGATTGGGGCCCGCCGTCTCGTGTACTCTCAACTCCTGATACCCATGAAATTCTCCGTTTCTCGTTCTTTGTTCGGTCTCGCGCTCTTAATGACCGTCGACGTTTCCGGCAAGCCAGGGAAGCCCGGGCCCGCGCCGGACGCGATCAAGCCGCGAATCGTTACGGAAACCGTCAAGCATGACACCGATGATCCGGCGATCTGGATCAACCGGGCGAATCCAGCGGGGAGTTTGATTCTGGGCACCGACAAGGATGTCGACGGCGCGCTGTATGTGTTTGGCTTGGACGGAAAGATTCATGCCGACAAGGTGGTGCGCGGGATCGTTCGGCCGAATAATGTGGACGTCGCGTACGACCTGATGGTGAACGGAAAACCGACGGATGTCGCGGTGGTGACGGAGCGCTATGCGAACCGGCTGCGGGTTTATCGGCTGCCTGACATGGCCCCGATTGACGGCGGCGGACTGCCCGTCTTCACCGGAGAGCTCGCCCGCGACAGCATGGGGGTGGCGCTTTATACGCGTGCGTCCGATGGAGCGCTGTTTGCGATTGTGAGTCGGTCTGATTATCAAGCACCGCTACAGGGTTATCTCCATCAATACCGGTTGGTCGACGACGGCACTGGCACGGTTCGCGCGGTTTTCAGTCGCTCGTTTGGCGAGTGGAGCGGCAGGAAGGAAATCGAGGCGATCGCGGTGGATAACGAACTCGGCTTTGTTTATTATAGCGACGAGAATTACGGGATTCGGAAGTACCACGCGGATCCGGCAGCCGATGATTCGGACGAGCAGCTCGGCGTAATCGGGCTCGACGGCTTTGCGGAGGATCGTGAGGGAATCTCGATTTATCGCACGGGTGCCGGGACGGGTTATATTCTTATTTCCGATCAACAGAACAACGCGTTTCGGATCTACGCGAGGGAAGGCACGACGGCGAATCCTCATGAGCACGCCTTCATCAAGTCGATCAACGTCTCGACGATCGAAAGTGACGGCAGTGAAGTGACCAACGTGGCCTTGCCGGGTTTCCCGAACGGACTCTTCGTGGCCATGAGCAACGGCCGGGTGTTTCACTATTATTCGTGGGATGACATCGCTGGACAGCACCTGAAGAAAACGCCGCAACCGGCTGCCGCCGCTGGGAAGTGATTGCGGTTTAAGTGGGTTTAACCTTCGTGCCCCGCATGCGACTTTCCCCTATTCTTTTCCCCGCGGTCGTGGCGACGGTGATCCTCGGCCTGTTTAGCACCAGCCGCGTGGAGGCCGCCGGGCCGATTCCGCTTCCGGCGGCGCATGCCCATAATGACTATGAACACGCACGGCCGCTCCTCGATGCGCTCGATCACGGTTTCTGCAGTATCGAAGCGGATATCTATCTCATCGACGGTGCCCTTTTGGTGGCGCACGACCGGAAGGACGTGAAGTCCGGACGTACGCTCGAGGCGCTCTACCTCGATCCCCTGCGAGCCCGCATCCAGGCCAATGGCGGTCGGGTTTATATGAATGGACCGACGGTGACGCTGCTGGTGGATGTAAAATCCGAGGCGCGAGCGACGTATGCTGCCCTCGAAACCGTTCTCGCGCGGTACGCAGACATTCTGACCCGGTTTGAATCCGGCCGGGAAATCTCGGGGGCCGTCACCGTGATCGTATCCGGAAACCGGATCTACGAGGATGTGGTCGCACGGGAGCGAAGATATTCGGCGCTGGATGGCCGGGGCAGCGAGCTCGACTCGCCGGTGTCGGCGACCGTGTATCCTTGGATCAGTGAGAATTGGAACAAGGTTTCGGCGTGGCGCGGCGAGGGCCCGCTCCCGGCGAAGGATGAAGTCACGTTGCGCGAGTGGGTGCGGCGGGCCCATGCGGGTGGGCGGAAGATCCGTTTTTGGAACACGCCGGAAAGCGTCACAGCGTGGCGGATACTCCAGGCGAGCGGGGTTGATTTGATCGGCACGGATCACCTGGCACGTCTGCGGGACTTTTTGCAGACGCCCGGAACCGGCTTTGCTCCCAAGAAATGATGCGATTGCACGCTGGCAGTTCCCCCTTTTCAGTCGCTCGCGACAATCCGGTGGACATCGCGGCAACGGCCTTGGACGTTCCCCGCATGGCCAGTCTTCAGGATGTCGCGAAACGCGCCAAGGTCTCGATCGCGACCGTGTCACGGGTACTCAACAAGTCCGCCAAGGTCGTGCCGGAGACGCGTGTGACGGTCGAGCGCGCCCTGCGTGATCTCGGTTACCGGCCGAGCCGCGTGGCCCGTCGCCTCCGAATGAAAGACGGCCGGGCGCATTTGGTTGGGCTGATCATTCCGGATATCCAAAACCCGTTTTACGCGGAGATTGCGCGTGGGGTCGAGGACACCGCGTACTCGAATGATTACGCCCTGATCCTGTGCAACTCCGATGAGAAGCTCGAGAAGGAGCGTTTTTATCTCGATGTGATGCGGGACGAGTCGGTTGACGGGGTCGTGCTTCCGCCCTTCAGCGAGACCGATGACGCGGTGATCGATCTGGTGAACACCGGCATGCCCGTGGTGTGTGTGGATCGGAGCCTGATAAAGGCGCGAACCGATCTGGTGGAGGTCGATAACTATCGTGGAGCGTTCGAGGCCGTGAGCCATTTGCTCGACCGGGGACACAAGAGCATCGGGTTGATCGAAGGCCGCACGCAGGTCTCGACGAGTCGGGAGCGGCGGCGCGGGTACCTCGATGCTTTATCCGCGCGAGGTATTACGGTGCGCAAGGATTTGATGGTGGCGGGTGATTTCAAGCAGGAGAGCGGGCGGGTCCTCACGCTTGCGCTACTCGATTTAAAGAAGCCGCCCACCGCACTGTTCGTGGGCAACAACCTCATGACGGTCGGTGCACTGGGCGCCTTGCACCAACGCAAGGTGCGCGTGCCCGACGACATCGCGATCGTAGGCTTCGATGATATTCCTTGGGCCGAGGCACTCGATCCGCCACCGACGGTCGTGCGCCAGCCGGCCTATAATGTTGGGGTCCAGGCGATGGAATTGCTGCTGAAGCGCATCATCGATCCCACCCGGCCGACGGTGACCGTCCGGCTGTTGCCGGAGTTGGTGATCCGCCGTTCCTCCTAAGTGAAAAAGCACCGCATGCTGTCACTTGGGGCTTGAATCACGGTAAGCATGTAAACGTTATCACGTCCGTTGTCTCCCGGCGGTTTCCGCTGGACCTTTTCAACCCCCGATTCCCCGCTTTCCCGTGCCGCTCTTCGCCGTTCCCCGTCTGCCCTTGCTTTGTCTTGCCACCCTCGGGCTTGTTCCTGGTTTTGCGGCGCCCGCGCCGGCCGCAGCCCCCGGCGCGCCGCCCGCACTCGTCGTCGTGATCGCCATCGATCAACTGCGCGGGGATTACATGGCGCGGTTCCGTGAGCACTTTGTCCCCGGCGGATTCCGCCTGCTGCTGGAGCAGGGTGCGAATTTTGCCGATGCGCGTTACCGGCATGCCGTGACGAAGACCGCGGCGGGTCATGCGGTGATTTTGACCGGAGTCCATGCGGATGTGCATGGCATCATCGACAACGCGTGGGTCGATCGCGAGACGTTGCAACGCATCACCTGTGTCGAAGACAGTACGGTTGCACTCCTGGGCTTGCCGGAGCCGGCGGGCGGCGCACGAACCCCGGGAGCGGCTCCGAAAGGTGCGTCCCCTCATCAGTTGCTCACGACAACCGTGGGCGATGAGCTCAAGCTCTCGCGCGGCGGGAAGGCAAAAGTGATCGGGATCGCGAGCAAAGACCGGTCGGCGATCCTGCTGGCGGGAAAATTTGGCGACGCGGCGTATTGGATGGAGAAAGGCCGGATGATTTCTTCGACGCACTATATGAAAGAACTGCCGGCGTGGGTGCGGACGTTCAACGAGGCGGGCCGGGCGGATTCGTTCTTTGGCCAGACCTGGGATCGGCTGCTGCCGGTGGAACATTACAACACGTTGCAGGGACCCGATGACGCGGAAGGTGAAGGCGTGGAAGCCGGCATGCCGCGGACCTTTCCGAAGCGGGTGGACGGGGGCGCGGCGAAACTGGGACCCGCGTACTATGGCGCATTCGATAATTCGCCGTTCAAGAGCGATGTGATGCTGGAGTTTGCCCGCGCGGTGGTGGAGCAGGAGAAACTCGGAACCCGCGGCGTGACAGATGTGCTCTGTCTGGGCTTTTCGGTGAACGACACCATTGGTCATAATTATGGGCCGGACAGCCATGAGGTGATGGATATCACAGTCCGCACCGATCGGATGCTGGCGGACTTCTTCGCGTTTCTCGAAGCGCGGATCGGACTGGAGAATTGCACGATCGTGCTGACGGCGGATCACGGAATCTCGCCGCTGCCGGAGCGGGTGAAAGCCCTGAGCCCGGCCGTGAGCGCCGGGCGGATCGACAATGCGCGCTTGCTGAAAGCGGGGGAAGATGCGCTCAACCGCGAATTCGGTCCGCTCGCCGAAGGCCGGCGCTGGTTGATGGTGCACGAGAGTTCGGTGTTGTTTCACCGCGGCGTGTTGCAGGAAAAGAACGTGGCACCGGCCGTCGCGGAACGCGTGGTGCGGGATGCTCTGTTGACGGTGGATTTTGTCGCCTTCGCCTATACGCGCTCTGATTTGGCGGCGGGAGATGTTTCCGGGCCGTTTGCCGAAGCAACGCTACTCAGTTTTAATCGTGAACGGAGTGCTGATGTTTATTATCATATGAAACCGTTCTGGGTGGATCGTAAGTCCGGGACGAATCATGGCACGCCTTACGCCTATGATGTCCACGTGCCGTTGTTATGGTATGGCCGTGGGGTGAAGCCCGGTTTGTATACGGATCGCGTGGGAATTGATGATATCGCGCCCACGCTGGCGCACATCCTCGGCTTGGTGGCACCGCCGTTTAGCCAGGGCAAAGTATTATTCTAAAGCGACGACAGAACTGCCGTGGTTATGAATGCGCCGAGTCCCGTCCTTTCGCTGCGTGGTATCCGCAAAGCGTTCCCGGGCGTGATCGCGCTCGATGGGGTCGACCTCGATCTGCAGGCAGGCGAAGTGCATGTGCTCCTCGGAGAAAACGGGGCCGGCAAGTCGACCTTGATGAAGATCATCAGTGGCGCCGTCGCGCGCGATTCCGGTGACATTGTGATCGAAGGCGTGCCGGTGGAACTCACCGGGCCGCGTCACGCCCAGGAGCTCGGTATCGGAATCATTTATCAAGAGTTCAACCTGGTCCCGCATCTCACCGCCGCGGAAAACATCCTGCTGGGTCGCGAGCCAAAGCTCTTTCCGGGCGTGATCGATCAGCGCCGGTTGGTGCGCGAGGCGCAGCAACAACTGGACGACCTCGGGGTGGCGCTGGCGGCGACGGAACGCGTCAGCCGTCTCAGTGTGGCGCAGCAACAAATGGTCGAGGTGGCGAAGGCGCTGAGTTTGAACGCGCGCGTCTTGATTATGGATGAGCCGACGTCGGCGCTCACGACGCAGGAGATTACGGAGCTGTTTGATGCGATCCGGCGGTTGAAGAAGCGTGGCGTGGCGATTGTATATATCTCGCACCGGATGGAGGAGCTGTTTGCAATTGGAGACCGGGTGACGGTATTGCGCGACGGGCGCCACGTGGGCACGCGAGCGATCGGGGAGACCACCATGACGGAGCTTGTACGGTTGATGGTGGGGCGCGATCTGACGGAGCATTTTCCGAAGCGGCAGGCGGCGATCGGCGAGGAGATTCTTCGGGTGGAAGCGCTGCGTCGAAATGGCATACTGCACGACGTGAGTTTGTCGCTGCGCCGGGGCGAAGTGGTCGGGCTGGCCGGATTGATGGGTTCGGGTCGGACGGAGTTGGCGCGGGCGATATTTGGGGCGGACCGGATTGATGGCGGCCAAATTTTCGTGCACGGGAAACCCTGCGCGGTTCGATCGCCGCGGGATGCGATCGCGTTGGGAATTGGTTTTCTCACCGAGGATCGGAAGCAGCAGGGGCTGGTGTTGGTATTGTCGGTTCAGGAAAATATCTGCCTGCCGAGCGTGAGCCGGCTGGCGCGGGCGGGCTGTACGCAGCCGGCTCGGGAAACGGAGATGACGGCCCAGCGGATTGCGGAACTGCGCATCAAGACGCCCGGGCCGCACCAACGCGTCATGAATTTGAGCGGTGGGAATCAGCAGAAGGTGGTTCTGGCCAAATGGCTCTGCACCGAGGCGGATATTCTGATTTTTGATGAGCCGACGCGTGGGATCGACGTGGGGTCGAAGGTGGAGATTTATCAACTGATCAATCAACTCGCGGCGCGCGGGGCGGCGATCCTGATGATCTCATCGGAGCTGCCGGAGATTGTAGGTTTGAGTGATCGTATCCTGGTGATGAACGGTGGACGGATCGCGGGGGAGTTTACCGCGGCAGAAGCGACGCAGGAGAAACTCCTGGCGGCGGCCCTTGGGAAGAACTGACGCACGATGAGTAAACCGGATCAACCTGCGACGCGCGACGACGCCTCTGATCGGGCGAAGCCGCGTGGCGCTTCCGCGGGCGGAGCGCAGCCGGCGGTGACACGCTCGGGGAACGCGGCGGGTTCGCGCTGGCCGCGGTTGTTTGCGCATTCCGCCCGGCAGCTCGGAACCTTCGGGGGGCTTATCGGATTGGGTCTGGTTTTGTGGATACTGACGCCCCATTTCCTGACGGTCTCGAATCTGCTCAATATCGCGCAGCAGACATCGATCAACGCGATCATCGCGGTGGGGCTGACCTTTGTGATCATCAATGGAGGCATTGATCTCTCGGTGGGATCGATCGTGGCGTTTTCCGGGGTGGTGATGGCAAGCTTGCTGGAGCGGGCGGTGCCGGTGCCGATCGCGGTGCTGGCTGGCCTGGGGGCGGGCTCGCTCTGCGGACTGATCAATGGAGTCTTGATAAGTTTCGGCCGGCTTCCGCCCTTTATTGCGACCTTGGGAATGATGAGCGTGGCACGCGGCGGAGCGCTGCTCTATAGTGACGGTCGTCCCATCTCCGGTTTTGGCGAAGGGTTTCGCTGGCTGGCCACGGGCGAGGTCGCGTGGATCCCGGTTCCCATCCTGCTCATGATCGCGGTTTACGTCGTCGCGCATTTCGTTTTGCGGCGCACGCCGTTTGGCCGCTATGTGTTTGCGATTGGTGGCAACGAGGAGGCGGCGCTGCTTTCCGGCGTGCCGGTGCGACGTTACAAAACCCTGGTTTATGGCGCATCGGGGCTGTTGAGCGGGCTGGCCGCTGTCGTTTTGACCGCGCGCTTGAATTCAGCGCAGCCGATTGCGGGGATCAGTTACGAACTCGATGCGATTGCGGCGACGGTCATCGGCGGAACCAGCCTCATGGGCGGGCAGGGGAGCGTCGTAGGCACGCTCATCGGCGCATTGATCATGGGCGTGTTGCGGAACGGGCTGAACCTGCTCGGCGTGTCATCGTTTGTGCAGCAACTCGTGATTGGTGCCGTGATCATTCTCGCTGTGCTCATGGACATGACCTTCAAGCGGCCCAAACGTTAATCCCCTGTCATCTGATCACCCGCGGTGCCTGCGCGCCGTATCTTTGTTTCCGTTACCCCTATGAAAATCCCCTCTGTTTCCCTCCTGCTGGCGACCTGCGTCCTGGTTTTTTCCGGTTGTAATCGCGGCGACCCCGCGGCGGTCGGAACTGGCGCCGGCGTCGCTGGCCAACCGACCGTCGCGCTGGTCGTGAAGACCCTAAATAACCCGTTCTTCATCGAGATGCAGCGCGGCGCTGAAGAGGCGGCGAAAAAGGCAGGCGTGAACCTCATCGTGCAAGCGGCGGACCGCGAAGTCGATGTCGAGCGTCAGATGCAGATCATTGAAAACCTGATTGAGCGCAAGGTCGACGCGCTCTGCATTGCACCGAGTGGCTCGCGCGAGATCGTGCCGGTGATCGTCAAAGCGAACCGCGCCAATATTCCGGTATTGATTGTTGATACGCGGGCGGATGAGCAGGCGCTGGCGGCGGCCGGCGGCAAGATTGCGACGTTCATTGGGTCGGATAATTTTGACGGTGGCCGTTTGGCGGGCGCCTTCATTGTCGAGAAATTGGGCGGCAAGGGGAATGTCGCGGTGCTCGAAGGCATTGCTGGACACGAAACGGGCGACGCCCGCCTGCGGGGTTTCAAAGAGGCCGTGGCGAAGGCTCCGGGCATCAAGGTCGTGGCCTCGCAGCCGGCGAACTGGGAACGCGACCAAGGCTATAATGTTTTTCAAAACATCCTGCAGGCGAATCCCTCGATCGATGCGTTGTTTGCCTGTAATGATTTGATGGCGCTCGGAGCGGTCGAGGCGATTGGCGCGGCGGGCAAGAGTGGAAAGATTCTTGTCGTCGGCTTTGACGCCCAGCCCGAGGCCCGCGCTGCGATTCAGAAAGGAACGATGGCCGCCACCGTCGCTCAGTTTCCGGCCCGCATGGGCGCGATCGCAGTGGAGAACGCGGCCCGGCTGTTGCGGGGCGAAACCATCGAAACCTTTAGTCCTGTCTCGATCGAACTCATCAAATGACCGCGAACCCAGAAGCTTCCCTGCCGGCCACGCCGGCATCCTCATCTGCCGCCGCTGAACGCGCGCCTTCTTCCCCCGGGAGTGCCCGGCTGAGGACGGGTCTGGTCGGCACCGGCCGCATGGGCATCGCGTATGCGCGCTATCTGGCCACGCGTGTGCCCGGCGCGACGCTGTATGCCGTTTCCGATGTGCGCCGCGAGGCCGCCGAGGCGACGCGCGACGAATTTGGCGCCGCCAAGGCGTTTGTGGATTTCCATGACCTCGTCAACGATCCCGCGGTCGATGCGGTCGTCGTCTTGACTCCGACCAAGCTCCACAAGGACGTCGTCGTGGCGGCCGCGCGGGCGGGCAAGCCCATCTTTTGTGAGAAACCGCTCTCGCTCGGCCTCGCCGATGCGCAGGCCATGCAGGAAGCGGTCGCGAGCAGCGGGGTGTTTTTCCAACTGGGTTTCATGCGTCGCTTTGACGCCGGTTACGCCGCCGCGAAAAAGAAGATCGACGCCGGCGCGATTGGGAAGCCGTGTGTCTTCAAATCCACCTCGAAGGACAAGGAACGGCCCAGTGTGGATTATCTCCGGCCGGAGAACAGCGGCGGTCTCTTCATCGACATGGGAATCCATGACTTCGATCTGGCCCGCTGGTTCATGGGCGACGTGGCGAGTGTCTATAGCACGGGCGGCGTGTTGGCGTATCCGGAAATGGAGGGCATTGGCGATTGGGACAATGCGATCACGAATCTGCGTTTTGCCAATGGCTGCATCGGCGTGGTGAGTCTCAGCCGGAATGGTGTTTATGGATACGGAATTCACACCGAGATCCTTGGCACCGAAGGCACCATCCAGATCGGTTATGATCGTGAGACTCCGATCTTGGTGCTGAAGAACGGCTCGATCGCCCACGACACCGTGCCGGGATTCTATGAGCGTTTCGAGAACGCTTATATTGTCCAACTCCAGGACTTCGTGCAGAACTTGAAACGCGGTCTCCCGCCGCCAATCACCGTCGCTGACGGCATCGCGGCGCAACGCATTGCGCTCGCGGCGACCGAATCCGCGCAGACCAATCGCGTCGTCGAACTCTGATCGCAAGTGGCGTCTGGGCTTTACCCGGCTTGAGCCGCCTGTCTTCAGGGGCCGATTCTCGGAACAGACAGGAATGTCTGTATCACTTTCCCGGCAAGCAACTGCTGCGACTCTGATAAAGTGACACAGGCATTCCTGCCTGTCTTCAGGCGCGACCCTCGGAACAGACAGGAATGTCTGTATCACTTCTCTGATTTCCGCCCTCGGCCCGACGTAGTTCTGTTCAGCGGATCGGAAGTGTTGCTGCAGCGCGAGGCACTGCCGCGGCGAAATCTTCACCGACGGCCGCGGCCACGGTGGCCGCCACTTGCGCGGAAAAGACTGCGGGATGATCCGTCCGCTGTCCTCGTGCCGGGATGTCCGGCCCGATGATGGCGAGCCAGGTCTCGTCTGCCCCGGGGGTTTTTTTGTTATGATTGATCCAGTCCTTCGGCTCGTGTCCGCGGCCGTGATCCGTGGTGATGATCAGCGTGGTGTTGTCGCGGTACTGCTCGATCGACTGCAATTTCTCCCACAGTTCGCGCAGGAAGCGATCGCTGCGGGTAATAGATTCGAGATAGGTATCATACCGGCGGCGGTGCGCGTTGGTGTCGGCTTCGCCGAGCGCAATATAAAGGACACGCGGACGGAACTCATCTATCATCGTCAGGGCGGCATGGAAGCCAAAGGCATCGTAATGCTCGTCACTGGCCTTAATGGGAACGTCGCGCATCCAGCGGTCGATCTCCGCGAAGCGCGGTGAGCGCGCGGCGAGCGAGGGGTTCTGGGTGGAAACCCAGACGGGCAGGCGGCTCCGGCCGACATTGATGATGGCGGGAAACACGTGCCACGTGGTTGCGGCGGTGACGCGTCCCGCCAGCGGACCGCGTCCATTCAGCCACTCGAGCACCGTGACATTGCGATTCGGGATCGGGGCGTTGGAGGTGACCAGAGGGTCGGGAAACCCGCAGAGAATCTCATTATAGCCCGGGTAGGAGAACCATTCGGCATTGGCCACGTTCATACGGCTGCCCTGGTCGCGGTTGCCGAAAATCTGGCCCTTGGGAACAATGTTTCCCCAGAGGAACGGCATCAGGTGTTGGCGGCGGGATTCGCGGTCAGGGCCGCGCACGGACTCCCGGACCTTGCTCACGGAATTCTCTGCGATGCCGCCGAACTCGGTGTTGATCATCGCGTCCTCGGGACCGCGAAAGACCTCCTGCCAGCGCAGACCGTCCAGCGTAACCAGAACAACATTACGGTCGTTCGATGCCGGACTGGGCGCCGGCGCGCCGAACGACGGGAACGGCGCGGCGAACAGGAGGAGCAGTGACGCGAGGCGCTGAACCGAACCACGCAAGGGGAGTGTCATGACGAGGCGGGGAGCGAGTGCGATCAGGGCTTCTGCGACGGAACGTGGTCGGAAGCAGTGGGGTTGGTGGCTTGGGCGGTGACCACCGTCGGAGATGCGGGCGTGCGGCCATACCGGGCGATCACGGTGATGATCGTGATCGTCAGCGCGGCGACGATGAAGGTACCGGCGTTCATGAATCCATGAGTCTGATACGAGATGATCGCGTAGCCGAGCGACCCGGCCATGAGGGCATAGTAGGCAAACGGGAGGAGCGTCTTGCGGATCACGGCGCCTTCGCGACCCACGAGGCCGACGACGGCGGCGGCCGCGACCACGTTATGCACGCAGATGATATTGCCGGCCGCCCCACCCACGGCTTGCAGCGCGACGACCCAGGAAGGGTCGGCGCCGATGCGGGTGCCCATGTCGAATTGGAACAACGAGAACATCATGTTGCTCACGGTATTGCTGCCGGCGACAAAGGCGCCGAATCCGCCGATGAACGGGGCAAAGATCGGCCAAGCGGAACCGGTCAGGGCCGCGACGCCTTCCGCGAGCGCGATGGGCATTTTTCCGTAGCCGGCGGCGCCGCCATCGCTGTTGATAAACACCTGGACCATCGGGACGGTGAACACGAGTGCGACGGAGGCGCTGACGATGGTCCGGCCGGAGTGGCGACAGGCCCGCGCGAACGCGGCCCCACTCATCTGGTGCAGATACCAGGTGATGATCGCGACGAGAATGAAGACCGTTCCCGGGAGATAAAGCGGTTCCACCCGCGCGGTGATTCCAGAGCCGAAAATGTTCGGAATGCTCATGCTCCAGGAACGAATCAGGGCGCCGAGGGATTGGCGGGTCGGGCCGAACCAGGTTTCAAAAAACGGCAGCTCCCGGAGACGCGAGAGTACGAGGATGCCGGCCACGAGAATGTACGGTAGCCAAGCCTTCAGCAGGCCCATTTCACCGTCCTTGTGAACGATGTTGCGGATCTCGACCGAGCCGGTCCATTCGGGGTCCCAGTTTTCCTTTCGGTCGAAGTCCCAAGGTTGGGTTCGATCCGGCATCAACCAGCCGGCTTTGGCCGCGGTGACGACGATCGCCAGTCCGACGAGAGCCCCCACCATGGAGGGAAATTCCGGCCCGAGCAGATGAGCGATGGCAACATACGGCACGATCATCGCGAGGGCGGCGAAGAGCGCGAACTTCCAGACGGCGAGGCCTTCGGAAAACGAACGGTTTTTACCGAAGAACCGTGTCATCAACGCCACGACAAACAACGGTATGATCACTCCGGTTACGCCGTGAAGGATGGCGACGCGCCCGCCGATCAAGCGAAGAAAGCCGTGCCAGTCGGCGGCGTGGGCCTGTGCGTAGGCGAGCACGCCGGGGTCGCCCGTCAAGCCGCTGTTGACTCCGACCAGAATGGGAGTGCCGACGGCACCGAAGGAAACCGGGGTGCTCTGGATGATCATGCCTGCAAGCACGGCCGCCATACCGGGAAAACCCAACCCGACGAGCAGCGGGACCGCCACGGCGGCCGGCGTGCCGAACCCCGCCGCCCCTTCAATGAAAGACCCGAACAACCACGCAATAATGATAACCTGGATACGTCGATCCTGCGTGATTCCGGTGAAACCCTGGCGAATGGACCGCATCGCGCCGCTTTCCTGCAGGGTGTTGAGCAGGAGAATGGCGCCAAAAATGATATAGAGCAGGGTGGCCGCGACCACGAGCCCGTTGACTGTCGCGGCAGCGACCCTGGCGAGGGAAACCTGCCACACGAAGAGCGCCAGCCCCGCCGCCACCAGATAGGATACCGGCATGGCCCGACTCGCCGGCCAGCGTAGTCCAACGAGCAGTACGCCCACCACCACGATGGGCAGGGTGGCGAGCAGGGACAACGTTCCGACGTCCAACGCGGCCAGAAAAAACCCCGGGCCGGCAAAGGAGTTCAGGACTGGAGCGAGCAACGAAAAGAGTATCATTGAGGGAAGGGGAAGTTGAACCAAGCTCGCGTGCGCCGATCAAGGCAGCGAAGCGGGGCGGGAAGACTGGCGGGGTGCACCCAACCTAAATCGCCGGAGAGGTCGCGAGCCGAGCCAAATCTGGCGGTGGGTGTTTAAACCTGATCGATTCTCCGCTGATGGCTGCAATCGTTGAGCTCAGGAGCCGGCATTAGACCGCTCGAACGGCGGCGAAAGCCCGAACGGTTTCAAACCGCCCCGGGGCCAGGCGTAGGGCCAAAGGTCCACGCGCCGGAGTCTCATGCCCGGGTTCGGAAATCGACGTCGCTCGTGTCACAGGGCGCCCTGCTGGCCGGAGCCTGCGGTTGCGCCCGCGGCATGCTCGTCCGTCGCCGATTCCTCGATCCGCACCGAGGTACGGTAGGATCGAAATTTAGCACCCGCACCCTGGGGATCTTTGCGTGCTTCGCCGGCCATTCGCTGCGCCGGTCATTCATGTCTGAGCTTGGGAGCGGACAACGACAAAAACCGGGATGGAATGGACAAGTATTGCCCAGCCCGGGATCGGGCCGTGGCGTATGATATGGAACTAAAGGCGCCTCACGAAGAGGCAGCAACCTTCAACGGGAGAAAAACGCCATGCTCAAGAAATACTGTATCGAATATAGCCTCCGCTTTCGCAAACATTCCCCGCCGGAGATCCTGCAGTATTTCACGGATGACCCGATTGCGGCAGAAGAGTTTCTCCAGAATCTGCTGGAGCACGGCATGGCGATTCATGCCATCAAGCACGAAGGGGCCGACCTGCCTGGGGTTGATTTTGACCGAATGGTGAAGATCGCGGCCGCTGGAATCGCCTCACGGCTGATTTGCACCTCACTTAATATCAAACCGGAGGAAGAACGCTATCGGTTCGGTTTCGCAGCGTGAGCAGGTCCCATTTCGCAACTCCATGGGGGTGCGTCATGATCGCCGCTCGCATGGGGTGTAAGCCCCGTTTGCGAACTTCAACGTTTTGCGTAAAGTAGATGTACGATGAAATTCCAAACCGGTACATTTTCGAAAAAGACCGAAGAGATCGCGCGTGACCTTCGGAACCTGATCTCCGAAGCCGAGGAGATCCTGAGCAGTGACAAGTTGTCGCGCCATTCCGAGAACGCCATCGCGGGCTTGCGGCAGCAGTTCCGCACCGCGCAGGATGAACTGGCAAATGTCTATGGCGACGCGCGGCGGAAGGTCGCGAGTGGCGCGAAGACGGCGGATGTCGCCATTCGCGCCCATCCCTATCAGTCGCTCGGGATGGTCTTTGGGATTGGCTTGGTCGCCGGTGTCCTGCTCGGCCGGATCTCGAAGGAGTAGCGGCGCCGTGTGCGCCGCGGAAATCGGCCGCCTTCACCGCCATCAGTCGGTGATGGTTTGCATCCGGTCGACGCTGGTTTCGAAACAACGTACCCAAATTCCTGTGACATGACGTCGGCCGGGCGAGGACCCAAGTACCGCATTGGCGCCGCCCTGATGTGGCTCGGAGTCGCGTTCGCGCTGGCGCTCGTGCCGCTGGGCCTTGGGCTGCTGCCTCCGGCGCCGGCGGCCCGCAAGCTCGCCGTCGAGTTTGGCGTGGGGCTCGGATTCATCGGCATGGGCCTGATGTGTATCCAGTTTCTATTTTCCGGCCGCTTCGCGAAGATCGTGCCTTCATTTGGCACCGACAATGTGCTCCAGCTGCATCGCCAGTTGGGAATCGTGGGATTCGTTTTTGTCCTCTTGCACCCCGTGGTCCTCATTCTTGCGGAACGGGAGTTCATATTATATTTTGACCCGCGGGTAAACTTTCTCCGGGCGGTGGCCTTGATCTATGTGACCCTCGCCATCACGGCCTTGATCGTGACGACGTTGTGGCGGGAGAGCGTCCGTTTGACCTACGAATGGTGGCGCCTAGTCCACGGGCTGCTCGCCCTCTCGATCGTATTTACGGGCGTGGTCCACGGGATCCAGGTTGGGCACTATCTCGATCCGCTGTGGAAGAAGGTCCTCTGGGCCGGCTATGCGGTCACGGCGATGTATCTCGTGGTGCATTCGCGGGTCGTGCGGCCGTATCGCGCCCGGAAACGCCGCTATCGCATTACAGCGGTTGAGCCGCAACCGGGGGATGTCACGGTGCTCACCTTGGAGCCCGAAGGTCATGCGGGTCTGAAGTATCAGGCCGGACAATTTGCGTGGATTACACTCCGATCGACGCCGTTTACGTTGCAGCAGCATCCGTTCTCATTTGTGAGTGCGGCCAACGACCGCCACGTGCAGTTTGCGGCCAAGGCGCTGGGCGATTTTACCTCGACGTGGAAGGATATGAAGGTCGGAAACCACGCGTATATCGAAGGACCCTTGGGCGGATTCACCCGCGATCCGCACCCGACCATGGGGTTATTTATAATCGTCGGCGGGATCGGAGTGACTCCGGCGATCAGCCTTCTCCGGACGATGAAACAAGAACGGAGCACGCATCCGGCCGTCTTAATTTATGCGAATACGGACTGGGACGACGTCGCGTTTCGGGACGAGATCGCGGAACTCGAAACTCAACTCACGTTGCAAGTTGTGCATGTTATTTTAGAGCCGCCCGACGGCTGGACTGGCGAAAGCGGATTCCTGACCGAGGAAATGCTGGCGCGCTATTTGCCTCCGGATCCGAACACGTTCGAGTATTTCATTTGCGGCCCCGAGCCCTTGATGGACATCGCTGAGATTTCACTGAACAAGCTCGGAGTCGACTGGCGCCGGGTCTATTCGGAACGCTTTAAAATCGTCTGATGGTTATACCATGAAGCCGCTGCTGCATCTCTGGGTCCGCCGCGTTAGTGAACTGATCGGTGTGTTGCTCGTGCTGGTCGCGCTGCTGGTGGCGTGGCTTCGCACGAGAATGTAAGGGCGGGGGGCCGCGTAGTGCACGGCGGGTGGGACGGTCAGCGGTCGGTCGGCGGAAGTTGATAGGTGACGGCGCCCTTGGCATCGATCACGATATAGTGGCGGAGACGCAGCTCGTTGACCAAAGCCTCGGCGTCCCGATCGGTGAGCTGAAAACCGTCCTGCAGATGGGAGAGTAGCGTGGCGCGCCGTTTGGGGCGATTCATGGAGTGCTTATTGAGACGAACGATCACGTGATCGATCCGGTTGCTCTCAATCGGGCTCGAGGCGGACTTCTTTAAGAAAGGAAGATTCTCAAAGGCGTCATGCCGGGTGGCTTTAACCTGATTGTGCCGCAGATGTTCGATCAACGGATCGAAGCCCTTGTCGCGCGAAATGATGTGAAAATGGGCGTTGGCGTCCGTGGCGGCGGCGCGGCCAACGTAGTACGCGAGCGTGAAATCGAGGGCGTTCTTCCCGGGGGAAAGCAGGCGCACGAAGTGGACATTGGCGGCGTGCTTCGATCGTCAACCATTTGGCTGTCGGCCGCCAGGACCTGCGGCGTGAACGCGGCCACGTCCGGGCGCGAGGGAGGGCGATCGGGCAGAAGTCCGCTTTGCATTGCGGCCGAATGGAGTTTTGCTGGCGGCGTGGAAAGCAAACTGGAAGGCAATTGGCAGATGGTGCGGGCCGAACTCGCGGGCGAAGCTGCGCCGGAACTCGTAACGACGAACATGATACTAACGTTCGCCGTGTGCGGGTACGAGGTCCGCTTCGGCGGGTTGGTTTCGGATCGTGGGACGTTCGTGGTGGACGCGACCGCCGGGCAGCGAACGTTGCTGCTGACCGGAGTGGAAGGCCCCAATACGGAGCGCACGATTCCCTGCATTTTCCAGCTCACCAAGGATCGGTTACGGGTGTGTTACGGGTTGGATGGTATCCTACCGGAAGGTTTCAGCGCCCAGGTCGGCGAGGCGCGTTATCTTGCAACCTATCGGCGGACGACTCCTCCGTAATGATTATTGAGAAGGAGACGTGATTCGTTCCGGGGTGCGCATGCTCACCGCGCGCGCTCCGTCGGATGCTGCCGGACGGACCGTTCGCCCCTCGTGCCACACGCCGTCAACATGCGTTCCGAGCGACGACGCACCGGGACCGCGATGACCGACGAGGAGTAAGGCATTCAGGGCGTCCACGGCCGCGGCGCCCATTACGTCGCGCGGTTGCAGGATCCCGCTGACGCCAGGGGCGTCATCGATTACATTCAGGCTCACATACCCGATCTCCGCGGGAATGCGGACCCCGGCTGCTCGCAGCGTCTGATAACCATGGTCGCTGCGGCTAATGATGGCATCCGGTCGATGGCGCTGGACCCATTCCAGAACCCGGCTGGGAGGATCGACGCTGCGGCCTATAAGCGTCGGGACCGCGTCGAGGTTGGCGCCTATTCGCGCCTGTTCGAAATTATGGGCGGCCTCCCATTGATGCGCGACGCGGTGGGCGAGATGGCCATCGATCGACAGACCAATCCGCTGGTACCCGCGGACGCGAAGCTCCTGCCAGACCCGCAGCATATCGGCGTAGTAGCTGGGCACAACATGGTGAAACGTGGTGTAGTGAGCGGGACGCTCGATCGTGACCACGGCGAAGTTTTCCCACGCGAGATCGAATCGCGCCTCCGGATGTTCGAAGGGCGCGAGAATGACGCCGCGGATGCCGCGGTTCACGAGAATCTGGCTGAAACGATGGGGAGACGCGTTGTCCTCGCGCGCCCAGAGGTGTTGCAGTGAGTAACCCAGGGCGGTGGCGCGGGCACTGGCGCCCTCCCACAATTTTTGCGCGCTGGGACGATGAAACCAGTCGTTGCGCTTCGGCCAGTCCGAGACGAGCGCGATGACGGAGAAACTTTGCCGCACGCGCTGGCGACTGCGATAGGCGGCGAGAGCGCTCAAAGCCGGGTCGGGTGTATAGCCCAACGCGTCGGCCGCCCGCCGCACGCGAGCCACCGTGGCGGGGGGCAACGCATCGGGTTTGCGCAGAGCGAGGGACACGGCGGAAAGGCTGAGCCGGGTTTTCTTCGCAATATCCTTGAGAATGGGGCGGGCAGGCATGGGGGTTATTGCACTGTTGCAGTCTGAAAGGATTCGAGCGGCCCGCTGCAAGCGTTAACCCGTTCAGCCAGCCCGCGGCCGTCCGGCTGCGGCCTTACCCCTTCGCAATCCCATCATGGTCCGGTCCGCTCCGCCGAATATTCTCCTGGTCA
>ENA-ORBV01007446-ORBV01007446.1-microbial-mat-metagenome-genome-assembly--contig:-NODE-7446-length-18794-cov-4.956510_pt1 | contig 18794 bp, 13 predicted proteins | sample MGYA00237777_ERZ505514 | MGnify/ENA primary metagenome ERZ505514 (study PRJEB26160, sample SAMN06269048) | microbial mat metagenome | isolation source: Oligotrophic lake microbial mat | place... | reverse complement strand
TTTCAAGCAGAAGACGGCATACGAGATTCGCCTTAGTCTCGTGGGCTCGGAGATGTGTATAAGAGACAGATCAACAATGTCCGCCTTTGCTGCTAGACCGATTTCTAGCGAAAACAAGACCACCTCCTCAATAAATAACGGTAATAAATCCTTTAATATTCCAAAAGTAGTTTCTGCTCAATTTTCTCAGTCAGCACCACACGAAACTGCCATAAATGAGAATCCAATTTTCACAACAAGTCCGGAAAGTGCCTTATTCACGGAACCCCCAGGCTCGAAAGAGCAAAATGGCAGACGTATACTAAAAGCAATAGATATTTTACGGCATATTAAATTCTCAGCGAAGAAAGAGCCTGAAGAAACATTTAAGGAGGCGATAACTCAGCCTTTGCAAACAGCCTCAGGTAAATGGCAAGATCTGCTTTCAATTTCCACACCAATCCTCATATTCTTACTATCTCTCAGTCTTGTAAGCTTTTATTTTGTACAAAATCCAAGCATAGCTAGTAGCGTAATCTCAGCCATCGTCCCTTCCGCCTCCAAAATGTCTCCAGATGGTCTTCATATAATGGAAACTGAATTTAGTAAGATCACTCTTGATAACGGAGAAGAAGTGACCCTTATCTCTGGTGAGATTCAAAATAAAAGTCAGCAAGGATTCGGTTCAATCCAATTGGAAGCCCAAGCTTTTGATAGAGAAGGAACATTAATTAAGAAAGCATTATCAACATCAGGGGCCGCCCTAGTTGATACAAGAATAAAATCTCTTTCTCCCAAAATGATAGAATCACTTCAATCCGCAAAAGGACAAAAACGTCTCACGGTGGCACCTAATAAAGCTGAAAAATTTACTGTGGCTCTTGTTGGAGATGAAATGGATCACGCCGCCTACTTTTCAATTAGAATTTATAGCGTCCGTGCAAAAAGCTAGTCTTAACTTGTTAGTTCTTGCTGCTGTTATCGTAAGTCCAAAAAGAACTTTCCTAAGAAAATCTTTTTTTGGACTTACGATCCCTCGCAGGGATGATAAATAGTTATCCCAACTAAATGTTTTAAGTAAACCGAAGGTTTTCAACAGAAAAGTATTCGGAAATTACTTATTGGGATAACTTATAGAATTAAGAAAGGCAGATCAGGACTAGGGATTTTTTTTATCATCCTCTTCTGGCTTTGGAGTAACATCAATGGCCGTGCCTTCTTTGTATGACTTTCTAAAATTACTTATTGCCTTACCAAGACCATTACCGAGTTCTGGCAATCGTTTAGATCCAAAAAGAAGGACAATCAACAAAGCAATAACGGCAAGCTCTAACGGACTAAGACCCAACATGGTATTTCCCTAAGAAAAGTTCGGTGTGATACCTTAAGTATGATTAAAATTAAGCTAAACGTCAAAGAACTTTCCTGATAAGACTAATAACCTCATGAATGAATCTCGTCCTATAGGTAATATATTTAGCTTGGCACTAGCTATTTCACTTCTTTTACACATTACATTCATAAATACCTTTAATTTACCATCTTTAAGCAACTCCAAATTTGAGCCTCTTTCTATTACCTTACTTTCTCCAGTAGCTCCGAAACCTGCAGTACAAATAGTTTCTCCACCTGAGGTTACAAACACTGACCTTTCCAAAGACGCAAACTATCTATCAGATACTAATGCTACTGTAGAAAAAGAAAGCATTAGACGCGGCATGCCGGGAGCTCCAGAAATCGGTCCAAGTAAGCAAAGTATTAGTAAACCACCTCAACCAGAAACTTTAGCAGAGAAGAAAAGCCAGCCGCAAAAAGAGAATAAAAAAATTGGGAAGATGCCAACAAAGTCTGGCTTAAAACTTAGCGATCCATCCCTATTAGAAAAATACAGCAAAATATCCAAAACCGAGGCAAAAGAAAATCAAGAACTCTCACAAGAAACTCCTAGAGAATTCTCTAGAGCGGCCGGCTCCGGTGCAGCTTTTGTCGGCAGCAACGGTATGCCGGATTATTTACCTAATTTACCTGATGGAGATCTTACTCTTTTAAATACAAAGGCTTCGCAGTTTGCAGTTTTTGTACGAAGAGTTGCGACAAGAGTGTTTGGACAAATGAGACAATCAGGCTGGGATTATTTAACGGCACAGGATATTTTGCGAATCAGTGGCATGTCAATCGTGAATGCTCAACTCGATAAAACTGGTAAAATAATAAAAGTTTCTATTAGAGAAAGCTCAGGAAGCCAGAAGTTTGATCAAGTTCTCATTGAGGCCGTCAAACGAGCCGTTGAAGATAAAAATCCGCCTCCTGGGGCCTTGGCTGACGATGGAAACTTTCACTTTATATTTCAGTCTCGCTCCTGGGTTCGCCCAGCAACCGGTCGATCTGGACAGCCGACTCAGCAGAGATGGTTATTGTTGGGGACGGGGTTGGAGTAAGTTACGCTCTCCAGCCTGAAGCTCCTTCAGCTAAACTTTTCAACATACCTAAAAAGAGATGAAATTTTCCTTGTACTAAACCATTATCGTAAACCATTTCTTTTAAAAGCTTATGTGCTAATCCTATGGATGTTTTACTCCAGTCTTCTCTCGTTCCACTTACTCCCCAAAGTCGCTCTATTTCATAATGATCCACCTTTTCTAAAGCTTCATAACCTACTGAACTTATCGTATTTCGAAATGCATCAATACCCTCCGCTGTTAATTCTATTCCATTTCCAAAATCCTTTTTTTTCCCAGGCTCAAGATTCTTTGAATTGAATTCCATAATTTTTTGCACAACACCTCGGGACATTATATTGTCCGGTCGAACATCAAAGTATCCGTCTGCTCCGATTGAACCGCGAGCCAACGCGATACCTTTATATATAGCATCAATTCCACTCAGTCCCACATTACCGAACGCACCTCCCATCTCACGCATTCTCTTTTGAATATCATCACGAACAGTAATCTGAACGAGTTTTTCCTGATCCATAATACGCCCTGCTGCAATTGCAAGCCTAATATCTCTTGTGTCCCAGGAATTGCCGCTTTCCATATAATTTTTATCATCACGCCCTACTATTGCATAATGTAGCTCTCTCTCATTCATGCGATGCCCTAATTGCTTGCTGGCAACATGACATAATCTTGCCATCTGCGCTTTCGCTAAAGCATCTGGTAAACCTTGTAATACTGAAGGGCGACATGCAAAAACAAAGGCCTGTAAAGGATCTCTGAAAGCGTCACTTCTTGTTATGTCCTTCCACGTATGATTTCTATTAAAGGGATCATTTGCTTCCGGTCCATTATATGATGGCGGTACAGGTCCACGCCCACCTCCATAACCGCCACCAGCATGCCCAGCTCCGTGACCTGCACCATGCTGAGCACCGTCTCCTGCATATGCCCCAACACCAGATCCTCCAGTCGGACCCTGTTTAGCTCCATTGCCATTACTTAGTGCACTATTGATATGATCTGCTCTGAATCCTGTAGTAGAAAATGTAGCTTCTGCGGGATCGGCATTATTTAGAGCGCTGCTTGCACGCTCTGATGCTTTTCCATTTGTTACTTCCAAGACTGCTTTATCTCGTGCCCATAACAATGCTAAAAATGCTTTGTTTAAAGATTCAAAACCAAATCTTTCTGTCATATCTGGTCTTGCCGGATTGTAATCTATAAGGTGCTTCTTAACGGCTTGTCTTACATCGTCAGCAGTAACATCATAAGCAAGACCTAATATTTTAAAAGGATCTCTTTGAGTTATCGGTTGCGCCACTTCTTTTAAAAGATGATCTAAAAAGACGCTACCTCCACCTTTTTCCGATTTGGAAGCTTCGTTAGTTCTTTTATCATCAGCTACAGCTACCATATTTCTATACTCTTATTATTAACTAAAAACCTTTTTATTTTTATTCATCTTTTAAAGATCCAGTATTTTTAGCGTTGAAATCTTTAATCTGACTTGTGAATCCACCTATAGTATCGGGCATAGGTACTTGTGGATCGTGTGGATTGACACCTGGATTGTATGACATGTCAGGTGCAAGTGTGCGAGCAGTTGCAGCTCCCCCCAAGCCTTCAACACCTCCTTTATTATAATCGTATATTCCACCGACAGAGGATCGCTGTCCGTTATTATCAAAAGTAAGATCGCTACCTGCAGACTTAGCCTCTGCACCTAACATTCCATCCATGGCCATGCCCTGCATATTGGTTGGTCTCTGACCGGCATCAAGATATCCCGCTCCCAATCCAATCGCTGCAGCAAATTCTGAATTACCTTGGGCATAATTATTAGCCGACTCCCAAGCTGCTTGCTCGGCTGCAAAAGAAGCTTTCGCTTCAGCCCGATTACCTTCTAAATTTGCAATGGTTCCTTGAGCCTGCTTATTAAATCCATCTTGAGTAGCTCCAATTTGTCCTCTTGTATGGCCCATTGCAGCTCTGTTGTAATCGATTGCTCGAGTATGAGCATGCCCATCAACTAAAAATCCACCTGTATTAGCACCTATTGCAGAGAAAGCTCCGCCACCGACTGCGCTTCCTGTGACAAAATCTGGAAGCATACCAGCTAATGAGCCGGCAAGTGTCGCTGCAGATTTATTTAATCCCATTCCGGATCTGTTAAGACTGGCGGCTGCATTCTCAGCTTGCCCTAGTGTCCCAAAAAGATTTCCCTTAGTACTTGCGGCAGTGGATTCAATGTTGCGTGCAGCGGATTCATTCTGCTTACCTAACGCTGCTGCAGCTAATCCACCTCTTAGTGCTGATGCAAACGCCTCCTGTCTTCCAGATGCCTGAGCCATCTTCATCTTAGCACCAATATCTGCAGCAGCAGCTTGACCCGCAGCACTTCCAGCTGAAGAAGCAATCTGACCAATAGCAGAGCTGATCATTCCGGCTGCGCCGGATTTAGCACCAAGCACCAGTTGACCAGTTACAGCAGGAATCGCAAAATAGAGAGCTGACATTATATAAACATAATATGTATTCGACATATCGAGATCTATATTATTTGAAAGTTTTAAAAGTCGATCGATCAGGGCAGCCATAGCATCGCCTTCTAAAACAGGCATGCTAACGGTAGGGATGTAAGTGGTAACCATGTCGTGATCAAAAAATCCTGGCTCAATGCAAGTTGGGTTAAGTTTTTTAATTGCAAAAACTGATTCATTTATATGACCACTTGCTAAGGTATTGCTGGTCATGGCCCAAACGGATCTCTCTAAGATGGTAACCATTGCAAATCCAAGATCCCAAAGTTTGACCCAGACCCAAAACTGAATCCACTGCATCATGGCGGTATGCATTCCGGGAACAATCACTAAAATTGCAGCAAATGGATAAGCAATTGCTAAAAAGTACAATAGTTTTCCTTGAAAATATGGAACCATTAAGGCCCAAGTGTAAAGCTCTCCGTATTTGGAAACCTGACCATTTACACGTTGAAAGTCCTGAGTACTCTTAACTGTTTTTTGTCCTCCGGTCAGTCTCTGTTCAGTAATTTGAGAAGGAGCAATCTGTAATTCATTTCTAAATAGATGAATCAAAATAAGATTCTCAAGGAACTTGGGGGCATCGCCAATACCAATTTTTGAACCGGTTTCGGTATCTTCAATATCCCAACCATATAACATCTGTCCTGCATATGCTCCAGGCAACATCCCCTGTGGAGCAGATCTTAAGAGTTGGTAAGTTATCTGTGAAGCTTCCCAGCGAAGACCTTGCATCAACATTGTCAGATAAGTTCGGCAGTTTATAGTTTCACGAATATCTGCAACTTCTGTTGGATTTGCATCTAACTCTTGAATTAACAGATCCCGATATTCAGAAATTCCGCTTTCTGCACCAATAGCACCATCTTTGTTTTGTAGACCAATCTTTCTTAATGCTTTCGGTGTTGGAATTGATTCTGGTTCAAGGGTGTTAATCAATGAAAACGCCGGCCCTTCATAGGAATTTGATATAATGGAAGGACCGATAGTACCTGGAGTTGGGCCACCGCAACTAAAATTGCCCATAAACAATCTTCCTCCAGATCCACCAGGACTTATAGGTCCAATAAATCCAGAATTATCTTTTAATAAGAGCACATGCCCATCAATATCTGTGCCGCGAGAATAGGTTGCTGCTGCCATCTCCTTTTTATCAATTGAATCCATGAATTTTGTGCCACATTCACTGGCCATAAATTGCGAAAACAATTGTCTGACATCATTATTAGCAACTCGAGCACTAGTAATACTTTGCACGAATTCCCATTTAAGATTTGTTGTCAAATCCCACATTCTTAAACTGTCATCAATATCTACATCTGAAATATCTGAAAATACATTTGAATTTTCTCCTGGAGATGCTGGATTTGCACGCGAAACACCTAAGATCCAAACTAATTGCTGAATAGTGTCACTGACTAAATGATCAACCATCGCAAAGAATGTTGAGACACAAGCGGCCTCCGAGCACTCATCTACACCGTTACCACTATCTGGAGGTCCATCGGACTTCGGCCTCATGCCATTTCTGATAATATAATTATCATTTAAAAGACCAACCTCGGCTAATTTCCAAACTTCTTGCATCGGCCGTGGCGACATTTCTTCATCATCTGCACTTACTCCAACTCTCCAGGCAACTCCCTTAACTGGAGTTCTAGCATCCGTTAACCAAAAGAAAACTGCTGGACCTACAGCAAGCCAGAGATACATTCTAGGAGGCATCCCCATGGCCATACTAATGATCACGCCTACCGCTGCAAACATGTAAGCAACAACAGCCCAAGTCCCGAGTCCGCCATTATGAATGAGAAAAAGCCACTCAGCTTGAGCGTAATATCCAAGAGTACTAAAAGCAGCGGTTACAGCATTAAATGCCGAAGCCGGACAATCCCTACCGCAACTTTGAAAATCAAAAGCAGGATCTAAAAAGCCATCGGATTGGGCACTTAGAATAAAATTAAATAAATCTGCAAATAAATTCATAAAAACATTTCAAAACCAAAAAAACTTCTTACTTTTGAGAGCTAGAATTATCCTGTATTAAATTTGCTCCGGCTTGTGCCGAAATACTGTTACTAGTTTCTTGTCTTTCAAAATTCCCCATTACGTATTCACGTAACTGAGCATTGACTCTCTCAATTTCAAACTTAATATCTCGTGAACCAACAGTTCTATAAATAAGATCTTTGGCAAGATTTTCAATATTGCCACCCGAGTCAATTCCAACACTTAAAAATTCAACAATTTGTTCAGCAACGGCAGCTCTCGTTAGCCATTCTGCAAGAGCTAAAAGACGAGACATGTGATAAAGAGCTTGAAAGAATGTTTTGCCACCGACACCCTTTAGATTTTGATGAAAAGTCTTAAAATCAGCATTTATATTTACTGCAAATTGCCCAGTATTTTCTACTGGAGCACACCACATATGAGTGTCATCTGAAGGAACCGCATTTTCATGCGCTAAATAAAATGAAGCATAAAGAAAGCGCATGCCCGAAATAATCGCAGGTGTCATAGAAAAGCCAGGAGTCGAGACAGTCTTTAAAAGATCGCTACTGACATTACCTATGCCACTAGCACCTGGAAATTTTTCATAAATTCTTTGATAATCTTTAGGACTGGCGGTTGTTCCGTTGCCTTGTGAATTAACGTAATTACAATATCTTCCAATTATATCTCTGAGTGAATTAAATTTTTGAATGATGATTCTTTGGTATGCTTCAGCAGGCTGCATTGAGCCTGGCTTGACTTTATAATTATTACCCAGGGAACCACCGCTATCTACTAAGCTAAATTCTATATCTCCATAGATTCCTTCAAAAGCAGCTTTTGTTTCTATCAACTCGGGAGGATTTGCGCTCGTTGCAATCTCTTCATTAAATAAAATATGGGTTAAGAGAATTCTATTTTCATTACTATCAGCTTCAAATCCCGGATTATCGGAAAACTTAAATCCAGGAGCATTACCCACTGAGCCTTCGGCATTAGCACTTTTTCTACCGTTATCTTTTGAACAAATTTGATGAGCTTTTGCAAAACCAGATCCTTCTGATAATCTTTTTTGTATACACCAGTAATATGTTTGATATGCAGCTTGTGATCCTTCAAATTTATCTGTTGCTAAACTAAAAGCAATATTTTGCAGCATTGTATTACTAGTAAGATTAGCAGCTTTAGCTCTGGCATTAGCTTCACCTTGAGCTACGGCACTTTCAGCTAGAAATAAACTTACATCTCTAACAACTTGTGGAGAATTTAAGTTATCTTGAGACATATTAACTGCATCAGTACTCCATAGATAATCAGCTTCCGCTTTCATAGATCCCGGAATTAAAGCTTGCAAAGGCACACCTCTTGAACCTGGAACAATAGCACCTTCATTTCCTGATGCTGAACAAGAATCTCCGGTACAAGGATTCCCGGAATTAAGATGAATTGCTGCAATATTATTTTGAATATTATCTGTGATCGAAAATCCACTAAATTCATTGGCTGGATCCATTAATGAGTCTTGAAAATCTCCATTAATGATATCTCGGTAATATTTTCCAAGTTTTATTCCCGGACCTACTATGGTTGGATCTGTGCCTGAGCCCCCGTAGGTTCCACCCCCAAAGAAACCGCCTAAACATCCTGGAAAAGAAGGAGACCCGGGTACACAAAATGAGGGTAAAGCAAAAACATCATTTGCAGTTGTCAATATAAAAATACATACAAAAAAACTTTTTATAAAATTTATATTTTTATGCATCTTACTCACCTGACTCCCCCTTTCCAACCATTAAGTTGGCAACTTCTTCTAGGTAGAATGATCTACGGAATCCTTTTTCAACGACAACTTTTTGCGGCGAATTATGAGTCATGATTAAAGTCATTGGTACTGCAGAAACATTTAGTTTCTTCGCCAATGTCATGCCACCTCGAATAGGAAACTTAATATCAAAAGTATCGCTATATTCCTTAATATCTTCCCGTGAAGCGTTATCAAGCGATAAAGCAATAAACTTAATTTTACTATTATCTTTAATACTTTCGTAGAAAGTTTGAATCTCGGGCAACATTAAACGGGAATTTTCATCATCCATTTGGAAAAAGAAATAGATATCTACTTCACCGAATGGATCTTGAGGAACTGTGCCTTTCAGTGCTGAACGAATATCTTTTCGGGCTTTTTCTTCATCAAAGTTTTCAGTGTTTTGTGCTTCGGAGAGTTTGGCAATATCTATACTATCGTCATTTTCAACATTCTCTTTTTTAAGCATCCCTTCCGAAGTCATGGCTTTATTTACAAGTGCCATTACAGAATCTGTTCGAGTTTGAACACTCTTTAAATACTTGACGTACTGTTGAGCATATTTTTGGGCAAGCTCTGCATCTCCCATCTCAAGGGAGGCCATCATTGCCCGAAACGGACCTGGGGCATCTTCCCGACCAGGCACAATAACTTCAGCTTCCGGATCACCATACATCTTTGCAATGGCATCTTTTGTTTTTGGAAGCTCTTTGTCGTTTTGCTTTTGACTGCTCTGATTCTCAGAAGTTTTAATTTGAATAGTGGCGGCAATGGCAGCAATTTCAGCTTTCTTATTTTTGCTTTCAAAATAACCAATTTCTGGGCTATTTGTTGCTTTTCCTTGATCAACGAAAATTGTTTTGGCGGAATTTTGTGGATAGAAATTCAATGCATTGTCAGCACAGACACCTGTGGTGGCAAATAAAAAAACCAAAATTGCGATGTAGAGATAAAACTCTTCCCGCTTCATAAATCCTAACTCAACCTAAATAAAGACCTATAAAAACTCACTATCTCTTTAGTGTTATTAGGGGATTGAGTACTATTGTGACTTGTAGCGTAAGAAATTAAATATGAAAGTACAGAATGATTATTCTGCCAACAACTCGGCTAACTTAAACTCACCTTCGAAGATCCAAAACTCGCCGGATGCCGCAACTATCTTCCAAGATGGTGAATATTTATATTCTGCACCCTCTGGAAGTTTTAAGAGGAACTTTATCACTGTTTTCTTAGGATTAAATTTCTTTATACTTTTTGCAAAATCTGGAGATGAAAAAGGTTTTCCAATAATCGTTATCTCTTTTACTACAACTTGTTCTTTATTATTGGCTTGAGCCAATTTATCAAGCTCATTAAAAAGATGCTGGTGTGGCTCAGCACTTACAAAACTAATAATTGATAACTCACCAAATTTGCTGATTGATATGGGCTCTGCTGAAGATGATACTTCTTTTTCAGTTTCTTTATTTTGATCTGTAGTTTCAAATTCTTTGATTCGATCTGTTTTAATCTCTTTAGTTAAATTGGGATTAACCTTGGTTTTTTGATTCGTATTTAGTGAAGGATTTTCTTTTAAATTCTCCTCCTCTTCTTTGAGTTTTTCTTGATATTCTTGAACTTTTTTGGAATTACTTTTACCGATATCTAAGCCATTTTTTTGATCCCGTAACTCTTCGAATTGGGAATTAGCATAATTTTTATCAAAGAAGACGGCAGAATCATCTTCAGCAAAAAGAGCTGGCGCAGCCAACAAAGCTATAACGACAACAAGACTACTTATAATCTGAAATCGATCCACACGAGCAAACAAGATTTCTATCCCCATAAACATTATCTACTCTTGATACTGGTGGCCAAAATTTATAATTTCTTAATCCTGCAACAGGATAGGCAGCCACTTCTCTAGTATAGGGGTGTTTCCAATCGTTACTCAATAATGCTGTTAGAGAATGTGGTGCATTCTTTAATAAATTATCAACTTTATCGGCTTTGCCTTCTTCAATGGCTCGTATTTCATTTCTAATACTGATCATAGCATCACAGAATCGATCAAGCTCAACCAAGGCTTCACTCTCTGTGGGTTCAATCATCAAAGTTCCAGGCACGGGAAACGATACAGTCGGTGCATGAAAACTGTAATCCATAAGTCTTTTGGCAACATCCTCTACTTCAATACCGGAATTCTGCTTTAATCCGCGAAGATCCAGGATACATTCGTGAGCTACCATTCCAGATTTACCACGATAAAGCACTGGATAATGAGGCTCCAATCTTGTTGCAATATAATTAGCATTCAAAATAGCAACTTGAGTGGCTTTCTTTAAACCAGGTCCACCCATCATCTTTATGTAAACCCAAGGGATAACTAAAATTGAAGCCGAGCCCCAAGGAGCCGCACTGACCGGGCCGCATTTTTTGTCATTAATACCAAATCTATGCCCAGGTAAAAACTCAGCTAAATGTTTTCGTACAACAACTGGACCGACACCAGGTCCTCCACCACCATGAGGGATGCAGAAAGTTTTATGAAGATTAATATGACAAACATCAGCTCCGATCATTTCTGGACTACATAATCCGACTTGAGCATTTAGATTTGCGCCATCCATGTAAACCTGGCCACCTTGGTCATGAATTATTTTTGAAATCTCTGTAATGGCTTCTTCAAAAACACCATGAGTTGATGGATATGTCACCATGAGTGCTGCCAAATTAACAGAATGCTCCTGAGCTCTCTCTTTAAGATCAGTTAAATTGACATTTCCCATTTCATCACAAGCCACAGCAATAACTTTCATGCCAGCCAATGCAGCACTGGCTGGATTAGTGCCATGGGCCGAGTCAGGGATTAAGCAGATATTTCTATGAGTATCGCCGCGACTTAAATGATAAGCCCTAATTGCTAAAAGTCCAGCATATTCCCCTTGAGATCCAGCATTGGGTTGGATCGAGGCTGCATAAAAGCCTGTTATCGTACAAAGCATCTTTTCAAGTTGAGAGATTAACTCCATATACCCAAGTGTTTGTTCGCGAGGAGCAAATGGATGAATTGAATTTATCTCAGGCCATGTTACAGGGATCATCTCAGCAGTTGCATTTAATTTCATTGTGCACGAACCGAGTGGGATCATCGAATTTGCAAGAGAGAGATCTTTTGATTGAAGTCGGGTCACATATCTTAAGAATTCAGTTTCGGAATGATAAGAATTAAAAACTGAATGTGTTAAAATAGGGGCAATTCGCTTTAAAGCAGTTGGTATTACAGTGGCAAGATGTTGTATTTTTCCAGAACTGTCAGTAAAAATTTTAATAAGAGATTGCAAATCATCTTCTGTAACAGTTTCATCTAGGGAAACACTTAAAGTTCCAGTCAATAGCTCATTAATATTTACTTTTGCTGCACGAGCTCGATCGATAATTTTAGATCTCTCAGCAGTGCTGCACTCTATGGTTACTGTATCGAAGAAAGTCTTATTTTTTACTTTTAATCCAGCCGATATTAAAGCCGCAGCAAATGAAGCAGTATATTCGGCCACACGTACGGCCATCTCACGAATTCTTTTTGGCCCATGAAAAACGGCATACATAGAAGCCATGATCGCTAAGAGGACTTGGGCTGTGCAAATATTACTGGTGGCTTTCTCCCGACGGATATGTTGCTCCCGAGTCTGCAGAGTTAGTCGAAACCCTGGATTTCCGAGGGCATCTTTAGAAACCCCAATCAGACGCCCGGGCATTTGGCGTTTAAACTCATCTTTAACTGCAAAAAAAGCTGCGTGTGGTCCTCCAAATCCAAATGGAACACCAAAGCGTTGACTATTTCCAAGAGAAATATGAGCTCCCCATTCGGCTGGAGATTTAAGAAGTGTTAACGCCAATAAATCAGTAGCTGCAATCATTAAAGCGTTATTTTCAGTTACTGATTTTGAAATAGCAGAATAATCCTGAATCTCGCCGAATACATCCGGATACTGAACTAAAGCTCCAAATACTGAATCATCAATCTGAAAATCTTTTGGATCGGTTATGACTACATTTAATCCTAGCGGGGCGGCTCTATTTTTTACTACATCAATCGTTTGAGGAAGACATGTACAAGATACTAAAAACTTATTTTTATTATCACTGCCCTTAATTCGATAAGCCAATGTCATTGCTTCTGCCGCAGCAGTTCCCTCATCTAATAAAGAAGCGTTGGCAACGTCCATGCCAGTAAGATCACAGATCATGGTCTGATAATTCAAAAGAGCTTCTAAGCGACCTTGCGAAATCTCAGCCTGATATGGGGTATATTGAGTATACCATGAAGGATTCTCTAAAATATTTCTCTGAATTACGGCTGGAGTGTGTGTGCCGTAATATCCTAGTCCAATAAACGATCGATAAACTTTATTTTTCGAAACAATTTGTGAGATCTCTTTTAAAGCATTTACTTCTGAGAGGCCTTCAGGAATTGATAATTCATTAGGAATCCGAATCTGCGAAGGTATAGTTTTGCTAACAAGTTGATCTAAAGAAGAGAGACTTAATGTTTTTAACATTACCTGAATATTTTCTTCAGACGGGCCTATATGTCGCTCAACGAAATTCATTCCCTTATTCCCCTAAAATTTATTTGCCAACTAGTTTGCCGTAACTTTCTGCATCCATTAATTTTGCTAAATCAGCGGAATTAGGCTCACTCAATTTCACCAACCAGCCTTTTAGATATGAATCTTTATTAACTAAATCAGGTGAATCTTTGAGAGCCGTATTCACCTCAATAACCTTACCTCCTACCGGGCAATAAACATCCGAAGCAGCTTTTGTAGATTCAACAACACATAATGTTTCGCCTTGCTTTACGACTTTGCCGATTGCAGGAAGATCCACAAAAACCAGATCTCCAAGCTCACTTTGAGCAAACTCGGTAATTCCTATAGCTGCCATGGCACCTTGAATTCTTACCCATTCATGATCTTTTGTATATTTAAGCTCTTTTGGAAAATCCATTTATTTCTCCTGAAAAAAATTTGTATTTAACTTTGTCTTTTATAAAATGGTTTTTTAGTAACTTTACATTTAATTTTTTTACCACGCACTTCAGCGAATATTTCTGAGCCAATTGCAGTTTGGGGCTTTTCTACAATTGCCAGTCCCAAGGGTTTTTCAAGGCATGGAGTTTTAGTACCGCTTGTTACAAATCCGATCTCTCTTCCTGATTCTGAAAAGATCTTAGTACCCTCTCTTACAATCCCCGGTTCTTCTACAAAGAAACCAACTAATCCACGCGGTGCTCCATTTTCCTTATGCTCTTTGATGGTTTTCTTTCCTAAAAAATCTCTTTCCGAAATTTTAACAAAAAATCCTATGCCAGATTCTATGGCAGAAAAATCTGCTCCCAATTCATGACCATAAAGGGGTAAACAAGCTTCTAATCGCAAAGTATCCCTTGCTCCTAACCCACAAGGTAAAATTCCATTTGTTTGACCGGCTTCTAATAATCCATTCCAAAGCTCTGAAGTTTTATTAGCTTGGATAAAAATTTCAACTCCATCTTCGCCAGTATATCCAGTGCGCGCGATAATCGTTTCAGCTCCATGAATTTTAGCTTTTTTATGCTCAAAAGAAGACAAGGTATCACGAATTTTTATAGTAGAATATTTTTCAAATATGCCTATGGCTTGCGGACCTTGAATTGCAATCTGTCCCCAATTGGAACTTACATTTGTAAAGGTTGCATTAAATTCATTATGATCTAAAAACCATTTAAAATCTTTTTCTATATTTGAAGCATTAACACAGACAAAATAATCCTCGGCTGCCATGCGGTAAATAATAATATCATCTTCCAAACCTCCGTTGGGATTTGTAATTGCGGAATACTGAGCTTTACCATCAGTTAGTTTTGTTACATCATTACAACAAAGAAAACTTAATGCTTTTTCTGCTTCTGGACCTTGAACGGTAATCTCGCCCATATGGCTGACATCAAAAAGTCCGGCTTTTGTTCGAGTGGCCATATGCTCTTCAATAAGACCCGCATATTTTACTGGCATCTCCCAGCCAGCAAAGGGCACGATCTTTGCGCCAAGTTTTAAATGATCATTATAAAGAGGTGTACGTTTTAAATTTTCAGTTGATTCCATTTTGTCTTTCAAAATTTTTTAGTGTGTTACTAATTAGCATAATAACAGTCATGGGCCCCACTCCACCAGGAACTGGCGTAATGGCTCTAGCAAATTCGGCTGCTTCTTCATACACCACATCACCGACAAGCTTTCCATCAGCTAAGCGATTTATTCCAACATCAATTACGACTGCACCCTTTTTAATAAAATTTCCCTTGATGAGTCCGGGTACACCAACTGCTGCCACTAAAATATCAGCTTCTTTGCAAACTGCTGCTAGATCTTTTGTTTTGGAATGCGCAATTGTTACTGTAGCATTTCGCTCCAGCAACATAATCGAAACTGGTTTACCAACCAAAATTGAACGTCCAACTACTACGGCTCGTTTGCCGCGAAGATCGGCCTCTTTAAGTTGTAAAATATTTGCATCCTTACTTTCAGGATCGAAATTATTTTCAGCTACATCAATTAATTTCATCACCCCAAGTGGAGTACAAGATCTGGATCCAACTTTACCAGTCATTAATAAACCTTGATTCATTGGGTGAAGCCCATCAGCATCCTTTTCTGGTATAATCAGATCAAGTAAAAGATCACTATCGAGATGTTCTGGGACTGGAAGTTGCAGCAGGATTCCGTCAATATTTGGATCTTTATTAAATTTCTGGATAACTCCAGCAACTTCTTCGAATGTTGCTTCTTTTTGCAAGATACTCTCGTAACTTTGCACTCCGGCTCGATTTGCAACTTTCTCTTTAGTCGCTACATAGTATTTTGAGGCAGGATTATCACCGACTAAAATAACTCCAAGCCCCGGAGCACGGCCAACCTTTTGTTTTAATTGCTGAACTCGCTTTTTAATATCAGCTTCGATTAGTTTGGCGACTAAAGATCCATTTATGGGCGTTGCTTTCATTGTAACAATCCGAGCACTTTCACATGAATTTTAAAACGCAAAGAACAGTATGTAGCCAAGAATATATGAGTTCTAAATTTAGATGTATAGTGTGCAACGTGAGTTAATTTTTAGATGGAATACCTCTCCTTTATTATATAATTGAGTATTTTTTATTTCTTGAGAAATATCCCTAATGGTCCATTTTCATTTATTTTTTTTAATGTTACGCACTATGTAGTTGTTTTGCCTTCCTTCGGTCGGCGATATTTTAATACAGGATCCTTATGATTATTGGTGTTCCAAGAGAGCGAAAAACTTTAGAGAAGCGTGTTGGTATTACTCCCGATGGCGCTGCTGAAATAGTTAAACATGGCCATAAAGTTTTAGTTGAGACTAATGCTGGAGCTGGATCACTTTTTACTGATCAAGATTACAAAGTATCTGGTTGCGAAATAGTTTCTAACCTTGCCGATGTTTGGACAAAATCAAATTTGGTTGTCAAAGTAAAAGAGCCACACGAATCTGAATATCAATATTTCAGAGAAGACTTAGCTGTTTTTGATTATCTTCATTTAGCTGGCATGGCCGATCTAACCAAAGCCATGGTGAAAAGTAAAATAACAGGCATCGCTTTTGAATTAGTAAAGTCACATGATGGAAGATTCACTATTTTGGATCCAATGAGCGAAGTTGCCGGCAAACTTTCAATCCTTGTTGGTTCATACTTTTTAATTTCACAACATGGTGGACGCGGAGTACTTTTAGGTGGCACAACTTCTGTACCAGCTCGACAGGTAGTTATTGTTGGGGCAGGCGTTGCGGGGAGAAATGCTTGTGATGCAGCTCTTGGTTCTGGAGCTAGAGTTACAATTCTTGATAAAAATATCCGACAACTTGAGAAAGTAAAAGAAATATTTGGAAATAGAGCTGTTACTGTTTATTCAACAACCGCTGCCTTAATGAGAGAGATTCCTAAGGCCGATCTTCTTATTGGTGCTGTTTTAGTTCCAGGCGCCGCAGCACCCAAAATTATTACCCGCGAAATGATTAAGAATATGAGAAAAGGTTCTGTATTTGTTGATATTAGTATTGATCAAGGCGGTTGTGCCGAAACAATTCGAGCTACAGATCTTGCAAACCCAGTCTATGAAGAAGAAGGTGTAATTCACTACGGCGTTTGCAACATGCCTGCTCAGGTACCAAGGACATCAACAATTGCGCTAGCTGAAGCAACTTTGCCTTATGTATTAAAACTTGCTGATGCTGGTATTGAAAAAGCTCTAAGAGGACATCCCGAACTTGCAAATGCTTTGAGCACTTATCATGGATCTTTAACTAATAAAGCTGTGAGTGATTCAGTTGGTGTTCCCTATATAACGGTGGAAGAAGCGTTAGAAAAATCACATCGATAGAGTAACTTTAAATAATGGATCCAATTTCACACTGGTTCTTTAAGCTTAGCTGGCTGGCTTTTTTAGAAAAAAGACTTCCTTAAGCTTTTGAAGATCGCTGATTTAAAGCTATCGAGGCTTGCAGTGTTGAAACTGCAATTGAATCTCTACAAAAAAAGGAGCTGAAGTCACTAAGAGATTGGCTCACTATCCCTGCGAAAAAACTGTCGGATTTACTTTAATTAAATTTATATCTATAAATCTTGAGTCAACTTTCAGAGTAAAATCCATGAAATACATTTTAGCTCTAATAATATTTGCTGCATTAACTATTCCCAAAATCAGCAGTGCCTGCGATCTATGCTCAATATACTTTTCATTAGAATCTCATAAGACATCACAAAACACTCTTCGCCTCGGAGTATCTGAGCAATTTACTGTATTTGATACATTGCAAGACGAAGGAGCCGTTATTGAAAACGAGCTCGATCAGCATCTCAATAGTTCAATTACTCAAATTTTTGCTTCTTACGATCTAGATCGAGAATTTAGTTTACAAACAAATATTCCTCTCATTTACAGAAGCTATAAAAGAGTTGAAGAAAACACTATAAGGAAAGGATCCGAATCTGGTATCGGCGATATTTCACTTTTAGTCCAATATTCTGCCTATAGGTATAAGGATGAAAGTTCTACTTTTAGCATTCAAACTTTTGCTGGTGTTAAAATCCCTACTGGGGATAGTTCCCGATTAAAAGAAGAATTGGAGGAGCAGCATAATCTAGAAGAAACTACTGAAGCGGATACACATGAAGATGATCATCAGGAGATCGATTCGCATAGTCAAAACATCACACGGCATGGTGATGTAGATCATTCAATTGAAAGCGCGATTCATGGACATGACTTAGCTCTCGGAAGTGGATCCTGGGATTTTCCTGTTGGAATTAATCTTTTTGCTCAGAAGGATCGTTTCTTTGCGGCTGGGTCGGCTCAGTATGTCTTTAGAACAGAAGGTAAGCATTCTTATAAATATGATGAAGATTTTAATTGGAGTATCGCCCCAGCTTACTATTTAGTTATAGATCATGGAGACACACTTGCAGTCATGTCAAATCTATCTGGAGAATATAAGGGCAATGATCGCGGAAAGGATAACATAACAGAAAATGGAACCAGTGTTAGATCTGTATTTCTCGGTCCTCAAATAATGCTTACTCTTAGTGATAAAATTAATGGTATTATTGGTGTTGATTGGCCTTTAGATATCAATAATACAGGCATTCAAACTGTACCAACCTATAGAGTAAGGGCTGGGCTGACTTTTAGATTCTAAAGATGCTAGGATTTATGACTTTTACTATAATAGTGTTTTTATAAGTAATTGCCGAATCACAAAACTTAGCAATGGAGACTAGGCTGCTCTGTAGAAAAGGATATATCTTTCAGTTAAAAGGCGTGATCCCCAAGTTAGCTTTCCTGATAACGATTATATGAGGTTTTCACCGGAGAAGTAATATTTATTTTAATTCCTAAAACCTAGGCTTCTTAACTTTGCAGCCTCAGGTAAACTCAGATTAGAAAAAACATAAATTAAGCTGATCCTCTGTGGCGATTCGCCAGGAATTCCTTAGAG
>ENA-ORBV01007445-ORBV01007445.1-microbial-mat-metagenome-genome-assembly--contig:-NODE-7445-length-18796-cov-5.488381_pt1 | contig 18796 bp, 17 predicted proteins | sample MGYA00237777_ERZ505514 | MGnify/ENA primary metagenome ERZ505514 (study PRJEB26160, sample SAMN06269048) | microbial mat metagenome | isolation source: Oligotrophic lake microbial mat | place... | reverse complement strand
GCCCATGTCGGGCATCATGGGTGCAAGTTTGGTGGCTGCGTAACCGATATCGGATATTGACGCGAGTTTGGTCGGCGCGTAGGCACTGTCGGGTGCCGGTTGGGCGTGTTTGGCGGCGGGCTCGGCGGCCGAAGCAGTTGATGCCTGTGGCGCGGTCTCGTCCTTGGCCCCGGCTTTCGCAGCTTCGCCCTTGCCCTGCCACCACTGGTTGGACATTTGCGCCTCGATTTCGTCGATCTTCTTGATGGTCATCGCCCGTTCGCCCGGGTTGGCGGGCAAACTGCTCTGGAAGTACGACGGCCGACCCGCCAATTCCGGGCTGCCAGCGGCAGGATCGCGGCTTCTGAGTTTGCGCAGCTGGTCGAACTCACGCTTGCGGACAAAGTCATTTTGCCGCTTGCGCTCGATCATTTCCTTGAGCGCCTGCTTGCTGTAGCCCTGGTCTGGCTCCGGATCCTGCTTGTCCAGATCGCTCCAGTTGGTCGTCGGATTACGGACGAACTTGGCGACTTTGGAGAATAAACCGGGAGGTGGGTCTTTGGTGGACATGGTTGCGGCGAAGCCTGGCGCAGATTTTACGCACTACCGCCGCTCTTGCGCCAGTGTTTCCGATAGGGCCTGGGCGGCACCAGTGGCGCCCCGATTGCAAAAAATTGTCCGGGCACAACATTCAGCCTGCGTTAGCCGGATGCGTCAGTCACCGAACATTTTTTGTTTGAGCTCGCGCCGTTGCTGCGCTTCCAGTGACAGCGTGGCTGTGGGCCGCGCGAGCAAACGGCCGACGCCGATTGGCTCGCCGGTCTCGTCGCAAAACCCGTAGTCACCGGAGTCGATACGGTCAATCGACTGTTCGATTTTCTTCAGCAGCTTGCGCTCACGGTCGCGCGTGCGCAACTCCAGCGCATGTTCTTCCTCGATCGTCGCCCGGTCTGCCGGATCGGGAACGACGACCGTGTCTTCGCGCAGGTGTTCTGTGGTTTCGCCCGCGCTGTTGAGAATTTCCTGCTTCAGCGTTGTCAGCTTAAGGCGGAAAGCCGCCATCTGTTTCTCGTTCATGTATTCCGAGTCCGGCATCGCCAGCAGTTCGGCATCTGTCAGTTGGTCGGCACGCTTGGTCTTCCAGTTGTTGGCCAGCCTGGGATCTTTTTTGGCGGCCGACGGAAGGGGGGGAATGATCAACGGAGCACTTGGCAACTGGGAGTAACTGGCTTTGGCTGCGGTGGAAGCAACCGATTGCGCCATCGATGGAACTGTCAGCGAAGCCAGGCGCGAGGAGGGCCGACCGGCGCGTTGCGCGATCTGGCCATTTGGCAACGCGGCTGGCGCAGCGGGAACCGTGCGCACTTCTGGTTTGCTCACGGAAATGGCTGGCAATGCAGGCTCTGCTTTCAAAGGGAGTTTTGCTTTCGGAATAGTGGCTGCGGGGCTCTGTGTGGTCTTCGCAGGAGTTTTTTTGACTGCGCCTGGAGCAGCTTTTGTGGTATCGGCCGGCGCCGCTTTGGTATTGCCCGTTGATTTTTTGGCTGGCACGTGCACTGGCGGTTTCGGCGTCGACTTAGGCGCTACTTTGATGGCGGCCTTGGGCGCCACTTCCGGGTTCGCTTTGACCAGCGCCTTGGCCACCGGCGTTGCCTTTTTGGCAGGGGCTTTCGCAGATGGCTTGGCAGGCGCTTTGGTCTTTGCTGGGCTAGCTTTCACGTTTCACTCCTCGCAGGAAATCTTGGCAAACGGCTGACGATGTGGCCTTTGTGGCGCGCGAGTGTACAGGCTTATGCGCGCAAAACGCGGCAGTTGGCGCAAACAGGGCCAGGAAAAACGTTTTGGCCCGCATCTGGCCGGGTGGCATATCAGGTCAGGCACTGCTCCAGGCCCTGCAGGAAAATGTCTTTCGGCAATTCGATACCGATGAACACCATCTTGCTCAGGCGGACTTCGTCGGTTTGCCAAGCCGGGCCCAGATCGCTTCCCATCAACTGGTGCACGCCCTGGAAAATCACCTTGCGCTCGGTCCCTTTCATATGCAGCACACCTTTGTAACGCAACATGCGCGGGCCATAGATATTGACGATTGCGCCCAGGAAGTCCTCCAGCTTGGCCGCATCGAAGGCGCGCTCGGAGCGGAACACAAAACTCTTGACGTCGTCGTCATGGTGGTGGTGATGGCCCGTCTGCGTGGCGTGTGAGGGATGGTCGCAGTGCTCACCGTGTTCATGGTCGTGCCCGTGCGCGTGGTCAGGGTCGGCTTGCTGCAGAAAATCCGGGTCAATTTCCAGTTTGGTATTGAGGTTGAAGCCGCGCAGGTCGAACACGCTGGCAAGGGACACCTCGCCAAAATGCACGGTTTGCTGCGGTGCCCGCGGGTTCATGTGCTTGATGCGGTGCATCAATGCGTCCACCTCGTCTTTGGCCACGAGGTCGGTCTTGCTGATGAAAATCTGGTCGGCAAAACCGATTTGACGGCGGGCTTCCTGCCGGTCATTGAGTTGGCCCACCGCATGTTTGGCGTCCACCAGAGTGAGCACGGAGTCGAGCAGGTAACTCTCAGCGATCTCGTCGTCCATGAAAAAGGTTTGTGCGACCGGCCCCGGGTCGGCCAGTCCGGTGGTTTCGATCACCACCCGGTCAAAGTCGAGTTCACCGCGGCGTTTTTTTTCCGCCAGGTCCTGCAAGGGGCTGCGCAGGTCTTCCCGGATCGTGCAGCAGATGCAACCGTTGTTCATCTGGATGATTTGCTCTTTCACGTCCGAGACCAGAATCTCACTGTCGATGTTTTCCTCGCCGAATTCGTTTTCGATCACCGCGATCTTTTGTCCATGGGCTTCCGACAACACGCGTTTGAGCAGGGTGGTTTTGCCGGATCCGAGGAACCCGGTCAGGATGGTGGCAGGGATAAGACTCATGGGACTTCCTGTGAATGGATGGCTGCGACGGCAACCGCTTGGGCGCCAAAGTAGCGGAAGGTGACGCGCGCGAAGGAGGCAGTGTAGCGGCCACAGCCGCCTGGCTTATTTGCGTACGATGGCGAGCCCTTTCAAGTACTCGCCTTCCGGGAAGTTGATCGTCATGGGATGGTCCGGGGCGCCGCCCAGGCGCTCGGCGATGTAACCGTCGACCCCGGCATCAATGCCGGCCGATGCAACGATCTTGTGAAACAGGTCGACGCTGATGCCGCCAGAACAGGAATAGGTGAACAACATACCGCCCGGGTTCAGGATGCGCAGCGCGAGCCGGTTGATGTCCTTGTAGGCGCGCGCAGCCCGTTCCGCGTGCGCGATAGTGGGCGCAAACTTCGGAGGATCGAGAATGATCGCGTCGAAGGTCCGATTCTCGGCCTGGAAGCGCCGCAAAGCCGCGTTTACATCGGTCTCCTCGAATGTGCTGCGCGCAGTGGCAAAGCCGTTACGGGCGACGTTGGCCCGGGCCATCGCAATCGCGCTTTCGGACGAGTCGATCGATGTGACATGGGCTGCGCCGCCTGCGAGCGCTGCCACGGTGAAGCCGCCGGTATAACAATGACAGTTCAGTACCGTCGCAAATCCAAGCCTTCTGCTGGCCGCTGCAAACTTGTGTCGGCTGTCGCGCTGGTCGAGATAAAACCCGGTCTTGTGTCCGTTTGCGATGTCGACGCCGAGTTCCCAGCCGTGTTCACGCAGGCGGAGTTCGGTCAATCCGTCGCCACGGATCCAGCCTTTGGCTTGCGGCAGACCTTCCAGCGCCCGCGTGCTGGTGTCAGAGCGCTCGAACAGCCGTGTCAGGCCGGTATGTGCCAGCAAGGCGTCGGCCAATACATCTTTCCAGCGTTGTGCCCCGGTCGACAAAAACTGGGCGACCAGCGTGTCGCCGTAACGGTCGACGACCAGTCCGGGCAGGCCGTCGGCTTCACCATGCACCAGACGGATGGCGTCGCTCTGGATGTCGAACCGGGCACGTGCCGCAATCGCCGTGGCACAGCGCTCAAGGAAAAACGCTGGATCAATGCGCTGGTTTGCGTCGAAACTCCAGGCGCGCGCGCGAATCCGCGACTGCGGGCTGAACGCGGCCCAGGCCAGAAACTCGCCACTGTGTGACTCGACGCGTACGGTTTCTCCCGCGTCCGCACCACCGCGCGCAATCGCGGACTCGAAAATCCAGGGATGGCGGCGCAACAGCGAGCGTTCCTTGCCTTCGCGCAGACGGATGCTCTTCACGGTGCTTTCCTGGCTTTGGCGCGGGGATGCGCAGCATCGTAGGCGGTTGCGAGATGCTGGAAGTCGAGTTTGGTGTAGACCTGTGTGGTCGTGATGTTCGCGTGTCCAAGCAACTCCTGCACTGCGCGCAAATCGCTGCTCGACTGCAACAAGTGGCTGGCAAAGGAGTGCCTCAGCATGTGGGGATGCACCGGCGTCGGCAGTTGGGCCAGTTGGCTGCGCCGACGCAGCCGTTGCCAGACCGACTGCGCCGTAAGGCGTGTTCCGTGCCGGCCCACAAACAGAGCTGGCTGCGCCTGGGCGGGCGCAGTACCGCGCAGCGCCAGCCAGCGCTGAAGCGCCAGCAAGGCCTTGCTGCCAACCGGTACGGTGCGGCGCTTGGAGCCCTTTCCCAGCACATGGGCTTCGCCGGCCTGCGTGTCGACCCAGCCATGGGAACGGGAGGTCGGCGCCACGTCCAGCCCGGTCAGTTCCGACACCCGCAGTCCAGCGCCATACAACAACTCGACCATCGCGGCGTCGCGCGCCTCCAACCAGGGATCGTCGTCGGCCCAGGTGAATTCAGCCAGCCGCACCGCATCGTCCACGCCCAGCGCCTTCGGCAGCGCGCGCGCGGCTTTGGGTGCACGTACGTCCTGGGCGGGATTGCTTGTGGCCATGCCTTCGCGCCCCAGCCAGCCATAGAAGCCACGCCAACCAGACAGCACCAGGGCGATACCGCGGCCGCTGCGCCCTCTGGAATGCATCTGTGCGACCCAACGCCGGATGTGGTGGTTCTCCGCAGCCGCCAGCGCCACTCCTGCTGCGGCAGCGAACAGCTGCAGTTTTTGCAAGTCCTTTCCGTACAGGATGACGGTGCGTGGCGCCAGCCGCTTTTCCACCCGGACATGCTCCAGATAACGAAGCACTAGCACATCCGGCAAGGGTTTTGCCGGTGCGGCGGCGCTGGGCGCTTGCATGGCTGGCGCGTGGCGGGTGCGCTCAGCGCAGGCGACCCAACGCTGAACTGGCCACTTCGGCCACGCGCTGCAGGAAGTCCGTACCCATGCCGTTGTGAAAACGTTGTCCATCAGGCGACGACAACACGAGCAGGCCGAATGCAGCCGAGGTTGCTCCGGCACGCAAAGGCAACAGGGCAATCGACGCGGCGGCAGCCGGATCCGCCAGCCAGGTCACTGCCTCAAACCCGGTGTTGGCGCCGCAAAAAGGTTCGCTCAGGGAGTTGGCAAACACTTTGGCATCTTCACTGACGCCCAACGCGAACGCCGCGTGGGCATGCGCTGGCGCAACCCCCCAGACCTTGATCGCCACTTGCGGAACCGCAAACTGGTGTGCAATCTGGGTGACGATTTCCACTGGAATGGCCTGTACGTCGGTGGTCAGGTACAGGCTGCCGGCCCAGCGCAGCAGCCGGTCCGCCAGCATGGCGTTTTCATTGCCATGGCGGATCATTTCCATCAGTCGGTGTTCCAGCAGTTTGATTTTGTCGCGCAACATCTCGGCCTGGCGTTCTTGCAGACTGACGGCGCGCTTGCTGTGCGGACTGCTCAGGTGCACGGCGGCGAGCAGTTCGGCGTGGCGTTCAAAAAAGTCCGGCGTGTTGGCCAGGTAGTTGGCGATGTCGTCTTCGGTGATGGGGTTGTTCAAAGGATGGTTCATAAGCTGTCGGGTAGTTCGATTTCGCCTTCAAATACAGTGGTGGCTGGCCCTGTCATCAGCACCGGCGCGGCGCCGCCGAGCCACTCCACGTCAAGTGGGCCGCCGCGCGCAAGCACCGCGACCGATGCATCGAGCAGTCCGAGCCGGATGCCCGCCGCTACGGCCGCGCAGGCTCCGCTGCCGCAGGCAAGGGTTTCTCCCGCGCCGCGCTCATAGACCCGCAAGCGCACGCGGGACCGGTCCAGTACCTGCATGAAACCGACGTTCACGCCCTGTGGAAACGCACCGAGAGCCTGGACTGCCGGGCCATAGGTCTGCACCTCGGCTGCATCGACATCGTCGACCAAAATCAGTGCATGCGGGTTGCCCATGGACAACACAGCGGCCAGCAGCGGCGCGTCGCCGTTGGTGCCCTGTGGCAAGCGCAATGGCCAAAGTTGCCACGAACCGAAACCCTGTGGCGACAGCGCGCCCGCCAGAAAGGGAATCCTGGCCAGATCGAATTCGGGCGCTCCCATGTCCACGCGTACCCGGCCATCGGGCTGCCAACCCAGTTCGAGCAGGCGGTTCATGGTCTTGACGCGCACGCTGCGGTTGCCGACGAGGCCACGGTCATGCACAAACTTGAGGAAGCAGCGCGCACCGTTTCCACAGTGTTCAACTTGCTGGCCGTCGGCGTTGTGGATCAGGTACTCGAAGTCAATTCCTGCTGCCGGCGATGGGCGCACCGTCAGTATCTGGTCGGCGCCGACACCAAAATGGCGGTCTGCCAGCAAGCGGTAGTGCGCGCTCCCGAGCCCGATGCGCGTGTGCGTCTCGTCGATCACGACAAAGTCATTGCCGGCGCCCTGCATCTTGGTAAACGGGATTCGCATGGATGGATTATCCGCCGAAGGAACGGCCGTATCCTGGCTGCAAAGGTCGGCACAACGCCCGACTTGGTCGCCGCGCGTTTTGGCGGCAGAATACCGGAATGGTCCGATCCACCCAGCTTCTGTTCGCCCAGCGCGAACCCGCGACTCCCAGGCCCGCCGCAACCGTGTTGTTGCTGCGCGATTCGCACGTCGGCATCGAGGTATTGATGACCCGGCGCTCACTTGTTGCAAGTTTCGCGCCTGGTGCCTACGTGTTTCCGGGGGGCGTCGTCGATGCTTCCGACGCATCGGCCCATCGGCTCGCGCGGCGCCGACCAGGGCAATCGGACCTGCACCTGACCCAGGCCATTGCGGCGATTCGCGAGAGCTTCGAAGAACTGGGGATCCTGCTGGCGCGCCATCCCGACGGAAGCTGGGCGACGCAGGCAGATGTGCAAAACCTTGATCGCAAGGCAGACTTTTCCGCGCAATGCGGTGCCCATCGACTTACGTTGGCCGCAGACGAGGTGTTCGTGCTCGCCCACTGGATCACGGACCGGGATCTGCCGCGACGCTTCGACGTGCCGTTTCTCGTTGCGCGCATGCCCCAATACCAGACACCGGTGGCCGACGAGACCGAACAGTTCGAACCGGTCTGGGTTCGCCCGCAAGACGCCTTGGAGCGCCACGAAGCCGGTGACTTCTTCATTATTTTCCCGACCATCAGGACCCTGCAGCGGCTGCAGTCCTTTGCGACGGTGGCGGCAGTATTGCAGGCCTGCGCAGCGACCGGACAACCTTTGTGGACAAGTTGTCCGCGTGCTGGCATGTTGTACGGCAAGGAAGCGCGCTATATGGAGCACGAGCATCCGTACGGTGAGCTGCAACTGGTCTCGCCGGACGGGCAAATCGTGCACCACCTCGACTGGCAGACAGCAAGCCCCGTCAGCTTGCTCAAGAATGTGATGCGCCTCACGGCCCCCAACCCGGGCGCGATGACCGGCCCCGGAACCAATAGTTACCTGATCGGGGACCCGCACACCGGTTATGTGGTGATTGACCCGGGTCCAGCCGACGCGCAGCATCTCGAACGCCTGTGGCGTGCTGCTGCAGGCGACATCCGCATGATCGTGTGCACCCACTCGCACCCCGACCATTCACCCGGTGCCAGGCCGTTGCAGGCGCTGAGCGATGGGCATCCGCCAATCCTGGGTTTGCCGAGCGCCAGCACTGCGCGCGCCGCCAGTGAGTTTGTGCCCGACCGGCCATTGGCGGACTTGCAGGAACTGGTGTTGGCTGCGCCGGATGGGCAGGGCGCACGCCACACGTTGAAGGTATTGCACACGCCGGGCCACGCGGCCAACCATCTGTGCCTGGTCTTGCTGGAGGACGGATTGCTCATCAGTGGTGACCATGTGCTCAACGGCAGCACCACCGTGGTCGACCCGCCCGATGGCGACATGACCGCCTACCTGGATTCACTGGACCGTTTGCTCGCGGCGTGCGCGCAACACGACATCGGGTTCATCCTGCCGGCGCATGGGTACGTGCTGGGACCGGCCGCCGAAGCAATCGCGCAACTCAAGGCACACCGGCTGCGGCGCGAGGCCAAGATACTGCGGGTGATGCAGGCGCTGCCACAGGGGTCGATGGACGATTGGGTCGCGCAGGCCTACGACGACGTGCCCGCGCGTATGTGGCCGGTGGCCAAACGGTCGTTGCTGGCGCATGTGCAACGCATCGAAGCCCTGTCCACACTGCATTGATTGCGGCCCCGGCAGGCGCTTTGTCTACAAGTCGTATTCGCCCGGAGCTTCGCCCAGCACACTCAGGTCAAGCGGGCGCACCGCCCCCATCCACATGGCGCGGTCGCGGTGGTCTACCAGGTCGTTGTCGCTGATCGGGTGCACGAACACCACCAGGCTGCCGCGCTGCATGGCGAGCCAGGGAATGAGCTGGCCAAACAGCTCTGGCCTGAATGCAAGCTGGCAGCTCCAGTCCGGATGGGGACCAACCGGCCGTTCATGGACACGGCCCATCTTGATGGCGAACTTCTGACTGGCCGCCACACACAGTGCGCGCGCGGCATCCACCGTGTGTGGCCCGAAATACACATGGGCGTGGAAGCCGTGGATGGTTGGGAGATCGGTGAACATGGTGTACCTCGCGAAGGGTCCGATGTGGCGAACATGGATGACCGGAAAAGTGTGAGAACCACCGATACGCCGGATTCTGTGGATCGGAGTTTCCCCCAACCTGACTGCCATTTATCTGGGCCATTGGTCACCCAATGGCTCGGTGCTACCTACCCGCACACGGACCGGGGGCCCCGGTTGCGGCGGCGCAGCGAACTGCGCAACCGCGTGTGTGCCTATTTGGTATTGCTGCACGTAGAGATTGCCCGTTTCACCCGCGGCCTGGGTTGCCCCGGGCCGCGACTCGTCTCTGTTGCTCTGATCCTCACCTCGCATCTGCTGCTTGCGCCGCAGATGCTCGGTGGACAGCCGTTAGCTGCTACGCTGCCCTTTGCAGTCCGGACGTTCCTCCAGTGCGGTGTTTCCACCCGGTGCTTGCGCACCGGCCTTGCGGCTTGCACCAGCGGCAGTCTGGTGGTCCTCACGATTTATATTATCCACTGCTGAGACAATGCAGACTGTTCCAACCCTCCGGAGTGATGAACATGAAAGTTGAAACCATACTCGATACCATCGGCAATACGCCCCACGTGCGTATCCAGCGCCTGTTTGGCAGCGGCCAGGCGGTGTGGATCAAGTCCGAGCGAAGCAATCCGGGCGGCTCCATCAAGGATCGCATTGCGCTGTCCATGGTGGAGGCGGCCGAAGCCAGTGGCGCGCTTCGACCCGGTTCAACCATCATCGAGCCGACGTCGGGTAATACCGGTGTCGGACTGGCGATGGTGGCCGCCGTAAAGGGCTACAAGCTGGTGCTGGTGATGCCCGACAGCATGTCGATCGAACGCCGCCGCCTCATGCTGGCATACGGTGCCACCTTCGAACTCACACCGCGTGAAAAGGGCATGAAAGGGTCGATTGCCCGGGCGCTCGAACTGGTCGCCGCCACACCGGACTCCTGGATGCCGCAGCAGTTCGAGAATCCCGTCAACATCGAGGCGCATGTGCGTGCGACGGCGCGGGAGATCCTGGCAGACTTTCCGCAAGGGCTGGATGTACTGATCACCGGTGTCGGTACGGGCGGACATTTGACCGGTTGCGCCCGGGTATTGAAGGCGCAGTGGCCGAAATTGCAGGTGTTTGCAGTGGAGCCGGCTGCTTCGCCGGTGATCTCCGGCGGAGCGCCATCGCCGCACCCGATTCAGGGTATCGGCGCTGGATTCATTCCCGCGAATCTGGATGTCGGCCTGCTTGATGGCGTGATACAGGTGGACGCAGAACCCTCACGCGAAATGGCACGGCGCTGCGCCCGAGAGGAAGGCATGCTGGTCGGGATCTCGTCGGGTGCAACCCTGGCCGCGATTGCGCAGAAGTTACCCGATCTGCCAGCCGGGTCCCGGGTACTCGGATTCAACTATGACACTGGTGAACGGTATTTTTCGATCGAGGGCTTCCTGCCGATCTGACGGGCTTTCGGGTCGGCATGCTTCGACTGACTGAGCTCAAGCTGGCGCTGGACCACCAGCCCGAGGATCTGGCGGCGCTGGTGCACGCCAGGCTGTCGGTTGCGGCGGCGGATGTGGCCGAGCTGATCGTATTCAAGCGCAGCGTGGACGCCCGCAAGGCAACCCTGTTTCTGGTCTGCGTGGTGGATGTGCGGCTGCGCAGCGCAACGCTGGAACAGTCTGTGCTGGACCGACTGGGCAATGATCCAGCTGTCAAGCCCAGTCCCGATATGCAGTACCGGCTGCCTGGTCAGGCGCCGGTGGATTGGCCACAGGGCCAGGCACTGCGGCCGGTGGTGGTCGGGTTTGGACCGTGCGGCATTTTCACCGCCTTGTTGCTGGCCCGGATGGGCTTCAAGCCGATTGTGCTGGAGCGTGGCAGAGCGGTGCGCGAGCGCACCAAGGACACCTGGGCCTTGTGGCGCAAGGGGATATTGCAGGCAGAGTCGAACGTGCAGTTTGGCGAGGGTGGCGCTGGTACCTTCTCGGACGGGAAGTTGTGGAGCCAGATCAAGGACCCGCAGTACCTCGGCCGCCAGGTGATGCGCGAGTTCGTGCGTGCGGGTGCACCTGAAGATATCCTGGTGGATGCACATCCGCACATCGGCACCTTCAAGCTGGTAAAGGTGGTTGAAAATATGCGCGAGCAGTTGATCGCGCTGGGCGGTGAAGTTCGCTTTGGGCAGCGGCTGGTCGACCTGGAGCTGGAGCCCTGCGCCCCCGATAGCCACGGCCGGACGCAGCGCCTGTCCGGGCTCGGGGTTCTTGATGCGGCCAGCGGCACGCGTTACCGGCTGGCGGCGCAGCAGCTGGTGCTGGCGCCTGGACACAGTGCACGCGATACGTTCGCGATGTTGTTCGAACACGGCGTGGCGATGGAGGCGAAGGCGTTTTCCATCGGGTTTCGCATTGAACATCCGCAGGGCCTGATTGACCGCGCACGCTGGGGCCGCCATGCAGGCCATCCGGCACTGTCGGCCGCCGAGTACAAACTGGTGCACCACGCGGCCAACCGTCGCTCGGTATACAGTTTCTGCATGTGTCCGGGCGGTACGGTGGTGGCCGCCACGTCCGAGCCCGGACGGGTCGTGACCAACGGCATGAGCCAGTATTCGCGCAACGAACGCAATGCCAATGCCGGCATCGTGGTGGGGATTACACCGGACGACTTTCCGGTGGCCGACGCCAGCCTGCAGACCGCGGTTGGCAAGCGCTGGCGGGGAGCGGTGCATCCGCTGGCGGGAATTGTGTTGCAGCGCCAGCTCGAGTCCGGCGCCTTCGCGCTGGGTGGATCATCGTATTGCGCGCCTGGGCAGCTAGTGGGAGACTTTCTGCGCAACCAACCCTCGGCCACGCTCGGCAGTGTGGAGCCGTCCTACAAACCCGGAGTCAGCCTGGGCAACCTGGCGGAGGCGATGCCGTCGTACGTGGTAGAGGCAATCCGGGAGGCGTTGCCGCTGTTCGGCCGGCAAATCAAGGGGTTCGACCAACCCGACGCGGTGCTGACCGGTGTCGAAACCCGCACCTCGTCACCGCTGCGGATCCAGCGCGCAGAGGATTTTCAGAGCCTCAACATCCAGGGCCTGTACCCGGCCGGCGAAGGTGCCGGTTACGCTGGTGGCATCCTGTCCGCCGGTGTGGACGGCATCCGGGTTGCCCAAGCGCTGGCGCGCTCCCTGCTTGCTCAGGCTTGAGCGTCGCGCAGCGCCGCGATGCGCTCTTCGATCGGTGGGTGGGTGGAGAACCACTTGCCAATGCCACCGGCGATGCCCATTGCGGCCATGCTTTTTGGCAATTCGCCGGGCACCATGCCCCCCAGCCGTGCCAGTGCGTTCATCATCGGCTGGCGTCGGCCCATCAGTTGTGCGGCACCCGCATCGGCGCGGAATTCGCGCTGGCGTGAGAACCAGGCCACGATGATGGCCGCGATGAAGCCGAGCAGGATGTCGAGCACGATGGTAGTGATGAAGTAACCAATGCCGGGACCGGACTGCTGGCCACTGCCGCGGCGCAGGAAGCTGTCGACCGCATAACCGATGACCCGGCTCAGGAACACCACAAAGGTGTTCATGACGCCCTGTATCAGCGCCATGGTCACCATGTCGCCGTTGGCAATATGGGCGACCTCATGGCCAATCACGGCCTCGACCTCTTCGCGCGTCATTCCCTGCAGCAGACCGGTCGAGACGGCCACCAGCGCCGAGTTCTTGAAAGCCCCGGTGGCGAAGGCGTTGGGTGCACCTTCGAAAACCCCCACTTCCGGCATGCCGATGCCGGCCTTGTCGGCGAACTTGCGCACGGTCTCGACGATCCAGGCCTCGTCAACGTTCTGCGGCTGGTCGATGATGCGCACGCCGGCACTCCACTTGGCGACCGGTTTGCTGATCAGCAGGGAGATGATGGCACCGCCAAAACCGATGATCAGGGCAAAGCCCAGCAAGGCGCCCAGGTTCAGTCCGTTCTCGGTCAGAAAGCGGTTGACCCCAAGCAGATTCGCGACGATGCCCAGCACCACCACGACCGCGAGATTGGTCATCACAAACAGCAAAATTCTCTTCATGTATTGTTCCAGGTAAGTCCGACGGCGCGGACCATTAGCAGGAATGTTAGGGTCAGCAGACCGAAAATCAAGGCTGGTCCTGCGTATGCCCACACGCACTGCGGTTATTGGACCGCAGTGGTTTGCGCCCGGGGCAGGCGAAAGACCTGAGCGTCGGCGTAGAAGGCCGCGTCCTCGTTGCCGCTGCACCAACCCGGCACCCCCAGCAACGGCAGGTGCGCGTATGGTTTTTCCGCCAGCCTGGACGCCGTCAGGTCGTGTGCCAGCCACACGTCAAGATCACTGTCGGTCCGGGCGTGGCCCGGCACCCGGTAGACGTGGGCCGTGATGGCTTTGCGCGGCTGCTGCAGCTTTTCCAGCAAGGCGTGGCCGAAGACGTTCAGCCGTACGTCGCCCCAGAGGGGCCGCAAGCGGCCAAACAAAGTTTCCCAGTCCTTGGCGCGCAAGGCGTCCCACACCGGGTCGGGGGCTGCCAGCAGGGCGGCGTTTTCGTCGAACAACGTCCCGGCGTCGCGCGTGGCGCCGCGCTCTGGCCGAATGCCGTGGCTGGCAATCTGTTGTGCCTGCAACTCGTTCAGGCGTGTTTTCACCTGCGGGAAACGGATCCAGCATAGACCATTGAAGAAGTCGTGCAGACCGTCGCGTGTCGGGCATTGCCGTGTGTCGCGGATGAACTGCTCATACGGGGTGCCGGCGGGCAGCCGCTGTTGTGGCACAAAAAGCACCGGGGCAGGCCCAGCCCCGTTCAGTGCGTCGTGCAACGCCTGGCCTTGCGCCAGCGCGGCAGCAACCGCTTCACCGCTGGCACGCCATGGCTGGTTCCAGGGTTGGTTCCAATCGATCGGGTACGGGTGAACCGCAGCGACCGCCACGTCGGCGCTCAGCACGACCGAAGGCACGGCGCTTGCTGGGCGGTCACTGCAGCTTCCAGGGCAGCCATTCGCCAGCGCGCAGCGGAGTCAGGCGCGCCCGGCCGTAGGCGAAGTCCACCGGTGCTTGCCAGGCCAGGCGCTGGATCGTGATGTGCCCGGTATTGCGTGGCAAACCATAAAAGTCCGGGCCGTGAAAGCTGGCGAAGGCCTCCAGCCGATGCAGTGCATCGGCCTGCTCGAATACCTCGGCATACATCTCGATTGCCGCGTGCGCGGTATAGGAACCGGCGCAGCCGGTTGCGTGTTCCTTCAGATGGGTGGCGTGCGGGGCACTGTCGGTGCCCAGGAAAAACCGCGGGTCGCCGCTGGTGGCGGCCGCAACCAGTGAGAGCCGGTGGCTTTCCCGCTTCAGCACCGGCAGGCAGTAGTAGTGCGGACGAATGCCTCCGGTAAAAATGGCATTGCGGTTGAACAACAGGTGGTGGGCGGTGATGGTCGCTGCCGTCAGATCCCCCGAGTCCCGGACATACTGGGCAGCCTGCGTCGTGGTGATGTGTTCGAAAACAATCTTCAGAGCCGGAAAGTCGCCGCGCAGCGGAATCAGCTGCGTGTCGATGAATACTGCCTCGCGGTCAAACAGGTCGATCTCGGGAGACGTCACCTCGCCATGCACCAGCAGCGGCACTCCCAGCGTCTGCATCACCTCCAGCACTGGGTAAACCTTGCGCACATCGGTCACGCCGGCGTCGCTGTTGGTGGTGGCTCCAGCCGGGTACAGTTTGACTGCAACGACCTGGGCGCCGCCATCGGATTGGCGGGTCGCAGCGGCCCGGTGGATCTCCTGCGGATCCAGCCTGTCGGTCAGGTACAGCGTCATCAAGGGATCAAACGCCGCGCCGGAATGCAGCGCCGCCCGGATGCGTTTGGCGTAGTCCTGCGCGAGCACAACCGTGGTAACGGGGGGGCGCAGGTTGGGCATGACCACGGCGCGGCGAAACTGCGCGGCGGTGTGCGCGACGGCAACGGTCAGGGCTTCGCCGTCGCGCAGATGCACATGCCAGTCGTCGGGTTGGGTGATCGTCAGGCTGTCGGGGGTGGCGCTGGGCATTTGGCTTGGGTCCATGATGGGTTTGGCGGCGGGGTGGTGTCAGTTGGCGCCCGATTGTTCGCGCAGGAAGTTCCACAGCGCCTGGGCGTTTCCCTTGACCGTCTGTGAACGCGGCTTGCCGCTGCTGACCGGTGTTTTCAGGCCACGCGCGCCGCCTCGGGAAGACTCTGGTTTGGGCGGTGTCTCGCGGTACGCTCGGACATCCATCGTGATCTGCAAACCGCCCAGGTTGGCAGGCATGGCGCTCACCAGGCGTTTGGCGCGCAACTCCTTCTGGACAGCGCTGAAGGGGAGGAAGGCAATGCCATGGCCTTCCAGTGCCATTGCCTTGAGCCCCTCGGCCATATCCGTTTCATAAACGCGGTCGAAATGGATCGCCGTCGTCGACTGCTTCAGTATCAGGTCGACCATTTGTCCCAGGTAGGCTCCGGGCGCATAACCCAGATAGGGCAGCAGATGCCCGGAGTGACCGGGCAGGCTGAACATCGGCGCGCCGTCGCCATCCGGTTTGACGTACGGCGCGATGGTCTCCTCGCCCAGGCTCACCATCTCGTAGCGGTCCGGATCGAGCTGGAATGGGTGCGCACCGTGGTGGTATGCAATCAACAGGTCACAACTGCCCTCCACCAGACGCAGCACCGCATCGTGGACGTTCAGTGCAATGAGTCGGCTTTTGATGGGCCCGAAGCTTTCGCGCAGGCCAGACACCCAGGCCGGAAAGAAAGTAAATGCGAGCGTGTGCGGCACCGCGAATTCGATCACGTCCTGCGCCGCAGAGGTGTGCCCGCGCAGCATCGCGCGTGTGCTTTGCAGCGCTTGCAGCATTTCCAGCGACTGGTCGTACAAGGTCTCACCCGCAGGAGTCAGCCGGGTCGGATAGGAGCTGCGATCAACCAGGTCGGTACCGGCCCACGCCTCCAGCGACTGGATGCGCCGCGAGAAGGCCGGCTGGGTCACGTGGCGCAATTGTGCCGAGCGGCTGAAACTGCGGGTTTCGGCAAGGCTGACGAAGTCCTCAAGCCATTTGGTTTCCATCGGGCAATTATGCGACGCACCGCAACTCGAGGGGCCCGTGTTGTCGCGCCGGCCTTACCAATGCAGGCCTCCCGGGAAGACCCACAAGAATAGCGCGGTCATGATGGTGTAGCGTAGGAACTTGCCGATGCACATGTAGGCCACGCAGGGCCAGAAAGGCAAGCGCAGCCATCCGGCGATGCCGCACAGTGGGTCGCCGATTGCGGGCAACCAGGACAACAGGCAGGCCTTGGGGCCGAGGCGTTGCAGCCATTGCAATGCCTTGACATGGGTTGCGCGGTGGCCGACCCGGTCCACGACCTGATGCGCACCAAAACCTATGGCCCAGGTCAGCGCGCCGCCCAGGGTGTTGCCGACCGTTGCCACCAGAATCGCGGGCCAGAACAAGGCCGCATTGAGCTTGACGAGTCCGAAAACGGCTGGCTCGGACCCCATTGGCAACAGGGTGGCCGACACAAACGAGATAACGAACACCGCGCCGAGGCCGAATTTTGGCAATGCCAGCAGCGCCAGCAAGTGTTCGATCCAGACTTCCATTGTTGGACGCAGTATAGGCAGCCGCCTGTGCAGCGGCGTGCCAGTATTTCAATTGCTGAAATAGTAGGCAGATAGAATCGGCGTCTACCCGACCCAAGCGCTCCTCGAAAACCTCCAATCCCGAATTTTCCACCCATGAAGATTGGTCCTTACGAGCTTGCGAACCGCTGCATGGTGGCGCCCATGGCGGGTGTTACGGACCGGCCATTTCGCCAGTTGTGTCGGCGTCTGGGTGCCGGATACGCCGTCAGCGAAATGGTGACCTCACGACCGGACTTGTGGAAGTCGCTCAAAACTTCGCGCCGCGCAAACCATGACGGTGAACCGGGTCCCATCGCCGTGCAAATAGCCGGCACCGAACCCGCGATGATGGCGCAGGCCGCGCGTTACAACCTGGACCGGGGCGCGCAGATCATTGATATCAACATGGGATGCCCGGCGAAGAAGGTATGCAACAAATGGGCCGGTTCCGCGCTGATGCAGGATGAGGCATTGGCGCTGTCCATTATCGAAGCCGTTGTGCGTGTGTGCGAACCGCACGGTGTAGCGGTGACTTTGAAGATGCGAACCGGCTGGTGCCAGGCGCAGCGCAACGCCTTGCGGCTGGCGCTGGCGGCACAGGATGCCGGTGTGCAAATGGTCGCAGTGCATGGACGCACCCGCGAGCAGGGTTATGGCGGTGTTGCCGAACACGGCACCGTGCGTGCAATCAAGTCTGCGCTGCGTATTCCGGTGGTTGCCAATGGCGACATCCGCAGCGCCGAAAACGCGCGTGACGTGCTGGCCGCCACCGGTGCCGACGCCGTCATGGTGGGGCGTGCGGCCCAGGGGCGGCCGTGGATATTCCGGGAGATGGTGCATTTTCTGGAAACTGGAACCCACCTGGCCCCGCCGCTGGTGGCGGAGGTGCGGCGCCTGCTGCTGGAACACCTGGTGGACCATTACAGCCTGTACGGCGAATTTACCGGCGTCTTGAGTGCGCGCAAACACATCGGCTGGTATGTGCGCTCACTGCCCGGCGGCGAGGCGTTTCGGGAACACATGAACCAGCTCGACAGCAGTGCCGCGCAGAGCGCCGCAGTGGCTGGATTCTTTGATCGCCTTGGCGACAGTCTGGACCGGTTGCCCCTCCCTGGCGCCGTGCCGGACGGCCTGGGCGATTTGCAAACATCGGAGGCCACGGCGTGAGCAAGAAGCATATCGAGGAATGCGTGCGCAGCAGTCTGGACGGCTACTTCAAGGACTTGCGTGGTACTGAGCCCAATGGCATGTACGACATGATGGTGCGCGTGGTCGAGAAACCGCTGCTCGAGGCTGTCATGCAACAGGCCGACCAGAACCAGTCCCGGGCCGCGCAGTGGCTGGGGTTGAACCGCAACACCCTGCGCAAGAAACTGATCGAGCACAAGTTGCTGGATTGACCGGCTCCGCGATGCGTGCGCTTCTTTCGGTCTCGGACAAGACTGGCATTGTCGAGTTCGCTGTCGCACTGCAGTCGCTGGGAATTGGATTGGTGTCGACCGGCGGCACCGCGGCCCTGCTGGCGGCCCATGGCCTTGCGGTTACCGAGGTCGCGCAACTAACCGGCTTCCCGGAGATGCTGGACGGCCGCGTCAAGACCCTGCATCCTCGAGTGCATGCGGCCCTGTTGGCGCGGCGCGACATGCCCACACACATGGAGGCGCTTGCGAGCCACGGCATTGGCCTGATCGATCTGCTGGTGGTCAACCTTTATCCGTTCGAAGCCACGGTGGCGCGCCGTGCTTGCACCCTCGAAGAAGCCGTCGAAAATATCGACATCGGAGGCCCGGCAATGGTGCGCAGCGCCGCCAAGAACTGGCGCCATGTGGCCGTTCTGACGGACGCGTCCCAGTATGGTGTGGTGCTGGATGAATTGCGGCGCGACGGTGGGGTTGGCGAAAGCACCCGTTTTGCGCTGGCGGTGGCGGCGTTCAACCGGATCAGCCAATACGACGGGGCGATCAGCGATTACCTGTCTGCCATTGGGCCCGATGGCAAACACGCGCAGTTTGCGGGTCAGGCAAACGGACGCTTCGTGAAACTCCAGGATTTGCGGTACGGCGAGAACCCGCACCAGCAGGCAGCGTATTACCGCGACCTGGTTCCCGCCCCAGGCTCCCTGGCCAGCGCCGTGCAGTTGCAGGGCAAGGAGTTGAGTTTCAACAACATCGCCGACGCCGATGCGGCGTGGGAATGTGTCAAGAGTTTTTCTGCGCCGGCCTGTGTGATCGTCAAACACGCCAACCCCTGCGGCGTGGCCGAGGCGGGGTCAGCCCTGCAAGCCTACTCCCGTGCTCTGCAAACCGATCCAACCTCGGCATTTGGC
>ENA-ORBV01007444-ORBV01007444.1-microbial-mat-metagenome-genome-assembly--contig:-NODE-7444-length-18798-cov-10.725923_pt1 | contig 18798 bp, 4 predicted proteins | sample MGYA00237777_ERZ505514 | MGnify/ENA primary metagenome ERZ505514 (study PRJEB26160, sample SAMN06269048) | microbial mat metagenome | isolation source: Oligotrophic lake microbial mat | place... | reverse complement strand
TTACGCTGGCTCGATTCGGGCGAGGCCTTCGACGTGGCCGTGCTGGACATGCACATGCCCGAGATGGATGGCCTCACCCTGGCCGGGCATATCCACCAGCGTCGGCCGAAGCTGCCGCTGGTGCTGTTCAGCTCGCTCGGGCGGCGCGAGGCGGGTGACACCCAGGGCCTGTTCACCGCCTACCTGAGCAAGCCGCTGCGCCAGTCGCACCTGTTCGACACGCTGGCCGGGCTGTTCTCGCCCAACGATGCGGCCAAGGCGGTGGTGACGACCGTCAAGCCCAAGATGGACGCCGGGATGGCCAAACGCCACCCGCTACGTATCCTGCTGGCCGAAGACAACGTGGTGAACCAGAAGCTCGCCATGCGCCTGTTGCAGCAGATGGGTTACCGCGCCGACCTGGCCAGCAACGGCGTAGAGGCGGTGGAGTCGGTGGCGAGGCAGGTCTATGACGTGGTGCTGATGGACGTGCAGATGCCCGAGATGGACGGTCTGGAGGCCGCGCGCCAGATCACCACCCGCTGGCAGAACCTGGAGCGCCCGCGCATCGTGGCCATGACGGCCAATGCCATGCAGGGCGACCGCGAGGCCTGCCTGGCGGCGGGGATGGACGACTACATCACCAAGCCGATCCGGGTGGACCAGCTCGTTGAGGCTTTGAACAACGTTTCGCCGCGCAAGGAGGTCTGATATGGCGAGCCAATCGAAACCGGAGAGTCAGCGAGAGGTAGAGGAGCTTCGGGCTATGCTCCAGATGCGGGAAGGCGAGCTGGAAGTCATCAGCGCCATCCAGCATGGCGTGGCTGGCCAGCTGGACTTCGAGGCCATCGTCAACCTGGTCTGTGACAAACTGCGGGAGGTGTTCAACACCGGCGACCTCAGCATGGTCGCCTGGGACCTGGACACCGACATGCTGCGCACTCTCTACAACTACGAGCATGGCAAACCGATCCCGCACCAGCCGCCACGCATGCTGGCGTCCGAAGGGCCTGGCGAGGGCATGCGCCTGTTCATGCTGCGCGGCGAGCCCCTGGTGCTCAACACACGTGCCGAACAGACGGCGCTGGGCTTGCAGCCGAGACCCGGTACGGACTGGTGCCATTCACTGGTGAGCGTCCCCATCGTGGCGGGCGAGCGGCCGATGGGCTTCATCGGGATTCAGAATCACGAGCGCGAATACGCCTTTGGCGCTCACGAAGTGCGGCTGCTGCGCACTGTCATTGCGAGCACGGCGGTGGCGCTGGAGAATGCGCGCCTGGTCCAGCAGACCAAGGATGCGCTGGAGCAGCAGACCGCCACGGCGGACGTGCTGCGGGTCATCAGCGGCTCGATGGCCGACGCCCAGCCAGTGTTCGAGCAGATCCTCGATTCCTGCGCCAGGCTGTTCGACGTCCAGACCATGTGCATCTTCCTGGTTGGCGAGGACGGTTTGCTGCATTTGCTGGCTTCGCGTGCGCAGGCTTCGCCGGGTGGCGAGCCTGGCTGGAGCGACGCAGACATGGAACAGTCCGTCGTGAAATTGCGCGATGTGTTTCCGGCGCCGCTTTCCGACACCGTGACGCAGCTCGCAATCGACGCCGGCCGGGTAATCTGCTTTGAAGACGTGCGCGACGGGGTCGACGTTCCCGTGGCAGTGCGCACGGCGGCGCTGCGCCTGGGCCTCAATTATTCGCAGATGAATGCGCCCCTGATCCACGCCGGCAAGGGCGTCGGGTCGATCGCCATCATTCGCCGGGCGCTTGGTGGTTTCACTGACAAGGAACAAGCGCTGCTCAAGACCTTCGCCGACCAGGCAGTGATCGCGATCCAGAACGCGCGCATGTTCAACGCGCTTGAATCGCGCAACCGCGATGTGAACGAGGCGCTGGAGCAGCAGAAGGCGTCGGCCGAGATCCTGAGCGTGATCAGCAACTCGGTGTCGGATACGCAGCCGGTGTTCGACAAGATTCTGCAGAGCTGCAAAGTCCTGTTTGGTGGCGACGAGCTCGACGTGCTGCTGGTGGACGAGCAGGGGCAGCTGCGCATCGGCGCCTATCTTGGAAATGACTACGACACGGTGGCCGCCACTTTCCCGGCGCCGGTGGAGCGCACGCCGGCTGGTCGCGCGATCCGTGAGCGCAAGGTGGTGCACTGGCCCGACCTCGTCCATGGCGACGACGTGCCCGGCGTGCTGCGCAAGATGGCCAAACTCATGGGTTACACGTCGATGGTGTTTGCGCCACTGTTGTGGGAAGACCGCGGCATCGGCGCCATCGGCGTGGCGCGTTCCACCGGCCCTTTCAAGGACAAGGAACTGGCAACTCTGCAGACCTTTGCCGATCAGGCGGTGATTGCGATCCAGAACGCGAAGATGTTCCATGACACCCAGGCCGCATTGCAAAAGGTGCAAGAACGCACCGCAGAAGTGACGGAGTCGCTCGAATACCAGACCGCCATCAGCCATGTGCTGCGGGTGATCAGCGAGTCGCCGACCGATGTGGCGCCGGTGTTCGAGGCGATCATGGACTGCGTGATGCGCCTGTTCCAGTCGCAGCATGTTGCCATCTTTCGATACGACGGCCGCCTGGTCGATCTGGCGGCCACGCGCAACTGGACGCGCGCAGCGCTGGATAACGCGAAGGGCGTTTATCCGATGGCGGTGGATGCCGGCACCATGAACGGGCGGGTGATCCTGTCCGGGCAAGCGCACGCAATCGACGACCTTGCGGCCGACCCGCACTACCGGCTGCAGTCGCTGGCCACTGCCGGCCAATGGCGGCGCATGCTGGGCGCGCCGATGCTCAAGGATGGTGTGCCGGTGGGCGTGATCGTCGTGGCCTGGCCCGAACCCGGCCCGACGCCGCAACGCCAGATCGATCTGCTCAAGACCTTTTCCGATCAAGCGGTGATCGCGATTGAGAACGTGCGCCTGATCAACGAGACCCGGGAGGCGCTGGAGCAGCAGACGGCCTCGGCCGAGGTGCTGCAGGTGATCAGCAATTCGGTGTCGGATACGGCGCCGGTGTTCGAGAAGATTCTCGACAGCTGTCAGCAGCTGTTCGCAACGGCACAGCTCGCGATCTTTTTGGCCCAGGGCGATGGGCAGTTGCACATCGGTGCGTTGCGCGGCGCCGCGATCCAGGCCATGAGCGCGTCACTGCCCAAGCCGCTCGACCAGACTGTGACCGGGCGGGCCTTTGCCGAACGGCGCACGATTCATATACCCGATGCCGCTGCCATGCCGGACATGCCGGCCACGGTGCGCGACCTGTTGGCGCTGACGGGCAACTTCGCGGCGGTGTTCGCGCCGATGCTGTGGGAAGGCCAGGGCATTGGATCGATCACGCTGTTGCGGCAACCGCCCGCGCCATTCACCGACAAGGAGATCGCGCTGCTCAAGACCTTCGCCGATCAGGCCGTGATCGCGATCCAGAACGCGCGGCTATTCAGGGAGACGAAGGAGGCGCTGGAACAGCTGACCGCGACGGCGGCCATCCTGAAGGTCATTAGCGAATCGCCGACCGACGTGCAGCCGGTGTTCGACGCCATCGTCGTCAACGCCGTGCCCCTGCTCGCGTGCGACTCGGCGTGGGCGCTGCGCAGCAACGGCCGGCAATGCTCCGTGGCAGCCTGGGCGACATCCAGCGGACTGATGCCGGACGCGGGCCTGGGCGACATGCCCCTCGATCCGGCGGCGAACTTCCCTTCGCGCGTGATTGCCAGCCGGACCATGCTGCACCTGCCCGACTGGGGTGCCATCGAACTGCCACCGCACGAACAAAGAGTCCGCGAAACGACTGGCGTTGCTGCAACACTGTTCCTGCCGCTGCTGCCTGGCGGCGAATGCACCGGCCTGTTGAGCTTCGCGCGCAACCGTGCTGGCGCATTCAGCGAACGTGAGATTGCGCTGGCCGAGTCCTTCCGCGATCAGGCGGTGATCGCGCTTCAGAACACGCGGCTTTTCAATGAGACGAAGGAGGCGCTCGAACGCCAGACTGCCACTGCCGACATACTGCGAGTGATCAGCAATTCACCCACTGATGCCACGCCGGTGTTTGATGCAATCGCCGAGCGCGCGCGCGTGCTGTGTGCGGCCGAAGTCGGGGCGACGACACGCTTTGACGGCGAATTGCTGCATCTGGTGGGTTACCACGGCACTTCGCCCGAGGCCGAGGTGGTGATGCGCGCGTCGTTCCCGCGCAAGCCCGATCCGGGTTCAATCAACGGGCGCTGCATTCTGGCGCGCAAGCCGGTGCAGATTGTCGACATCGAACAGGAACCGGAATATCGGCTCCAACATGCCGCCAAGGCGGCCGACTACCGCAGCCTGATGGCGGTTCCCATCATGCAAGCGGGCCAGATCATCGGTGTGCTCGGTGTGGCGCGAAAAGCACCGGGTGCGTTCTCCGACAAGGTCATCTCACTGTTGCAGACTTTCGCCGACCAGGCCGTGATCGCGATCCAGAATGCGCGACTGTTCAACGAGACGCAAGAGGCCTTGGAGCGCCAGACCGCCACGGCTCAAGTGCTGCAGGTGATCAGCGCATCGATGAGCGACGCGCTGCCTGTTTTCGAGGTCATCCTCGAGCGCTGCGAAAAGCTGATTACCGATGCCGCCGGCAGTGGCGTCAACTTGATCGGTACGGACGGACTCGTCCACAGCGGCCACTTCAGGCTGTCTCCGGCAGGCGTTGCCGAGTTTGCAAACCCCGAAGAGGCTCGCGCCGTCGAACAGCACATGCGCGGGCGCCGACCCACACCCTTGACCGGCAGCCCGACCGAGCTGGCCATCAGTGTCGGCCGGCCACTCACCTACCCCGACGTTTTGTACGGCAGCGATGTGCCGGAGAGTCTGCGCGCTGCGGCGCGCGTTATCTTCGGTGGCAAGCAGACCTATGCCGTCGCCGTGATCCCGCTCATGAAGGAGGGCCGCGGCCTGGGCACCATCACCGTGGCGCGTATGCGGCTGGGCGAGTTCAGCGACCGCGAGCTGTCACTGCTGAAAGTGTTCGCGGACCAGGCCGTGGTGGCCATTGAGAATGCGCGCCTGTTCAACGAGACCAAGGAGGCGTTGGAGCAGCAGACGGCGACGGCTGAGGTGTTGCAGGTGATCAGCAATTCGGTGGCCAACACGGCGCCGGTGTTTCAGAGCATTTTGGCCAGTTGCCGAAGCCTGTTCGACAACTGTTTCGCGACCCTGGGGCTGTTGGGCGACGACAAACTGATGCACCTGCACCTGGAAGGCCGGGCGTACCTTCAAGCCGAGCCTTGGCAGTTGACAGCAGCGCAGGCTGTTACAGCAATGCACCCGCGTCCCGTGCGCGGGTCCATCTACGGCTACGCGATGCACAAGTGTAAGGTGTTGCACTACCCGGACGTGCAGCACGGCGTCGGCGTTCCCGAAGGCCTGCGCCCCAGCGCGGCGATGATTGGGAACTACGCGGCGCTATATGTTCCGCTGATGTGGGAGGGCCGCGCCATTGGCGCACTGAACCTGTCGCGCCAGCCGCCGAGACCGTTCTCCGAAAAGGAGATAGCGCTGCTCAAGACATTCGCCGACCAGGCCGTGATCGCGATCCAGAACGCGCGGCTGTTCAAAGAGGCGCAGGAGGCCCGCGCCGCGGCCGAGGCCGCCAACGAAGCCAAGAGCAGCTTCCTGGCGACCATGAGCCACGAAATCCGCACGCCAATGAACGCGGTGATCGGCATGAGCGGGCTTCTCTTGGACACGGCCTTGAACGCGGAGCAGCGCGACTTTGCCGGCACCATCCGCGACAGCGGTGATGCGCTGCTGACAATCATCAACGACATCCTGGACTTCTCCAAGATCGAGGCCGGCAAGATGGACGTGGAGGCGCACCCGTTCGACCTGCGTGAATGTGTCGAGTCGGCGCTGGACCTGATTGCGGGCAGGGCGGCGGAGAAGAAGCTGGAGATTGCTTACCAGTTTGAAGGAGATGTGCCTATCGCCATCAACGGGGACGTGACGCGGCTGCGCCAGATCCTGCTGAACCTGCTGTCCAACTCGGTCAAGTTCACCGAGAAGGGTGAAGTGGTGCTGACGGTGAGTGTTGCCCCAACCGTTCGGGCAGAGACCCACCCGGTTCGGGCTGAGCTTTCCTCCTCCGTTCGGGCTGAGCTTGTCGAAGGCCCTTCGACAAGCTCAGGGGAGGCCCTTCGACAAGCTCAGGGCGAAAGGGATGGGGCTCAGGTTGACCCCGGTGGGGTGCAGAGCGAACGGGCTGAGTTCTCCTCCGTTCGGGCTGAGCCTGTCGAAGCCGCGTCGCCACGCTCAGGCGCGGCCCTTCGACAAGCTCAGGGCGAACGGGTTTGGGAGCGGGATGGGGCTCAGGGTGACCCCGGTGGGGTGCAGGGAGATCGGACTGGGACTCAGGGCGAACGCGCTGGATCGGAATTTGACATGCTTGAATTTGCCGTGCGCGACACCGGCATTGGGCTGAGTGAGGCCGGCCAGGCCAAGCTATTCCAGAGCTTCAGCCAGGCTGACTCCACCACCACGCGCAAATACGGTGGCACCGGGCTGGGGCTGGCGATCAGCAAGCGGCTCTGCGAGATCATGGGCGGCACGATGTGGGTGGAGAGTGAGGGGCCGGGGATGGGTTCAACTTTCCGCTTTACCATCCGCGCACCAAAAGCCGAGATGCCCGAGAACACGCGGCGCAGCTTCCTGGGCGAGCAGCCAGCGCTGGCCGGCAAACGCATCCTGGTGGTGGATGACAACGCGACTAACCGCAAGATCCTGAGCCTGCAGACGGCGCGTTGGGGCATGGTTCCGAAGGACACCGAGTTTCCAGCTCAGGCGCTGGAGTGGCTTCAGGCGGGCGAGAAGTTCGATCTGGCCGTCATCGACATGCACATGCCGCAGATGGACGGGGTGGAGCTGGGGCGGCGCATCCACGAAAAGCACCAGGCGCTGCCGCTGGTGCTGTTCACCAGCCTGGGCCGGCGCGAGGCCGTAGCAGAAGCCGGCGACCTGTTCAAAGCCACATTGGCCAAGCCGCTGCGCCAGAGCACGCTGTTCGACACCGTAATGAACCTGCTGGCAGCAGAAGGGGCACATAAGGTCGAAGCCCCCAAAGCCAAACCGAGCATGGACCCGGGCATGGCAGCGCGGCATCCGCTGCGCATCCTGCTGGCGGAAGACAATGTTGTGAACCAAAAACTCGCCATGCGCCTGTTGCAGCAGATGGGCTACCGGGCGGACCTGGCCAGCAACGGCATCGAAGCCATCGAATGCGTGGAGCGCCAGACTTACGACGTGGTGCTGATGGACGTGCAGATGCCGGAGATGGATGGGCTGGAGGCGTCGCGGCGCATCACCGCCAAGTACGAACCAGGGGAAAGACCACGCATCGTCGCCATGACGGCCAACGCGATGCAGGGCGACCGCGAGGAGTGCCTGGCGGCGGGCATGGACGACTACGTGACCAAGCCGATCCGGGTGGATGCGCTGGTCGAGGCGCTGAACCAGGTCAAGGCACGGGTCGGGGTCTGAGCCATGTACAAGCTACAAGCCAGACCAAGGCATCACATCCACGCCCTGCCGTGTGAAGCGCGTTTCGCCGCCATACACCAGCGCCGGGTGCACAGCCGAGAACTGCCCGCGCTCAGTGGCGTACTTGAGCCACTTGTTCAGGTTGCCGAATGCGTCGGAGGCCACGGTCGGGCCAGACTTGATCTCCACCGCCGCAATCTCGGTGCCGCGCTCGATGATCACGTCCACCTCGGTGCCGATGTTGTCGCGCCAGAAGTGCAGCGGCTCGCGCAGGCCGCGGTTGGCGCGGGTCTTCAGCAGCTCGTTGACGACCATCGTCTCGAACAGCGCGCCACGCAGCGGGTGTGCCTGCACCTGCCCCGGCTCCGTGATGCCCATCAGCGCAGCCGCCAGCCCCACATCGGTCAGGTACAGCTTTGGCATCTTTACCAGGCGTTTGCCGAAGTTGGCCACATGGGGGCGCACAAAATGGATCAGGTAGCAGGTCTCCAAAATCGACAGCCAGTGCTTTACCGTCTTGTCCGAGACGCCAGCGTCGCTGCCCAGCGACTGCATGTTCAGCAGTTGGCCCGTTCGTGCGGCAGTAAGCCGCAGGAAGCGCTGAAAGGCGCCGAGATCTTGAATCGCCGCCAACTGCCGCACGTCTCGCTCCGCGTAGGTCACCAGGTAGCCCTGCAGCCAATCGTGTGGCTCCAGATCGCGCGCGTAAATCGCCGGGAAGAAGCCTTTGACCAGGTGGCTGGCATAGTCGCGGTCCAGCAGGCCCGCTGCGCGCAACTCGGCAATCGAGAGCGGGAGCAGCTCCACCAGCGCCGTGCGCCCGGCCAGGCTCTGCGTCACGCGCGACAGCAGCGCGAGGTTTTGCGAACCCGTCAGCACAAACAGGCCCATTCGCCCGCTGGCGTCCACCACGCCCTGCATCTCGGAGAACAGTTCGGGGGCGTGCTGCGCTTCGTCGATGACAGCGCCATCGGCAAACTGCCGCAGGAACTCAGCCGGCCGCGAACGCGCAAACTCGCGTTGCGCGGGCGACTCCAGCGACACATAGGGCCGCTCGGGCAGCAGCGATCGCACCAGCGTGGTCTTGCCCGACTGGCGCGGCCCTGTCACGGTGACGACCGGGAAGCCTTGAAGAAGCCGCAAGATGCGTGCGGCAGCATGGCGGGGAATCATTTTTACAGTTTCGGAGTGCGCCTTCGAGATTGTAAACCTGTGCTGTGGGCAGGCCGCTCTACCGACAAGAGCTGTTGACGGCCCCAGGACCGGGCCGCAGGTTTGTCAGAACGAAGCTTTTGGGGAGCACTATGAGTGACGAACAAGAAAACCATGCCTCTCGCTTTCAGGATCAGCGGAAGCAGAGCTGGACGCAACGGGTGACCGAGCAGGTTGTTCGTCTGGCCAGTCAACCGGGGGATACGCCCGAACTCAAGGTGCGCAAGTCCACCGGTATGGCTGTCATGGTCGGAACCACTCCGCTCTATTTCCTCTACGGGCTCTTCTACTTGACCGTTGGCGCAGCGACCGCTGCCTATGTCGCCCTAGTCGGAGGAGCCTGCCTGGTACTACTTTTCTTTCGCTTTCTTCAGTCCGGCGACTACTTTCGGTTTATGCGGCTCAGCACTCCAGTCCACCAGTTGACGATACTGGTCATTCACTTTGCGCTGGGTGGCTTCACCTCTTCCGCTCAGGAGCCGTGATGCCCGGTAAGACGCACGCGCCCATCGCCGCCCTGAAACCGCAGCCGCTGTTGCAGCGGCTGAAGGATCGTTTCGTCCGTTTTGCCGGCGAGCCGCAAGACCTGCCGGAGGTGCAGCTAAGCAAGTCCATCGGCGTGGCGATCATCATGCTGCAAGCGCCAGTCTGGTTGCTTTACGCAGTCTTTTACTATGCAGTCGGCGCGAGCCTGGCTGCGCTGATCGGCTTCGCTGGCACCGCATGGCAGCTGCTGCTGTTGCTGCATTTCACCCGGTATCGTTCCATGATGCCGGTTATCCGGTTGACGGCGGCATATGGCATAACGGCCATTCTCGCCATCCATTTGGCGCTGGGTGGTTTCACATCTGCAGGGCATGTGCTTCTGTATGGGCTGGTGCCCCTCTTGGTTTTGCCGCTCATGGAGGAGCCGCGGCTATTGAAGTACTGGTTTGCTGCAACCATCGCTGCAGTCGGCCTTGCGAGCATCGGCGAACTCTTCATCGCGCCTGGCAACCCGATTTCCCCGGCGGTGCTGACGGCGTTCACGTTCTTCAACATCTCGTGCGTCTGTGCCTATGTGCTGTTGCCCAACGTGGTTCATGCACAGCGCACCCGCGCCATCAACCGGCAGCTGGCCGAAGCCCGCGAAGCGCAGCTGGCGCAAAAGGCAGAACACCTGGCACAGACCCAGGACGCGCTGGACCGCCAGACCGCCACGGCCGAGATCCTGAAAGTCATCGCCAGTTCGCCGTCGGACGTGCAGCCGGTGCTCGACGCCATCGTGAACAGCGCACGGCGCCTGGTGGGCGGTTTTTCGGTAACCGCCTGGCACTTGCACGACGGGATGCTGCACTTGGCCGCGTTCACCGCCACCGACGAGACGGGAGCGCAGGCGCTGCGCGAGCGGGGCGCCCTGCCGGTAGCGACCACCTACCTGGCCGCGCCAGCGCGCACCGGCCTGCCGCAGATCGTCTCCGACACCGAGACCGAAGCCGGGTTGGGCGATGCGTGGCGGGACGTGGCACGCCGCCGCGGCTGCCGCAGCATGCTCGGCGTGCCCTTGCTGCGCCAGGGCCAGGCCATCGGCCTGATCAGCGTGACGCGCCAGGCACCGGGCGACTTTGCACCGCAGCTCATCGAACTGCTGCAGACCTTTGCCGACCAGGCGGTTATCGCAATTGAAAACGTGCGGCTGTTCAACGAGACGAAGGAGGCATTGGAGCAGCAGACTGCTTCGGCCGAGGTGCTTCAGGTGATCAACGCGTCGCCGGGTAACCTCGGTCCGGTGTTCGAGGTCATTGCCGCCAAGGTCGGCCGCCTGTGCGAGGTCGAAACTGGTGGCCTGTGGCTGGTGGAGGGTGGGGTGGCCCGCGCCGCCGGCGGCATGCAAGGCAACTGGCCACAGGCGTGGCGGGACTGGGCGAACGGTCGGGACGTGCCACTGGAGCATCTGATGGGCCGCGAACCGCTGAAGCACCCGTTTGTTCACGTGGTCGACCTGAAGGAGACCCGCGGGTACAAGGCCGGGGTTCCGGTGGCTGTCGCCAGTGCGGACATCGGAGGCGTTCGCACCAGCCTGCTGGTGCCGCTTATCAACGACGGTGAGTTGGTCGGCATCCTGAGCGCGACGCGCCGTGCAGTGCGGCCGTTCAGCGAGCGGCACATTGCGCTGGCGCAGGCCTTTGCATCCCAGGCCCAGATCGCAATGAAGAATGCGCGGCTGATCAACGAAACGCGCGAGGCGCTGGAGCGCCAGACCGCGACCGCCGAGGTGCTGGAGGCCATCAGCAATTCGATTGAAAACGCGAATCCAGTGTTCAACCGCATCCTGGAGAGCACCTCGCGGCTGATTGACACACGGAACGTCGCAGTCTTACTCTTTCCGGGCGACGGCCTGACCCATTGTGTCGCTGTGCGGGGCCCTGATGCCGATGCAATGCGCAAACTGTATCCGGTGCCGATTGGCGAGAGTTCGGCCGGGATCGTCATGGCGACGCGCCAGCAGGTATGCCATCTGGACTGCCTGAATGGCGATGATTTGCCCTCCAGCTTGCGGCGCGCTGCTGCCACCACTGGAAATTTCTCGATCGCCCTGACACCGCTGATGTGGGAGGGCGATGTTATCGGCATGCTCAATGTCTCTCGGGAGGTTGGAGTCGCGTTCCAGCCCAAGGAATTAAGCCTGCTCAAGACTTTCGCCGACCAGGCCGTCATCGCGATCCAGAACGCGCGGCTGTTCCGGGAAGCGCAAGAGGCGCGTGCCCAGGCCGAGTCTGCCAACGAAGCCAAGAGCAGTTTCCTGGCCACGATGAGCCACGAAATCCGCACGCCGATGAACGCGGTGATCGGTATGAGCGGCTTGCTGCTCGACACCCCGCTGAACGCGGAGCAGCGCGACTTTGCCGGGACGATTCGCGACTCCGGGGACGCGCTGCTCACCATCATCAACGACATCCTGGATTTTTCCAAGATCGAGGCCGGCAAGATGGACGTGGAGGCGCAGCCGTTCGACCTGCGCGAATGCGTGGAGTCGGCGCTGGACCTGATTGCGGGCAGGGCGGCGGAGAAGAAGCTGGAGATTGCTTACCAGTTTGAAGGCGATGTGCCTATCGCCATCAACGGGGACGTGACGCGGCTGCGCCAGATCCTGCTGAACCTGCTGTCCAACTCGGTCAAGTTCACCGAGAAGGGTGAAGTGGTGCTGACGGTGAGTGTTGCCCCAACCGTTCGGGCAGAGACCCACCCGGTTCGGGCTGAGCTTTCCTCCTCCGTTCGGGCTGAGCTTGTCGAAGGCCCTTCGACAAGCTCAGGGGAGGCCCTTCGACAAGCTCAGGGCGAAAGGGATGGGGCTCAGGTTGACCCCGGTGGGGTGCAGAGCGAACGGGCTGAGTTCTCCTCCGTTCGGGCTGAGCCTGTCGAAGCCGCGTCGCCACGCTCAGGCGCGGCCCTTCGACAAGCTCAGGGCGAACGGGTTTGGGAGCGGGATGGGGCTCAGGGTGACCCCGGTGGGGTGCAGGGAGATCGGACTGGGACTCAGGGCGAACGCGCTGGATCGGAATTTGACATGCTTGAATTTGCCGTGCGCGACACCGGCATTGGGCTGAGTGAGGCCGGCCAGGCCAAGCTATTCCAGAGCTTCAGCCAGGCTGACTCCACCACCACGCGCAAATACGGTGGCACCGGGCTGGGGCTGGCGATCAGCAAGCGGCTCTGCGAGATCATGGGCGGCACGATGTGGGTGGAGAGTGAGGGGCCGGGGATGGGTTCAACTTTCCGCTTTACCATCCGCGCACCAAAAGCCGAGATGCCCGAGAACACGCGGCGCAGCTTCCTGGGCGAGCAGCCAGCGCTGGCCGGCAAACGCATCCTGGTGGTGGATGACAACGCGACTAACCGCAAGATCCTGAGCCTGCAGACGGCGCGTTGGGGCATGGTTCCGAAGGACACCGAGTTTCCAGCTCAGGCGCTGGAGTGGCTTCAGGCGGGCGAGAAGTTCGATCTGGCCGTCATCGACATGCACATGCCGCAGATGGACGGGGTGGAGCTGGGGCGGCGCATCCACGAAAAGCACCAGGCGCTGCCGCTGGTGCTGTTCACCAGCCTGGGCCGGCGCGAGGCCGTAGCAGAAGCCGGCGACCTGTTCAAAGCCACATTGGCCAAGCCGCTGCGCCAGAGCACGCTGTTCGACACCGTAATGAACCTGCTGGCAGCAGAAGGGGCACATAAGGTCGAAGCCCCCAAAGCCAAACCGAGCATGGACCCGGGCATGGCAGCGCGGCATCCGCTGCGCATCCTGCTGGCGGAAGACAATGTTGTGAACCAAAAACTCGCCATGCGCCTGTTGCAGCAGATGGGCTACCGGGCGGACCTGGCCAGCAACGGCATCGAAGCCATCGAATGCGTGGAGCGCCAGACTTACGACGTGGTGCTGATGGACGTGCAGATGCCGGAGATGGATGGGCTGGAGGCGTCGCGGCGCATCACCGCCAAGTACGAACCAGGGGAAAGACCACGCATCGTCGCCATGACGGCCAACGCGATGCAGGGCGACCGCGAGGAGTGCCTGGCGGCGGGCATGGACGACTACGTGACCAAGCCGATCCGGGTGGATGCGCTGGTCGAGGCGCTGAACCAGGTCAAGGCACGGGTCGGGGTCTGAGCCATGTACAAGCTACAAGCCAGACCAAGGCATCACATCCACGCCCTGCCGTGTGAAGCGCGTTTCGCCGCCATACACCAGCGCCGGGTGCACAGCCGAGAACTGCCCGCGCTCAGTGGCGTACTTGAGCCACTTGTTCAGGTTGCCGAATGCGTCGGAGGCCACGGTCGGGCCAGACTTGATCTCCACCGCCGCAATCTCGGTGCCGCGCTCGATGATCACGTCCACCTCGGTGCCGATGTTGTCGCGCCAGAAGTGCAGCGGCTCGCGCAGGCCGCGGTTGGCGCGGGTCTTCAGCAGCTCGTTGACGACCATCGTCTCGAACAGCGCGCCACGCAGCGGGTGTGCCTGCACCTGCCCCGGCTCCGTGATGCCCATCAGCGCAGCCGCCAGCCCCACATCGGTCAGGTACAGCTTTGGCATCTTTACCAGGCGTTTGCCGAAGTTGGCCACATGGGGGCGCACAAAATGGATCAGGTAGCAGGTCTCCAAAATCGACAGCCAGTGCTTTACCGTCTTGTCCGAGACGCCAGCGTCGCTGCCCAGCGACTGCATGTTCAGCAGTTGGCCCGTTCGTGCGGCAGTAAGCCGCAGGAAGCGCTGAAAGGCGCCGAGATCTTGAATCGCCGCCAACTGCCGCACGTCTCGCTCCGCGTAGGTCACCAGGTAGCCCTGCAGCCAATCGTGTGGCTCCAGATCGCGCGCGTAAATCGCCGGGAAGAAGCCTTTGACCAGGTGGCTGGCATAGTCGCGGTCCAGCAGGCCCGCTGCGCGCAACTCGGCAATCGAGAGCGGGAGCAGCTCCACCAGCGCCGTGCGCCCGGCCAGGCTCTGCGTCACGCGCGACAGCAGCGCGAGGTTTTGCGAACCCGTCAGCACAAACAGGCCCATTCGCCCGCTGGCGTCCACCACGCCCTGCATCTCGGAGAACAGTTCGGGGGCGTGCTGCGCTTCGTCGATGACAGCGCCATCGGCAAACTGCCGCAGGAACTCAGCCGGCCGCGAACGCGCAAACTCGCGTTGCGCGGGCGACTCCAGCGACACATAGGGCCGCTCGGGCAGCAGCGATCGCACCAGCGTGGTCTTGCCCGACTGGCGCGGCCCTGTCACGGTGACGACCGGGAAGCCTTGAAGAAGCCGCAAGATGCGTGCGGCAGCATGGCGGGGAATCATTTTTACAGTTTCGGAGTGCGCCTTCGAGATTGTAAACCTGTGCTGTGGGCAGGCCGCTCTACCGACAAGAGCTGTTGACGGCCCCAGGACCGGGCCGCAGGTTTGTCAGAACGAAGCTTTTGGGGAGCACTATGAGTGACGAACAAGAAAACCATGCCTCTCGCTTTCAGGATCAGCGGAAGCAGAGCTGGACGCAACGGGTGACCGAGCAGGTTGTTCGTCTGGCCAGTCAACCGGGGGATACGCCCGAACTCAAGGTGCGCAAGTCCACCGGTATGGCTGTCATGGTCGGAACCACTCCGCTCTATTTCCTCTACGGGCTCTTCTACTTGACCGTTGGCGCAGCGACCGCTGCCTATGTCGCCCTAGTCGGAGGAGCCTGCCTGGTACTACTTTTCTTTCGCTTTCTTCAGTCCGGCGACTACTTTCGGTTTATGCGGCTCAGCACTCCAGTCCACCAGTTGACGATACTGGTCATTCACTTTGCGCTGGGTGGCTTCACCTCTTCCGCGTATGTCTTCGTGTTCATACTGGTATCGCTGCTCCTGGTGCGTATCCTGGACGAGGCGCGCTATACGAAGTATTGGCTGGGGTGGACCGTATGCCTGGTGCTGATTGCCGGTGTGGGTGAGTTTCTCATCCCCCACGGCAATCAACTCACGGCCGCAACTCTGACTGGCCTGACGGTGTTCAACATCCTGAGCTTCTGTACGATGGTGTTGGTGCCGAGCCAGGTGTCGGCGCATCGCATCCAGGCCATCAACCTGGAGTTGGCCGCAGCGCGCGATGCGCAGCTGGCGCAAAGGGCAGAACATCTGGCGCTGACTCAGCAAGCGCTGGAGCGCCAGACAGCGACGGCCGAGATCCTGAAGGTCATCGCCAGCTCACCCGACGACGTGCAGCCGGTGTTTGACGCGATCGCCGAAAGCGCGCGGCGCCTGTTCGGGGCGCCTGGGGCAGTGGTCACCCGCGTGGTCGGCGACATGCTTCATTTGGCGGCGTCTACGGTAACGACCGAAGCAGGGAAAGAGGCCAACCGGGCTGTGTTTCCCAGGCCGCTCTCGATTCCTTCGCTGCATAGCAGGGCGGTGCTCACGGGCACGCCCGCGTTCAGTGCCGATTTCGAAACCGACCCCGAGATCCCGCTTGTGCTGAAGGAAGTGGCGCGCGCGAGGGGCCATCGCAGCATGCTCTCCGTCCCCATGCTGCGCGAGGGTGTCTCAGTCGGCACGATCAGTGTCTCCCGGCGCGAGCCGGGACCATTCACCGATCACCAGATCAGCCTGCTGCAGACCTTCGCCGACCAGGCCGTGATCGCCATCGAGAACGTGCGGCTGTTCAACGAGACGCAGGAGGCACTCAGCCGCCAAACAGCCACTGCCGACATCCTGCGCGTCATCAGCCGCTCGCCCACCGACGTGACGCCGGTGTTCGACGCCATCGCCGAACGCGCGCGCGCGCTGTGCGGCGGGACCACGGGCGCCACGACGCGCTTCGATGGCGAGCTGATGCACCTGGTGGGTTTTCATGGCACATCGCCGGATGCGAAGACCGCCATGCAGGCGGCGTTTCCGCGCAAGGCCGACCTGGGTTCGGCGCATGGGCGGTGCATCCTGACCAAGGAACCGGTCGTGATCCCCGACGTGTTGCTCGACGACCAGTACGAACTCAATGCGTTTTCACGGTCGGCCGACTTTCGCAGCCTGCTGGCGGTGCCCATTCTTCAGGTCGGGCAGGCCATCGGCTCGATCGTTGTGGCGCGCCATGAACCAGGCGCATTCGACGACAAGGCGACCGCGCTGCTCCAGACCTTCGCCGACCAGTCGGTGATAGCGATCGAGAACGCACGCTTGTTCAAGGAACTGGAGTTGCGCAACCGCGAAGTGTCCGACACGCTGCAGCAGCAGACCGCGACGTCGGAGGTGCTGCAAGTCGTTGCGCAGTCGATGGCCGACGCGCAGCCGGTGTTCGACAAGATCCTGGAGAGTTGCGGCCGGCTGTTCAGTGGCAGCGGACAAGCACTGAACCTGCTGGACGACAACAACACCTTGCATCTGGTGGCGCAGCGGGAGTCGCTCGAGAGTTGGAATGGTTTGGTCAGCGAGGCGCAGCTTGCCGCCATCCACGATCTGGGCACTACCGCGTACCCGCTGCAGCTCAGCGCGAAGGAGGCGGCCTGGATGCGGCGTGGCAAGGGTGTGTACCACTTCAGCGATGTGCTGAACGACCCCAAGGCAGGCCCGTCGGCCCGGGCGCCCGCACTGGCCATAGGGTTCAGCTATGCGCAGATGGGTGCCACGATGTTCGCCGGCGATCGTTGCATCGGGTCCATCGTTGTCAATCGCAACGCGGGCGACGGTTTCAGCGCCAAGGAGCAGGCGCTGCTGGCCACCTTCGCCGACCAGGCGGTGATCGCGATCCAGAACGCGCGGCTGTTCCGCGAGACCAATGAGGCACTGGAACGCCAAACGGCGACGGCGGCCATCCTGAAGGTTATCAGCGAATCGCCGACCGACGTGCAGCCGGTCTTCGACGCCATTGTGGGCACCGCCATCCGGCTGCTGTCTTGCGACATGGCCTTTGTGCAAAGGCGCAACGACGCGCGCACGTTCTCGGTCGCCGCGGGTGCCACTCCGAGTGGCCTGATGACGGGCTCGGACATCATCGGGGCGTCGTTTCCGATCAATGCCAATCTGAATTTTCCTTCGCGCGTGATGCTCGACAAGGCAACGCTGCATCTGCCAGACTGGTCGAAGATCGAGCTGCCCGCGCATGAGGCCCATGTGCGCGCGACGTTCGGCATCAACGCCTCGCTGTTCGTGCCGATCCTGGTAGGTGACGAATGCCTGGGCACGCTGGGTCTGGCGCGGCTGCGGGCCGGCCAGTTCAGCGCAAACGAGATCGCGCTGGCCGAGTCGTTCCGTGACCAGGCGGTGATCGCGCTTCAGAACACGCGGCTGTTCAATGAGACCCGCGAGGCGCTGGAGCGCCAAACGGCGACGGCCGAGATCCTGAAGGTCATCGCCAGTTCCCCCGACGACGTGCAGCCGGTGTTCGATGCCATCGCCAGAAGCTCCAACCGCCTGCTCGGCGGCTACTCGACCATGGTGGCGCGCATCTTCGACGACACGCTGCACCTGGTGGCGTTCACCTCGACCAACCCCGAGGGCGACGCGGCGTTGCAGGCGACGTTCCCGAGCGCGCTGGCAGCGTTCCCGTTCGGCGATGCGATTGGCAGGGGTGAATCGACGCTCATTGCCGATACCGAGGCTGCGGACGGTGTTCCTGTGCAGTTGCGCGATCTCGCCCGCGCCCGCGGCTACCGCAGCATGCTGTTCTGTCCGCTGCTGCGCGACAAAACGAGCGTCGGGATGATCAGCGTCACGCGCAAGGACCCGGGGCCCTTCGCGCCGCACCAGATCACGCTGCTGCAGACCTTTGCCGACCAGGCGGTGATCGCCATTGAGAACGTGCGGCTGTTTAACGAGACGAAGGAGGCGCTGGAGCAGCAGACTGCTTCGGCTGCCGTGCTCGATGTCATTAGCGGGTCCATGGCCGATCCGCAGCCGGTGTTTGACCGCATCCTGCAATGCGCCGACGACCTGTTCGATGCCGATATCCAGGGTGTCTTCGTTGTTGGCGACGACGGGCTGATCCATTGCGCCGCCACGCAAGGCGAACTGTCGAACTTTATCCAGTCGAAGTTTCCCATCTCCGCAGAAGGGTCCGCGACGGCGAAAGCGATCAGCGATGGCAAGGTGCTCAGCTACAGCGATGTATTGCATGGTGCGGACACGCCAGAAGGTCTGCGCAAGCTTGCACTGGCAATCGGGCGCAACTACGCCTTGGCCCAGGCGCCGATGATCTGGCAGGGCAGAGGCATCGGGGCGGTCAGCGCGGCACGTTTTGACATGCGGCCTTTCACGGCAAAGGAGTGCAGCATGCTGGAGACCTTCGCCGACCAGGCGGTGGTCGCGATCCAGAATGCGCGGCTGTTCAACGAAGCCCGGGAGGCCCGCGCTGCAGCTGAGTCGGCCAACGCCGCCAAGAGCAGCTTCCTGGCCACGATGAGCCACGAGATCCGAACGCCGATGAACGCGGTGATCGGCATGAGCGGGCTGCTGCTGGATACGCCGCTGAACCCTGAGCAACGCGACTTTGCCGGCACCATTCGCGACTCGGGCGACGCCTTGCTGACCATCATCAACGACATCCTGGACTTCTCCAAGATCGAGGCCGGCAAGATGGACGTGGAGGCGCACCCGTTCGACCTGCG
>ENA-ORBV01007443-ORBV01007443.1-microbial-mat-metagenome-genome-assembly--contig:-NODE-7443-length-18799-cov-5.801036_pt1 | contig 18799 bp, 6 predicted proteins | sample MGYA00237777_ERZ505514 | MGnify/ENA primary metagenome ERZ505514 (study PRJEB26160, sample SAMN06269048) | microbial mat metagenome | isolation source: Oligotrophic lake microbial mat | place... | reverse complement strand
AGCTCGCACCTTGAGGGTGAGAGAATTGTGATTGGCGACCGTGGACCTGGCGCGGTTGCTGTCCCACAGTTGTCCCGCGATTGCAAGAAGAAAGAATTAGTAATAGGATGCGATATTATGTGGCACGAATCAGAATGATGTCTGCTAACGTGGACAGCAGCGCTGCTGTTCTCCCCTCTTTGCATCGAGAAGGAGCAAAGGATCTACGGCCCATTTGTTGGAGTCTTCATCAGTGAATCTGAAGAAAAAAAGAGGAAGAAGATGAAGTGGGCTGAATTTCGAATGAAGACAGCGAGAGTTGTCCACAGAAGTTCTAGAGAAGGAAATGTAGCGTTCTAGTACGGATTACTAAGCATCATCTACCATGGCAAACCCAAACGTCACCAAAAAGTCCGCTCCACCCGCCAAGCAAAAGATCAATAGCTCCCCAGCCATGACCATTCTCAATAAATGTGCCGCTCTCAAAATGCTCCAACAAAGGGAGAGTATAGAACGCAAGGAGCTCTCGGTTCTCACCGGTATCAAAACAGAGTCGACCATTGACAAGGCCCTGAAGTACTTGAATCGACAGCGTTGGCTCATTGTGACACCCGAAACAGTGACTATTACTCCAAAAGGATTTGAATATGCCAAGGAGTATGCAGCGAAAAAGGTGGAACAGAGCATCAAGACAGACTTTGCCGATATGGTCACCTCTCTAAAAAAGGAAACCAGCGCACAGTATTACGGCAAGCAAGTTTGCCGTGACATGTTGTCCACTCAATCTCACGAGGAAGGATCAGGTGCGGCATGATCAACGATGCTACAGTGCACTAGGGACCACAAAAAAAGAAGGCATAAAGCACTGGCACAACCCTCCTGGTTTTAGAAAAACACCGTAGCCGAATTGCTAGCTAAAAAATGTTTTCGCGGTTTCTGGAGCCAAATCACTCGACTGTCTCGTTCACCGCAATCTGCCCTTTAGATAATTCGTCTGGAAGCTAGTCACACGCGGGGCAATGGAATCTTTCCAAAGCGACTGCATTGGGTCGTCGTCGCCCCCTCCACCTGTTTCTTCCCCTTCTTCGGAGACGGGGACAAGCGGTCGTCGCAGATTGACCCCCGCCGAAAATTTCCAAATAGCGCCCTTCAACACTTGTTCGTGAGTGATGCTGTTTTGGGACTTTCCCATTTTTTCCATGGTATCCCGACACGCGCGAACGACTGCGTCATCCCGAAGGAGGACATCTATGAGGTTGGAAACGTGAAAGTCGACGCCTTCTTTGCAAATGTCTCCGAAACACAATTTCTCCAGTACCACGTCGCTTGTCGAAGAAAGTCGTCCTATGGATTGTCGTAGGCCATTGGCGTGAATCTGTAGAGGCACATCTGACCAAAGTGTGGTTGTTGGGTCCCCTTGTGTCATCATACTGGATGCTAGTGCTGCTGGTATTGGCAACATGCTGGATGCTAGTGCTTCTGGGATTGGGTGCCGTCGTCCCTGAGGTTGCGATGCGGACCCCCCAGTGTCAGCAACAGCAATAGCAAAAGCATCGTTGTCGTCGTTTAGCCGGTCTTGCCAAAGCCTGGCAAAGTCTTGTAGCATAGTGACATCGCATGCCATTCCGCCGTATTGCGCCCGTACTAGCATGGCCCAAATGTTCAATTGAAACTGTTGCTTGGAATTTTGTTGAGGGTGCAATGGCAATGGCTGTTTTGGAAATCGATCGGAAAGACATGGTTGCCGGTGACCATCGTTCTCATCACCCTCAAAGCCATCCACGTCGTAGAGGGTTGGATGATCGTGATACGGACAGGACGCCACTTGAAATACAATGCGCAAAACGCGCAATTGGAGGGCTTGGATCATCCTGGGATGATATGGATTCCGGTGATGAGAAGCATTACCATGTTCCGTCTCCCCGTCTGTCATTGTAAAAAAACCTTTGGAATGTGCTATCATGATCCACACCAAGAGTGGCAAATCCGGATGCAGCGTCGCATCCTCCAAGACAATGATGGGCAATCGTCGTACCAATTCTCCCCATGCCTTGTCGATTAACTCCATGGCCACACGAACGGCTGGTAGGGGTTTTCGTCGTCGAATGGATTTTTGCAACATGGACTTGAGTACCGGCGGGGACAGTCGAGAATGTGCTCGGACCCACTTGTGGTGTTGACGATTGTTCAGGCGTGGATTGTTCTGATGATTGCTTGCGGCATTCGTCTTTCTGACCGTGGCCAATAGATTCAAAGCCACTATTTTGGGTGGATCATGATGTATGTCCTTGACTTGAACCGTGGTCGACCAAAGTGGCGGATCCCACGTCACCTGATCTGTGGTGGCGGACGAAGAAGGATGGACATGGAGACTCCATGAAAAAGGATCAACGTCATTGTTGACATTATACTCCAATACAAAGTGCTGCTGGACATCCGCGGCAGGGTTCCCTTTGGACTTGTTCTTGGACGAAAAGACTTTGGCAGATTGTTTCATCATGTGCGCAAAGGCATTGTTAGGAGGTGCATCCTTGTTTTTCTTCGCGTTCTTGTTGTCATTGGTGCCAGTATATGGATTTGGAACAGCATCCGTCGTACATACACTGGACGGCAATGATTGTGGAAGGATGGCAGGCCGATTATCCTTTACTTCTTGTTGGACTTTTTCTTGTTGCTGTTGTTCCGGAGACACCATTGGCCTTGCACCAGCTTCTGCTTGCCCTGTATTTGTCGTGTCTTGTGTACATACATCCTTTTCTTCTGTATTCGTAGTCGATTTGCACGATGGGGTTGGCAATGACAATGTGGGTGGCGATTCGTCATTGCTGGAAGGAGTTGTTGTCATACTTGTCAGCATTGCTGCTGCTGTTGGTGTGTCGGCAATATTTTGGGCTGGCGTCATTTCCATGGTTGTCGAATCAATGGCACCATTCAATGCTTCCTTCTCCAATGACTTTGAAATGATTGGGGTGGAAGCAAAGCTTGAGGAGGAGGATTCTTGTAGAGGTGGAGGTGGTTCTTGCGTGCTACTGCTAGATGATTCATGATTTCGTCGTTGTTTTACTAATTTCGAACACTCTCGCTCGTAGTGCTGGCGCATTTTATAGTCCAAATTGGCAATGTGTCGCCCACATCCTGCGGGACAAGGCACAAACTGGACACTGTTGCTGGCAGTAACAATGCTACTGCTACTGCCACTACCACCACCCAACGAAGGCCGCTTGCGTTTCGTACTAGCCGCACTGCTGCTGCTGCTGCTATTGGATAACTGTTTGCTTTTCGTCATGAGCAAGTCCAGGGCATTTGGATGGTTGGACTTTGTGTCATACTGACTCGAGGACGGCGGCGGCGGTGGTGATGATGATGGTGCCGGTGAAGGCGAGGATGGCTCCATTATTTTCTACCTTGACTTGCAAAATGGACCTTGGTGAAGTGATGGATCATGTCGTTGCTAAGCCTTGAGACTTTTACTTGGGGGTACTATGGTAAATGTACAGTGCTACCAATAGCTAGTTGAACAGCATCACATGATAATCCTTTGCCGCTATTACAATCTACCACTCGATGCTGATAGTTATCTACTTTTTAATTATCCACCAATACTGCACGCAATTGTAGAAGTCAAGTTAGCCCCGGTACGACGTACGTCGTACTCGACTGTACTACTACTGTACATGTGTTATTGTACCGACCGGATCGATCGGAGGAGCAATGCTGTCTACTTCCTTGAATCAGTGTGCGTCGTTTTCTTAATTGATTCACGCCAATCGCGCTAAACCCACAACGACAATCCATCATGCTGTGACAACAAAGTAAATCCTTGGAATTGTTTCACAATGTTGTCTCACATTAGCTAGCAGTAGACGTTTTCTTTGGCGCAGTCCAGCTGCAGTTGCTTCTCTTGGTGTCGTTATGTTTTCAGGGAGAAGTTGCACCAAGATGAGCCCCACAGTGAAAACATGTTCAAGTGGACCTTGTTTGTGACCATCCCCTTCAAAACCTGATGCACATGGAAGTCTTTGGAACAGTGCATTTAACCCACAAAATTAATTGAGACCATTTTTCAATCCATTCATGTTCCAATAAGCCATGGTAGGTGCTGCATGCTGTCAGCTCCTTGTCAACATCAGCTCTTTCTTTTTTGAGCAAAGAATTCATCCCATTTTTGAGCTGCCGCACATTTCCACTGTGCAAAAAGCAAAGTTAAGATGAAATCAAAAGATAAAGTTGAAGCTACAAATGAATACAAATTGAGAGAGTGTTTGGACGGCTCTCTCTTCTGTGTTATTTTCATCTGCTAGTCAACACTGAGTTGCAGGATGAAACTCATCCTTGTTTTGTTAGGGCTGGAACACCACACATCTGTTGTTCACAAAAATGTGTGCTGGCTTCATCTCTTGGGTCTGTCAAAACTTTGCAGAATGTTTGCTTCTTAAGCACCTAATGGTGTTGGAGAGAAAAGGCAGGATTTGAAATCACTTGTTCTTTCTAGCAAACGCTTGAGTTCATTGTGTCTGAAATTTTGCTCTGCGATGATTAGGAATTTGTTGAAAGGGTTCCACAAACCTTTGTGGAGCTTTTGCAAAGATCATTTTGTGATCCCTGCACAAGTGCTTCAACGCGCCACAACGCATGACCCAATGTTTGTGGTCCCTTTGCTTCAATTAAGAACCCTCTTCTGTTTGCGAACCCATTCAAAATGAGACCAATGATTATGAACCGATTTTTGAATGCCAAATGAAAGGGTTTATGATTATGAACCTTTTTTAAAATTATGAACCTTTTCAAAAAAAATTCATAAATTATGTCCTAAGACATCAGTTGTCACCAACAGATTTATGAACCGATTTTTATGAACCCTTTTATTTGTGGTCTCATTTTTCACAAAGGGTTCTTAATTACGTTCCTTTTTAGGGGCTGATTTGTTTGTAGTCCTTTCGCACAAAAGACCAAAATGTAAGAACCAATTTTGTAAATCGCATGAACCAATTTTATGAACCTATTCAAGGAATGGCACATTGCGGCAAGTTCGTGTGGATTGACAGGTGCAACATTTGCACAAGCAATGTGCTACATCATGTTAAAAACAAACTTCATTCTGCATTCCCCAAGTCATCTTTTATTTTGTTGTTGCAACTTTCAATTGTCTCAAATGGCATGTCTTAGTTAGGTTCATCAAGTTCCATTTTCTAAAGATTCAGTTTGTTGCAACAGCAACACAACTTTCATCAGATGCCCAGATTGAAAGGATTGAAAGGTTAATCAAATGAGGTTGCCAAACAGCAGCAACATTTGCTTCACTGTCACTCAATGTGTCAGATAAATTGAAAGTTGCAGTTGAGACACACCATCGCCTCATTTCAAGAACAGATTGCACATGACAAGCAATTGACGAATGCCCATTGTTTTGCAAATTAGATAACTTTCTCCCTTGATCAACACATCATCATTGTGTCACAATGATCTCTGTCAGATCCTTGTATGTCTCCAGTTTGCAGCATTGTGCAGTGCAAAACATCACATGATGAGCAAATCTACACTTGTGCTAGCATCAGATGCTTTTTTGACTCCCTGTTTGTGGTTGTGCATGCCCCTTCTTTGATTCTTTCCATACAGAAACCAGCAGGGATGGAGGACACAGTTTAAATTGTTTCGACAAGGGCAGGAATGACCTCAACAATGTTGTTGCATCACACATCAAATTGTTTTAGATCGGTTTGGCTGCAGGTTCCTACACAGAGGAACCCACTTCTCAACTAGCTAGCACCCCCAGTGTCCCCGCTGCATCAACACCTGATCTGCATGTCTGCTACTCTAGAGTCTACTACTAGTCTACTGTGCTACCATACAGTGGTGCTAGTCTATTGTAGCTACTAGCTAGCTAGCTAGCTACTAGCTAGCTAGCTAGCTAGCTAGCTGGCTACTAGCTAGCTGGCTTGTCCGGGTGGACTCCTTTACCTGCCCGTCGACAGTGGAATTCCATTCCAGACACGCATCCAGCAAATGGATCGCCAAAGGACGGTGACGAGAATGGCTTGAGCCCAAAAGCTGTGTTCCAAACATGGCTGCTATCACGTTTGTCCATCAAACAACCACTGTACATACCGTACGTGATGAAAATTGATCGAGTAGTATTTAGGTCGAATCCGCCTGCACAGAAACCGAAACGTCGAGCTTGAGTCGTCGAGCGATCTTTCCATATGGCGCGATATGTAATTAATCAAACATCAGACAATGTACTGTATAAACCTTTTGGGAATAATATGCACGTCTGATGATCCGTCTCGGAAGCAGTTCGCTTGTACGTTTGCTTGTACGTTTGCTTGTGCATTTGCCTGTACTGCGTTTGCTTATACGTTTGCTTGTACGTTTGCTTGTACGTTTGCTTGCACGTCTGCTCTTCAATCTGACCCAAGTGCTCGGAAGCTCAAGCAAACGCCGACTCGTCGGCAACTAATCTCTCTCTCTCTCTCAACACAAAATTACAGATAACCGCATCTGATCCAAAAAACTATTCCAACAACTCCCTTAAAACACAAACAAACCAAAAAGAAGACGATGATTATGCTAACGAAAAAGACCACTTCTGCCGTTCTGATGGCCGCTATTATCTTTTCTTCTCACGCAGTAAAGGCTGCATTCTGCAACTGGGGCGCTGATGGCACTGGCGCGTCGTCCGTGTGTGAAGGAGGAGCTCAAGGAGGCAATTGGTGTAACGCAAATGAAAACCAGTGCACCGATGGTTGCGGAGGAAGATGGTGCAAGGGCAACAACGGTGGTGGTTCTTCTCCTCCCACCGGGCCATCGCCGTCGTCTCCCACTACCGGCGGGTCCCAAGGAGGATGCGGCAGTGGTTGGACACCTGCCGGTTGGACAACGTACACATCTTATGCAGCATGCTGTCCCGATAGCCCCAACTTTGACCCCAACGCGGATACCACCGAGTGCGATGAGTTCAGTGCCTGCAGTTACACTGGAGACTTTGCGTACATTGGCCACCAATCTTACAACTATGTTCGCAGCAACAATCTCATCGCGTTCTTTAGCACGCACGGTGACAACGCGTCCTTTGGGAACAAGCGAATTCGAATCTCGGCGCTTGGAAAGACAGTTGAAGGACTCATTGCCGACACCTGCGGAGATGGTGATTGTGATGGCTGCTGCACGCAGAATGCTGGATCGAGCGGGTATCTCGTAGATATGGAGTATCATACGGTGGTCAACAACTTTGGTTCTATCGGCGCTGCTCAGGGCCAGGTTTGCTGGCAACTTATTGACGATGATGGAAACATTAGCGGCGGCGGCGGAGGAGGAAGAGGAGGATTCTGCAACTGGGGCCCGGATGGCACTGGGGACTCATCGGTGTGCCAAGGAGGAGCTCAAGGTGGTGATTGGTGTAACGCCAATCAGGACAATTGCGAGTCTGGTTGCGGAGGAAAGTGGTGCTAGACTCTTTTGTTGTTGAGTTTTGCTTTGCCTAATTTGTTTAGCTTTGTCAACTTGAGGACACTTGGTGCGATCTCATGAATTTTGGCATGACTGAACAATTGAATCGATGTTAAGAGGTGGCTTCAGGCAAAGAGAAAAAAACCAACTCTGCCAAAGCCACAGCTTCAACATAATTTTGTCTAGCTAAATGGTCAACACATAGCGCACTCATTGCAGTCTAATGCAGCTCCAATTAGCTTGACGTGTCCTCAAGGGACTTTTTCCATGTCGTCAAACAATTGATTTTTTACCATGGCTAAACAACAAGATTTTAACCAAGCGCGCTGGGTTAGAGCATGTGTGGAAACACATTGAATCATGATTGTCAACTTGTGAGCAACCTCTGTGCAAAATGTGTGATGACAAATCTCTTAAATGGCTTGCACAAATGGATCATGCATCAGCTTTTCCATGCAACAGAGCATTTTGAAATGTTGACAGCCTTGTGTGTGATGCATGTCAACAAATTAAACATAGTAGCAACAACATCACAAAGTGTTGTAGCATTTCAAGTGTGCAAGCCAAGTCAGCAAATGAGCACATTTTCTTCCACACTTGCTGCACAAGCACCAAGCAAAGTGACATCTCCATGGACAAGGAAATGGCTGCTGACATTTAGCAACTTGAAAGTGAGTGCACACAAAATTTGAAAAACAAATATCACGGACTTTGACTCTGAAGACATTTCCAAGAAGACTAGACCTCAATTTTCATTTGAGCAAATGCCTCCTTTTTGACATCAACAATCATGAAGAGCTAAATTTCTTAACATTTAAAGGCTTGCTGCAGAAGGATGGCATGGATGCAAAGGCACACATTGTGTTAAGAATCAAGTTAACAGCCTTGGGAAATTAGTTGTCATGTTTGTTGACACCATTTTGAACTGTCAAGAACAACAATCACATGACTCAATGTGTTTTGTGGCTTGTGTCTCATTCACTATTCAGTTGAACCTGTTTTGCTACTGCATTGAGAAAAGTAAGGAAGAGTTTTTTTACAGCTTCTGATTGTAACTCTAATTGAGCTGCTTGGAAGCAATTTCCTTGGATTTTTCAATTGTTTTCAAAACATCTGAGCAATGGAATGGTTTAAAATCTACTGCAGAAGCATCATTGTCTAACAATAATGAACCATTTTGCACCAAAAAAAAGAATTGAAAACTATTAGGACAACAGTTTCCAAAAGATGTCGCGGATGACACGAAGCTAGATTGTTTGAAGCCTTTGAGAAGTCCACTAGTGCTATGATGGACGCAAAAAACAAAATGTGTGATGCTAGAGAAAAATTCAAGGAACCTAAGCCCAGGAAGAACAAAGCACAACAAAAATAAAAAGAGAATGACAAGGTTCCAAGACAACAAAATTAAAATGAAAGGATGCCCTCTAGAGCCATAGAACATTAACATGTTAAGAAATTGAGTTCACAATGGCCATTGGTGACAGTGACACTTTTGGTCACACTGCAACTAGAATCTTAAAACAACAAAGAAATGTTATTTAGCACATCACCATGTCTTTGCTAAATTAGTGGCTGTCAACTAACATGAGCACTTTTTCAAGATTCAGTTGAATCTTTTGTGATTGATTGGTCTACAATCACCAAGTGAAACCAATTCAAACTTTTTTGCCAACCAGTGTGTGACAAAAACCAATTGTGCAAAAACATTGCGCAGTTCCACTTCGACACAGGCTGCATGGAGTTGTGTGGCGCCAGAACACCCCTGTTTTGTTAGTTAATTGACTGTTGACAGACTGGGTCTCTGCATCCACAATCATGGAAGGGGGCACGAAGCCTATTCAAGGAGCTTAGCTAAACTCAATGGAGACATGTTGCATGTTCCTGCCCTGCCAGTCCTCTATAACTTTTGGCTTCAAAGTGTTCTTCTAACTAGTAGTTGAAGTGTGCCCTGAGGACGTGGACTATTGCCTTGTCTTGGTTTGCTAGTAGAAAAGCCTACAAGTGCTAGAAGAGGAAAGGATTCTTTCTACTATGTTAGTTTCTTTGCAGCTAGGACTGCTGATTAGTTCTTTTCTGAGACACTGCAACACGTACTCTTCTTTTCCCCTTCGATTTGCTAGTAGAAAAGCCTACAAGTGCTAGAAGAGGAAAGGATTCTTTCTACTATGTTTGTTTCTTTGCAGCTAGATCGGACTGCTGATTAGTTCTTTTCTGAGACACTGCAACACGTACTCTTCTTTTCCCCTTCATCGAACCATGTATGTCACTCACTCTTTCTTACTACTAGTATCACTACGTATGTTCCTCTCTTCCGAGTTTTGTTTGCATACATATTATATATATATATATATATTTCGCGCATTGGATTTCTTTCTGGTCCTGGTTTCTTCATCTTGAGAAGGGCCGGACCAATCGCAAGCTGCCCCCCTTTTTCTTTCCGCTGCCAAAGCTTCTAGCTAGCCGGATTCGCTCTTGGTTACACCCGTCATCGACAAATTCGGGTTGTTTGAAATTTTCTTTTCCACGAATACCTTACTGTTGGCGGCGTTCTGGCCAACGACCTTTGTGGATGTACCAGGCGGAACTGCTGCGACATGGAAGACGGTTTTCTGCCCACTCAACTTGATCTCTAAATTGTCGATACGGTAGAACTCAAGCTGTTTTCTCTGTCTTGGGCCATTTTCAGTGCATGCCGATGGCGGGACAGTGAGTACAGCCTTGTACACACATGTCGATGGTTCCGAAACTGAGATTGTAGGTGACTGGAGGGAATCATTGGTGACCAAGGAGATCTCTCCTTGTCGATCTGCATTGGCAGCAGGGCAGTTAGTTCCTTTTTCATAGAAGGCTGTGTTCGACTGCGTGTCTTGATACTTGAAGGTTCCAACTGTGTAGTCCGATGAGAAAGAACCAGAGTCGCTACAGACATTGTCTGCGTCCTGACTAAAATACCCGTCCGAGCCAAACTTCATTTGGTAGCAATGCTTTCCGTCATTCGCTTGATATGTTGTCCCTTCAAACAGGGCGAGAGAGCACTTCGCGCTCTGTTTTCCACCACGGGCGCCATTGAGAATTCCGCTCAGAGTCTGGGACCTTAGCTCGCCATTTGGCTTTTCACGGAGTCCAGCAGAGTCGTCTACAATCAGAGTGTCTTTGCCATTGCCCCCGTGTACAACCACTTTCTTGTAGATTTGATCGGTGCCTGAGTTACGATCTCCAACATTGACAGTGTCATCTCCATCATGAGTGCTCACTGATACGGTTCCTTTGCTATCCGAAGTCTTGAAGATTTCAACAGTGTCCTTGCAGTTGGTCATTTTGATGTCGATGTTATTGAAGTTCTTTCCGACTTTGATCTGAGCATTCGCGGTTGTTCCGGCTTTTACAATGGTCACCAAAGTATCATCTCCGTCTTTGGTCACCGTGATGTGGTTTCCATCGGTACAGGATGATTCTTTCGGCGGAGCGAAATCGATCACAAGGTCGGAAGCACCAACGCCTCCTGGAGCAGTGACGTGGCAATTTGAATCAATCTGGGCCGCCTTCACTTCAAGATCAGTGTATCCCTTGAGTAGCCACTTCGAATTACATTGACCAGCGAAGGAGGTCTTAAGATAGGGTAATTCGGGATTCGGCAAAATTAGCGAGCCACTCGTAACGGAAGCAAAATTTACAATGGAACTTCCCACTGTAGCATTCGATTTCTCAATCAAAACCAGATTGCCATCCACCTTCGATGTGCTAGCATAATCTAATTCAAGGCGGCCGACATTTCCGAAACTCTTGATGTCCATGTGGGTCTTGATGTTACGCAGAACAAGAGAGCCAATGCCGCTGGAAGGGGCTGAAATTACCTTGGACACTTTTGGACAATTTTGGATTGGATCCTCCTTTGTTTCAGGCTTGTCAAGAAGACATTCGATTGTTTCGTCACCCACTTCACCTTCCAAACCTGTGCATGAAAGCTCCAATTGCCCTGGATCTTGCAACGTCATTTCTCGTGTCTCAGTGTTACAGTCCACAATTGCTAGTGGTTGGTCTGGCTTGTTCTCCGACCCGGCGACAAGCTGGATGCTCCATGTCTTCTTGTATTCGTAAAGAATAAACTCAAAGATCCACCAAAAGATTCCAACCTGGATTGAAACGGCTAGTTCAAGGTTCATCGATATTGAAAACTCGAGCCAGTCAATAGGATTCAAGGACACTGACAACATTTCATATGGACGAACCAACCCCTCGCTGGTGTCAGGGTATGGATCGTAAAGATCGATCGTTGCATCAATGCGGATTCCACCACTAACGCTGACTCTGGCAATAATGGCGCTCACTCCAACTTCGAAGCCCACAGCTGCAGTAATTGTGAGGAGAGGCTCGTCGATTCCGTCGAATTTGTCCATGAGTGCGAAACTGTTCAATGCCTTCAACGGTTCATCCTGTTCAATAGCTTCGCGTATTCCTTTAGTATCCATGGCCAGGCCATACTTGAATCTTGCTGAGAATTCAAAATAAGCTCCGAGTGTGACGGTTGGTGAAGGAAACAAAAGGAAATCAAAGTCCTTATAGAAACCGAACGTGATCTCTGGCGGAGTAAACTCGACCAAAGACTGCAACGTGGTGTCGCGATAACAAGCGAGGGTGTGAGAAACTGTGAGCAATAAAAGATGAGCCGTCATAAAAATGTTCTGGATACACTCACGAGATCTTCTCCCTTGAGCAACTTTACAGCATCTTTCGGATTTTTGAGGAACGGGAAAGACAATCCTTCCACCTTATTGGCTTTGCAAGCAACTCTCTTTGCCTTGCTCGTGATTGTATTACAATCGGTGTTGCTGGCGGTAGACAATGATCGAGAATGAGATTCGCTACTTTTTGTCATGTTCTGGCCTCGTAATACAAGCAATGTCGTTTTCTCTACTTCTTCCTCCTCCTCCAGGTTTCTAGCTGTGGCAGTATCACCACCAGTGCACTCGAATCCCTTCAACATGTCACATTTATCAGCGATGTCAATGTAGCCCTCGTCTTCAAGGTCATTCACAAAGGTTGACATATCCTCGTATATTTTGAGTACACGTTTCACAGTACTAGCTCCCGATTTTGGGTAGTAGATTTGCGCCATGTCAAGCACCGAGGTTTCGTCACCAGTCAACTCGGAAAGGCCAGGAATAGCTTCGTTCAAGGGGAGAAACGGTTCGACAACCTTATCAAGATACCCATTTTTTTCGTCATTGACGAACGTTTGGGCAATGGGGATTATTGCCTCCTTGATTGACTTGACGTCCATCTTCACATCTGTCAATACAGCACAGAGGTTCTCTGTACTACTGACAGGACATGCAGCCCAATTCGATCCAAAATCGGTTTGAAGGATCTTCTTGGCGCTCGCATCTTCATCCTCTGCAAGCCAGCGGAAAATCCCAGTGGCTGGATGTGATGACTTTGCAGCAATCTTGCCCAGTCTTCTGCGATCAAAGTCGCTGACCAGCATCCTTCTTCCTCCCAAGGAGGTTTCTTTGCGAGCTTGAATAGCAACACGACCTTCAAGCTTCGGGATATACTTGGAGACATCTTCAAAACGATTGCCCAACTCAACTCGTGTCTTCATCTGCGTTTGGATGGTTGCTCCGGCAACAGCACTTATTTTGAATAAGTCGGATGCCCGGTCTAGCTTTCGCAAATCCATCCGGGACATCCGCCCCTTCATGGGACCAGCTTTGTCAATATGTGAGGGTTTGACAATATCAATGAAAAATCCAGCTGCGACATGCATGTCAAGCTCGCTCATATTTGCAGTCAAAAAGAAAACCCGTGCGTCCAGAGTCTTATCTTCAAGTGTGAACCAAGCTTGTACCTGTAGCTCGCTTGCATTATCGTTAGCATCCTCAACTTCAGTAGACAGGAAGAAGCCCTTCTTCTCATCAAATCCAAAACCAACTGTGAATTCCCAAGAAATACTCAAGGTTGGGACGGATTCTCCGGACAAAGCCATGGCAAGAGGGAAAGATCCAGCATCCAGCGAAAAATCCAAGTCCAGCTCAATAGAATATTCTTGTCCAAACGGCACGGTCCACATCAACGATGTGGGATCACCCTCACTACATTTAGCAAGCTTTGTTTGCTTCTTGCTCGACTCATCATATTTATAGCATGTCACTGACACTGTCTTATCTGGGGCGATCAGGTCCACGCTATCGTTGTTCAAAAGTCTCTGCATTTCTTGTGCGAGCACGTCTACTACTGTGCCTGGGGCATCCCCATTTTCATCTTTATCGTATCCGTCAAGTCTCTCCTGAAGTGTTTGTACCACATTCCTTCTGGCCTCCGCAATGATGTTGTCTTCCATTCCAGCACCAAGGGCGTCACCAAGTCCCTTTTGAATCATGGGGGCAGGGAAGTTGGTGATAATTCCGTCAGGACCAAGTGACGCCTTCTCCACTCTGTTAAAGATATCATCGACTGCGTCTACAAGTCCTTGTGGGTCTTTCAGCAACATGTCGAAAAATGATGGCATCTTTAGGGAGGCAGGTCCGGAGGTTATGAACTTGGGAACGCAAGCCCCAGTTTCACCTTTGATTGCCTTGTTAAGATCAGAGCATTCGACAGTACCTTCCATTTTTGGGACCCCTGTGGGGAAGAACAGTGCATCCATCTCGGCATTCAGCTCAGCGCTGAGAGAACCCTCGAAGGAGAGGTCGAATTGACTTCCGAGGTTGGTGATGGAGCTTGAACCGGTGACGTAATATTTTGTGTTCTTGTCGCCTTTCAGCCCGGCTGAAAGTTTCAATGGGTTAGTAGAACCGCCTCCTACAAAAACATTGCCGTTTGCAGAACCCTGGAGAGGCCCGATTGCTGCATCAAAGCTGAATTGCGTTGCTGCCGAAAAAGTAACTTCCAGTCCAGTGGAACCTCTTAAGTATGGCTTAACAGTCTTGAACGTTTTGTCATATTCTAGGCCGATGGACAGGGTAAATGTCAAGCCACCTTCAAGGTCCATTGAAGCCGTCCCTTCGGGAGGAGTAAACCCATTGGCGAACGCAGAAACAATATCTGAATTTGCTTGGCTGGAGCTGTACGATTGAAGGATCTGTTCCAAATCTATGTAGAGATCATCCGATCGCTCATAGCTGTATTCCAAAATAATATCAATGTCTAGATTCGATGCTTGGGCACTATCGCTGGGTGTGATGGTGACAGTTGGTTCGCCTCCTACTGCATCCGTCAATAGAGTCGTGAGTTTGTTGTCGAGAGCCGAAAAGGTGGAATTTGCTCCATTTTTAGATTCTTCCACCAAATTTTTGACCGTCGTTACGAACGTCTCGAGATGACCAGCAGACTGGCACGCGCTGAGACCGATCACTGGGATGGGATAAAGAAAGATCTTCTCCCCGGCAATCTCCTTACCCAGCAATCCCCCAGAGCAAGATTTGAGTGCCTCGGCCTTGTCCTCTTCATCGCCAACGAGGAACTCCAGCGATTTCTCCATCAGTCCAACAATGTCTTCAAAACTCATATCCTTGATGTTGCCAATGGTAGGCAAGTGGACTTCCACGTTGAATTTTGGCTTGTTGACTAGAGCATTGGCGGCCAAAAAGTCAACGTTGTATGTCGCCATGTCGCCTCTGAAGCTTGCTTTAAGACCATCGAACGGAGCTGCAGCTGTCGCCGATCCAGTGACACTGCCTTGGAATTTAGCTACAGCCTGGAAAAAGCCTGTTTGTCCAGTTTCAGCTTTGATAGCGGAAATGTCTGCAAGCCATTCCGTAAAGCCAACATACCCCCTGTCCTTTGGGTTCACTTTTAAATCCAGCATGCCGTTGAAGGCAGCATTGACCTCAGCTGTAGCCTCGATGACGCCACCGATGTTTGAAACGATTGATACAGCACCGTCCACGTCTAAGGTAGCACCGACAGTAGTTTCTCCGACAGCAATCTGAAATGGTATCTTCTTCTTAGACACGTCTTTGAGACCATAATTGTTTTTAATGATTTCCCTGAAGCTGTAGCCATCGGGACAGTCATATTCGCCATATGCGATCTCGTCCGTTGTTCCTTTCTTCAAACACACACGCCCCTTAGGAGAAATCTTCACCTTCTGAATCTTTGGCAGGAATTTCAGAACCAATATATTATTTCCCATCTCTTCCACTGAAGAAAGAACTGTCCGAAGTGTGGAGTCGTTCTTCAGGGCCGTAGAAGGTTTGCCTGACCCGGCACTTAGAGTGCCATATTTTGTTTCCGTTGTCTCGCTACCGACAAATTGGTACTCTAGCTTGTAGCCCAGCTGGGCCAAAGAAGAGCACGAAAAACCTGCACAGGGTGTCTGCATCGTCACGACGAGATTATCGACCTGGTTAGGAGCAAACAATACGGCAAGGCTTGTGCCTAAAGTCACCCCTGCCCCAACCGATAGCTTTCCATCGTCAACCGAGATGTCAGCCAGGTCACCAATCTCAATGCTTGTGTCGACCGTAGCAGCCTTTTTGATAATATACTTGAAGCCGAGGTCCAGCTCAACGCGGGCTGGAATGGTCGAAACGCTAGGAACATAATTAAGCTTGACTGTCAATCCTTCAACCTGCAAGGATTCTTGGATCGATTTTTCCACAAGAGCAGTAAGCCCTTCCCAATTAGTAAAACGTGGGACAAAACTTGGTGTTGACGCTCCGTTCACCTCAAAGCCAAAATAATTAGTGACTTTCGTTGCATTTCCCGTTTCCATTAGTGCTAATAAACGGATGTCGTTCTTTGCAGAATTCTTGGTGTCAGTGTAGGCGGTCGTCGCAATAAAGGGATTGGTGCTTTCATCCTCGCCAACAACGACGTCGCAATCGCAGAACGCATAATCACCGAATTTAGTCTTGAAGCACTGTTTCTCGGTACCTGCCGGTCTTTCCCATTGCCAGTGGAACTGCTGCTTCTTGTAGTCACACGGAACAGTATACGACATGCCCTCCTTTGAGCTCATCCATTTAAGAGCAAGACATTGGTCCCTGTTAGCTCTGTTTCGGAGCATGAAATATGTGTTGTCTCCCTTGAGCCACTCCATGTCCCATTTCATATCATCCTGGTCGGGGACGCACTTTGCCGTCTGCCCATCATTGTCCGTGCCATCTCTTCCCTCTATGTCAAGACACTCTCCTGATAACATGTTATGAATCATTCCAGTCTCTTTCTCCTGTTTCCAAATGACATCGCTGTTGTAAATGTTTGACACAGTTCCACAAGATTGAAGCTGGACCCAGCTGTCTACTGCATTGCCGTCAGGGTCAAGGCACTTTTGAGCCCATCTGTTCTTGAGGCGGCCGACGTGCAAATAGTCTTTCTGGAACTTGCTTTTATCAGGGAATCTGTTCATTGGAGTTGCATCACAGACTTTGAGAGAGCATCGCTCCATGCCACTCTTCATTTGCGAAAGTAGGTCAGATTTACTTGAGGGTCTTTTGATAGAGATAGAACACTTCTTGTTCGCCGGGTCGCTTTCGGCAAGTTTCTTCAACCCCGAGTAATTCTCCGTGTTGACATTCAGATCGGATCGAATCAAAATCAAATCCAAGTCGACAGATACGTCAGACGGGTATGTACCCCCGCCACTACGGGTAAGAGACTTTCCGGCACGGTCGTCAAAGTCCTCGATCTTCACAAAGAGCTCATTCAGCTTGTTCGTCACTATGGAGCCTGTAGCAAGCACGTCGCTCAGTTTCTTGTCGACTAGGGGGAGGTTCACGCCGGCAATCGCTTCGTTTTCTTGGACTCTAGTGAGAGCACTATCGATCAAGCGGAGAAGGTTTACAGCATTCGATGGAGAAAAGAGGGACATGTCTTTCCAAGACAGACCTGTAATAGTCACTTCCGGTTTTTGCTCGCGATTGAAAACAGCTGAGTCTTTCACCTTGAAAGATCCAGCGGTCCCCATGTTCAAGCCTTGCAATCCTGAGTCTGCAGCAAGTTTAATGTCGCCTTCCACCGAGTAGAGGGCTTTGGGCTTCATATAATACTTGTATTTAGCATTACTGTCCTTGTTCACAAGGCTCGAGTCCGTCGTAGAGCACGAATCAATGTCTTTGTTACAGATGCGCAGTTCGTAATTCCCCATCATCAAGATATTGGCATTTGATTTGAGATCCAGCATACCCAAACCAACGTTCAGGTTCGTGGCACCGGAAACGGACAGGCCAGCTTCCACTTTCATATTCCAAAATTTGACGTACTCCTTACTGTAGACCTTCATACTTCCTCTGAACCTCAAATACGAGGTGACTGCAACCTTCGCTCCTCCGTCTGCTTCGATGGAAAGGGCCTCCTCAAACAAATCAAAGGCACTGCCGGCAGTCACGCTGACCTCCTTTGAGAAACCAATACAAAAATCGACATCCATCTCGTCAATGTATACATCATCATTGTCTGTGATTTTGATCTTGAATCCTGACTTGCCTTTCGGATCAGAGCCGAGCTCTGTACTAACAGGACCGCAATCCTTGGAAGTGTCAATTCCGCCGAGGAGACTGTTCAGCTTGGCGTTAATCTTGGAAGAATCGTAATCTGAGTCACCAGCAAGCTGATAAGGGCCATCCAGCCCTCCCATGACCTGTTCGGCGAGTATCTGGCGGACATATCCCTTGACTCCACTGCCACCCTCGTATGAGACGAGATCATTGATACTCACCCCAATGATCGGGAGCTCTTCGTTGAAAATTTCAAGATCAGGTATGTGCGAGGCAATCGCCTGTCAAAATTAATGTTAAAAATTGGGTTAACCGAAGGACAAAAATAGTGAAAATCGGGGCAAAGCAAACATAAAACCGTACCTGAAAGCCTAACTCGAATCCTTCTTTGTTAGCGTAAACCTTGGCTCCTTCGGCCGTGAGATTGAAGCAAAACAAGTGGGAGCAAGGTGCCGGGATCAAAGACTTTCAAGAGCTTCATGATGATTCAAAACGAGTTTCTCTTCTTTCCTCCTTCAAATCAATTTTGTGGGCTCCATCTTTGGCTTGCCGAAATTGTATTTGCTCGCTGGTTATCGGAAGTTACTTCTTCCTACCAGATAACTTTAGCTGGTACAAATCTTCGTGTGGAAATCACACGTAGGCTCCAATTGGCAGATGATGTTTAGGACCGCGGGCTCCGTGAAGCCGAAATTGGATATGCTCGCTGGTGGAAGTTACATCTACACCACGATTGTGCAGCGATGCTTTGAGATTTTTACTGTTGTCCAGGCAGGCTCCAAGTTTTTACTGTTGGCAGATGATGTTTAGGACCGCAGGCTCAATGGAGCCGAAATTAGATTTGCTCGCTGGTGGAAGTCACATCCTGTCTCTTATACACATCTGACGCTGCCGACGAATAGAGAGGTGTAGATCTCGGTGGTCGCCGTATCATT
>ENA-ORBV01007442-ORBV01007442.1-microbial-mat-metagenome-genome-assembly--contig:-NODE-7442-length-18799-cov-11.549407_pt1 | contig 18799 bp, 17 predicted proteins | sample MGYA00237777_ERZ505514 | MGnify/ENA primary metagenome ERZ505514 (study PRJEB26160, sample SAMN06269048) | microbial mat metagenome | isolation source: Oligotrophic lake microbial mat | place... | reverse complement strand
TACTCGATAGGCCAGAGCATGAGGTTGGCCACAAGGATGCCGACCAACGTGATGCCAGCGAGCACCGTGAGCAACGCTCGGCGTGCGCCTTGGGGACGGCGAAGCCATGTAACCAAAGCAAGCCAGGCGTCGTGCATCATCGGAATTCTCACACCGGATCTGGGGCTGCGAACACGTCGGTAAACAGCCTGGCGATCGGTGTCTGAAGCTCAGGAAAAGCGGCCAGTGCGGTCGCGGCTGCCTGCTGGTAGATAGGCAGGAGGTAGGCCCAGAACGCAGCCTCGATCTGGGTAAGAGAGTGCGTGGTCGCAAGCGGAAGGCAGCGGAGCACTGCGGGCAGAGTTACCGTCTGGTTAGGCTGCGTGCGTGCATCGTGCAGGTCATCGCTATATTGGACGAGCGTGCCGTAAATTTCTCCCACCTGCACCATCGCGGTTACAAGAGCTGCATCGTCAGTGAGCAGGGTCGCCAGGCCACCAAAGGCCAGCGCATAGGTTGCACCTGTTTTCGCCTGGGCGATCTGCTGATAAACTGCCAGCGTACTAATGTCGTATGCCCCCTCCTCACTGGCAAGGTCGTGCTGCTGCCCATCAGCCATCCGTAGCATAGAATCAGACCAGAGTCGCTGCACGCGCAGGAGGCGCGCTGCCGGTACGACCTCGGCCAGCTCATCGAGTAGACTGGCAGCAAGGACGTAGGTGGCAAAAACCAGATTGTAGTGTGCGCCGAGCGAGGTGCTGGGCGATGCGGCTTCAGGGTGCATCGGATCGCCATCTTGCAGCGCGTCGAGTCGGCTGATGGCGGCGTACATGAGAGTCCAGGCCACACGAAACGGCGTTACGATCCGCGCCACTCCGTGCAGCAGCTCTGGGAGCAGCGCAAACATGGCCGCGATAGGCGGATGCTGCATCAACTGGTCCGTATCCTGGGACACGAGATGCAGCAACGCCGTGGTCGTCGCTTCTGAGAGGGCGTGCCCGATGAGCCGGTCGGCGATCACGTTGCGGATCATTGTGCTTTTGGCCGGTGACCTCCGCCGGCACTGATAGAGTCGATCACCATGTCGATCAGGCTGAACTCCTTTGTGACAAAGTTGAGCGCGATCAGCGTCAGAGCCGGCACCAGGCTGCTCACAGGAAGCGTCTTGGGGCGTTGGCACGCAGCTCCTGCTTCATCAACGTCAGGGACGTGAGCCAGAGCTGATGCGTCAAGCGAAGGGCTGTCGAGTGGGGTCGGCACGCTGCGAGTGTCCATGGGGATCTCCTTTGAGCTGCGGTTACGAAGCGGGACAGCATGTGCCACAATCTGGCACAACGGCAGTGTTCCCAAAGCGCGGTGGGCAAGGACGGGATCAAGGCCAGCAAGGGCACCGCGCCATCGGATCGATGATGTTTTCTACTGGGTAGCTCCAGTGTAGGGCCTGCGGAACCCGTTGCCTATATGTGAAAACACATAGGTTCAGCGCGGATCTTTAGTGGTCGCCATCCCCGTACCGCTGGCGGTACCACGCGGAGAGGTGAGCCCGCCCCTCACAGCCCGTCTTCCGATACAGGCTCGTGATGTAGTTCTGTGCGCTGCGTGGATCAATCTGCAGGGAAATGGCAATTTGCTGCGTGGTAAGTCCGTGGGCAACCAATTTGATCACCATCAACTCCTGCGGTGCCAATGGCTGCTGGCGTCGCAGGTACGCGCTGCGCTCCTGATACTCCTGCACGAGGGGCGAGAGAAACCGCTGTCCTGCGGCAACCGCAGCAATAGCGGCTGGCAGATGGGTAAGCAGCTCTTCCTTTACCACATAGCCCAGGACGCCCGCCGCCAGTAGCTCAGGGGCCAAGTCGAGGATCGAGGAGAACACAAGCAGACCGACCTCGGGATACTGCTCCCGTAGCTCGCGAATCATCGTCAGTGGGCCGACGCCCATGCCGTTGAGGTCAAGGATTACGACGTCAATGGGTACACGGCCAAGCTGGTCCAGCATGGTCGCAAATCCACTCGCTGTGGCAACCACCGCGATCTGTGGATCTGCAAACAAGAAACCGTCAATACCCTGGTGGATGATCGGGTGATCATCGGCAACAAGAACACGGATCAGCGGGCGCGCCATGGCAGTGTCCCCGCAACGCTAGGGTAAAACATGTAAAGAGATCGTTATGATACCTACACCCTGCTACGCACGGCAAGAGACAATGTTGGCGGGCTGTCCCCTCTGTAGTGGGACAGCCCGGGCCATGCGCCCCCACGTCGACAATCGTAGCGCAGTCTCACTGCGCTCGCGCATACAGGAATGCTGCATGCCCTCCGAGCTAACTATCCTCGTTGTCGAGGACGATGATGCGGTCGCAGAGCTCTTCGCCCGCATCGTGACGACCGGGTTACCGGGCACAACGCTGATCCATGTGCGTAGTGGACGCGAGGCAATCGCGCGCCTTGGCACAGGTCAGGTCGATCTGGTTCTGCTCGACATGAACCTGCCCGGCTCCATGTCAGGCCGCGAGATCTGCCTCAAGCTGCGCGCGCTGCAACCAACCGTACCAATCCTACCGTGTTCCGTGGATGTGGCCGCTGCGCCATTTCTGGCAGACCTCGGCTGCGCGCCGTTGGTCGCGAAGCAGCAGGTCGCCGCAAACCCATACAGCCTGCTGGCGCACATCAACAACGCGTGTCAGCAGGCACCGGTGATGCGGGTACCGCCGGCAGCGTTTAGCTATATGCTAGAGCGCGCCGACGCGGCACTGGCCGATGAGCTGCGCCAGCAGCAGGCGGGAGTGATCGTGCTCTGTCGCCACCCCTTGCTTCGGACGGGTTTGACGCGTGCGCTCGCCGCACTAGGCGTGCCGCTCGTGGCTGTCGCGAGCGGCGGTGAAGAGCTCCTACACTATGCTGAGTCAGCCATAACAGGCACGCTGATCATGGGTCCTGTCACCGACGTGGCCATGCTCCAGATGGTCGGGCGCATGCTGCGCCTCCCGGTGTTGGGCGTAGTCCTACATCGGCACGACCTAAACAGCGTGCAGTACAGCCAACTGGCAGGTACAAGTCTGCTACTGTATGACAACGCTGGGGATACGACGCAGCTGCTCAACGCGATTCACACCGTTGCTCAGGGGCAGCCCTTCCTGGCCCTGCCCTCATCTGTGCTTGCCCGCTGGGTACCGGCTCTGGCTGGGCTCACGACACGCGAGTGGGAGATGGTGATCGCAAGCCTACTGAGCACAAGCCAGGATGAGGTTGCCGCAACCTGTGGGATCACCGTCGCGTCGGTGGAGACGTATTGGAAGCGTGTGCGCCGCCGGCTCGCGCCACATTCTCAGCAGGCGATTCTTCAGCTCGCCCGGAACCAGCTCACGACCCACCTCGGGATCATGCCCGTAGCACCATCCCCGCCACTCAACGCCCGTTCCCTTGGCCAGGCCCTATAGACTGAACCGCCTCAACTCATAGCGCTCCATCTGGCAAGTGGTATAGAAGCACAAAGTATACGGGATGGTGGAGGGGGCGTTCCTGGCCGCTCCATAGCGGAGCGGCCAACACGGTAGATAGCTGGCTGAACGCGCCACAGAGGAGCACCTTGGCTTGACAACGCAGGGTAAATCCGCTATATTAGACGGCATGCTCCGTAGAGGAACGGCCAACACGGTAGGAAGCTAGTTTGCCGCTCCTCTAAGGAGCGGCTATACCCCAACAAGCGAAGGATACGGCGATGAGCATCCCGCCCGAGCTCCCGCAGCGTCCCGCCCGAATTGAAGCGTTGCAGTTTCTTGGCGACGACCTCATCGCAGTCGTTTTGCCGGGCGAAGGGGTCGCCATACCGACGCGGATCGTCTGTGCCGCTCTCGGCCTCGACCCCGAATCACAGAGTGAGCGACTCCGCGACCACGCTGTCCTGTCGCTGGGCCTCCGCGTGGTACGGGTACCGATAGATGACCGCCTGCGGCCGGTACTGGCAATTATGCATACCCACATTGCCTTCTGGCTCGCCACGATCACCCCAAACCTCGTGGCCGAGGCGGTCCGACCAAAACTGATACGCTACCAGCAAGAGCTGGTCGTCGTCCTGAACGCCCTCTATGGGCCCAACCTCACCGCGTCGGCTGCAGCCGATAGTGCTACTAGTGTACTTGCACCCTCGCGGGCTGACCTCCAACTCGTTGTGGTCCAGAAAGAACTACTTACGCTCCGGGCCGCCCTACTCGATCTCGTGCATGGCCAACGGACTACTGAGGAGCGTGTCGATGCCCTGAGTGATCGAGTCGATGGAGTTGTAGATCTGGTAGACGAGCTGCGGGAGATTGCCAAGGTTAGCGCGGTGCAGGCCGAGTATATCCAGCGAGCGATCCGGCGCATCGCACAGCGTTACCAGAAAGCCTCGGGGACTGAGCGCAATATGTTCGAGCTGCTGGGCGCGCAATTCAAGATCAGCATGGGCATCCCACGCTACGATGCCCTGCCGACCAAGAAGTATGAATTGGCGATCACCTGGCTTCGGGCAAAGGCTGCCGAGCTCTTGCCTGATGATCCTGACGCCCTTCCGCCGCTCCAGGAGCAACTCCTATGAGCCTCACCTCAAGGGAACTTGGGAAACGGCTTCGGGACACACGGATGAAAGCACTCCTCTCGCAAGATGACGTGGGCACCCAGATGGGCGTTGCACGCGGGACAATCGCTCGGTGGGAGACCGGAGCGCGTGATATTTCGTTCTCGAATCTGCAGCGCCTGGCGGCCACGCTGGGAACAATAGTGAGTGCTCTGGTAGACACGGCTCCCCAAGGCACCAATGTTCCGCCCCCGTCAGTCGCCGCTGCACCGGCGTGGGCTGGCCCCGCCTGGGATAAGCTCCACATGCTGGAGCGCCAGTCAATCGAGCAGATTGCGGCCACACTGGCCGAGCACCCGAATCAGCTGCCAACAATCCTCACACTCCTGTTCGACGGTTTACAGGTCGGCGGCGATGGCTCGCTGGGAATGATGGGCGTGCTTAGCCGTCTCGCCAAGATAGACGTTGATCAACTGACACCGATGGCCGCGCTGACTCTGCTCGCCGATCTCAAAGGCCAGCTGAATAAGGTTGCGCTGCCCTCGTCGCTCTACAACTCGTGAGACCCCGATAACCAGGTCTTCCTGCTCCTCGCGGTAGCACTGGCAGGGAACGCTTTGTTGACCTATAGCATATTGCTACCCGAAGGACAAACCTAAAGGAACTCGTTCCCTCCAAGCTCTGCAATCGTGCTCGTTGCGCTGGCGTCAATCTCTTCGGTCGGTGCAGCGGAATGGGGAGCCGATACCTTCATGAGGAGCCGGAGCAGCTCAATTTTACCGGTACGTTGCAGGAGTGGGAGCACCGCGACGAGCCGCTGTGCCGCACGCGTTGCCACCAGCTCGTCGTCGAGATCACCAGGCAGGGCGCCTCCGACAGTCGCAACCTCCGCGACAAAGGTTTCTAGGCCGCGTTGCCAAATGCGATAAGCCAGCTCGCTCGCGGAATGTTCTGCGCCGATGTAAGGCTGTACCGCAGCAACAAGCTGGAGATCAGCGTTGGTCACGCGTAGTGCCGCGATAAGGGTTCGCACGCCCCCGCGCGTCTCTGCACCGCGCCGCCCTGGCTTCGCCGATGGAGGCTCCTCAGCTCCAGCGGCGCGCTTGCGTGTGCTTGGCATGCGCCTGCTCCTACTTGCCAGCGGCGCGGAACATCAGGCCGAACAGGGCGCCGATCACGTTGAGTTGACTGGCGAGTGGGCCGTCCACCAGCAGGTACTCACGCCCGGCCTGCTTGTCCTCGTGAACCAGGACGTTAGTCAAGAGACCGTTAAGGAGCAGCACGCCACCCCCGGTGATCGCAACAAACTGCGTGCTGTCGCGCAGTTCACTGAGCACATCGGCCACCATCGCATTCCCTTTGCTGGCAACGACCTGCTGCACCTCGGTCGCGATGCTCACCTTGCGGCTCGCTCTGGTGATCGTCTGTCGCACCAGCGCCTGCTGGGCCTCCACATCGTTGCGAATAGCTCCAGCAAAGGCGCGATCATTTCGGAGCGCACGGGCAATGCGGATCGTCCCATCCCCTGGCCGGCGGTTGATCATCTGGGCCGGATTGAACCGCACCTCGCAGACGTGCAGATCGCCCCCGCCGATGTCGATCACGCGCATGCCCTCTACGTCGAACACCGCCCGCCCATTCGGCGCCCGCGTGATCGCCACAATGCTGCCCGTCGTCTGCGCCTGGGGCAACACGGTGCCGACCTTGATCACCCAGGTCTCTGGTTGCCGGTCGTCGTCAGTGCGCGTGATCGTCCAGAGCTTGCCCTTGAGATACCGCGTGAGCGCCTCACGAGTCCGGCTATCGAGCGTCAGCTGCTCGACCCCTTTCTCGTCGCGCTCAATCACGATCTCCGTATTCGGGACGGCCAGAGTCAGCGCGATCTGATGCTCGCCTGGCGCATAACCAGCGGCACGCAGCAGCTCGACGATGCCCGCGCCGATGAACCAGCACTGGCGCTCGTCGTCGAGGCGCTGGATGGTCGGCCCAAGACGCAGCGCATCGCCGGCGTGCGCCAGGGCCGTTTCACCGGTCCAGAATGTCACTCCATCGCAGCTGTAGGTTACCTCTTGGCGACCTTGGATAAGCTGCGCAGGCGCGAACGCCGTAGGGATGCGAACGGTGGTGAGCCGCGAACGGGCTGACTCACCATCCTCAAGCGCTGGGTCGAGCCGCAGCGTTGCCCCCTTGAGCGCATCGTTGCCATTGTCAATGGCCACCGGGATCAGCGTGGCGCTCCCGACGCGCACCGTTGGACGCACGGCAAAGACCGCCGGCTGCTCAGCGGCCCACGCGCGGGCCACGAGGTCGAGGATCGAGCCGGTCGGGGCCTGGAGGATGGGCTGCATACCAGATCCTTTCCTGCGTACTGTGTACTTATCCGTACGCTTTTTCCCCTTTGATCACGTTGTCTGGTACTTATCTTTACGGGTGATATACCCACGGCTAAAGCTCGTGGGCTTCCTGCTTCATCAACCCATGCCAATCATGACGATTGGGCTTACCGAGTCTCCACAGGCGTTTTGTGTCTCGGCGTATCCCGCCGCGAACCGACATGCAAACAAGCGCAACCCCTCATCGTCAATGTTCCGGGCGGCGTTCAGGTCGCGTTCGTGATGCACACCGCAGAGGCATGTCCATTCCCGCTCCGACAGGGTGAGGTCGGCGTTGACCAACCCGCACGCGCCACAGGTTTTGGACGAGGCGAAGAAGCGCCCTATCGCCACCACATGGGTATCGTTCCTATCGGCCTTGTACTCCAGCATCGACCGGAACAGGCCCCACCCCGCGTCCAGAACGCTCGTCGCCAGCTTGGTTTTCGCAAGGCCACGAACGCTCAGGTCTTCAATCGAAACGAGGTCGTGGTGACGAACCAAATCCGTACTCAGCTTGTGCAGGAAGTCGCTGCGCTGGTTCCGGATCTTCTGGTGCAGCCGGGCCACCACAACCCGCGCCTTGCCCCGGTTGTGGCTGCCCTTCACCTTCCGACTGAGCGCCTGTTGCGCCCGCCGCAGCTTGCGTCGCTGCGTGCGATACCAGCGCGGGTTCGCAATCGTCTCGCCGGTCGAGTACACCGCCAGTGACGTCAACCCGACATCCACGCCGACGTGGGTATGCACCGGGCGTTCCGTCCGAGAGGCGACCTGCTGCTCGGTGACGATGCTCACGAACCAATGCCCGTCCGGCTCGCGCTTGAACGTCGCACCCTTCGTGATGCCCGAGAGCGGGCGGTGGACGACGGCGCGGATCAGGCCGATCTTCGGCACTGCAAGCGCATCAGCGTGCAGCACCACCCGCTGCGGGATACGAAAGCGCGGCGTGTCCGTCTTGCGCGACTTGAAGCGCGGGAAGCCTTTTTGCTTCTCGCCACGCTTCACCCGGCGAAAGAAGTGCTGATATGCGCTATCAAGATCCCGCAGCGCCTGCTGCAACGACTGCGAATCCATCTCGCGCAGCCAGGCCGTTTCCGACTGTTGCTTCAGTCGGGTGAGTTCGCCCGCGAGATCGTAATACGAAAGCGTCTTGCCCGTCTGCTGGTAGTAGGCGCTCTTCCGGTTCAAGGCCCAATTCCAGACGAACCGACGCGCCCCGGCAAACTGGTTGAGCAAGTTCTCCTGTCCAACCGTGGGGTTGAGACGGTAGCGGTAGGTTGTCTGGATCGTTCGCGTCATGACCGTAGTATACTAGATTATCCGTTCTATAACAAGCGGCTTACCGCAATAGAACGCCTTAAACGTCGCAATGGCTAAAGCAAGAAAAGGGCGTATATCCCACGGCTAAAGCTCGTGGGTTTTACGCCCTAATCTATAAGTACAGCGCTAGTATACCAGCGCACACCCACATTTCAAGATGATCATCACGTAATATTAAGATTATCATCTCATTTTATAGAGCGCGCCAGGGGCCAGTCACGCGGCGCGGCCAGGGTCTGCCGCCCGTTCAGGGCGGACGCGCACCGCGCGCCCTGGCCTGTGCCCGTGGTGGCCCCGCCAGCGCGCCCACCACGCGACAGCGAGGGCGACGCCGCCGACGCTTGCGTCGCGGCCCCCCCTCCTTCAGGTGAGGAGCCACCGCACCGCAACCCGCAGCGAGGCCCTCAAGGCCGAGCGAAGCCCCGCGCGCAGCAACGGCGTCGTTTAGCGACGTTGCATGGCAGCGCAGCGGTCGGCAAGGCCGAGCCGTGCAACGGAGCTAGACGCCAGTGCGAGCACGGGGTGAAGGAGGGGGGCCGCGACGGACGGTGGAGGGTTTCGCCCAGCGCGGGCCAACGGCACGAGCACGCGAAACCCGGACACCAGTCCGCTCGCGGCGTCGCCCCGCAGGGGCGCGGGCGGGCGCGTGGGGGGTGAGCCGGGCCGCGTCAACGTGCGCTCCGAGCGCACCCTGCCACGAAGGCAGGTGACGCCGGGCCCTGGCGAACTGCCCACGCGCCCGCCCGGGTTGTAAGCGCTTTGGTGGCTTTGTCTGATCCGGAAGCCGGGCCAGAACCTGTACTAGATGCGTGGGCCGCTGGCAGCACCCCCTTCCGGCCCAGCTTCCGGCTCACCGTTCACCACGCTGCCGCAGGCACGGCCGAGAGCGGAGGCAACGCCGGAGCGGAGGCCGGGCGCCCGGCCCGTAGGGCGCGTCCCGCAGGGACGCCAGGGCGCAAACGGGTGACCGGGGCGAGCGACGGCCACCGTCGTGTGCGCCGGAGAGCCTGCCTGCATGGCCTACCGCTGCACGCAGCGCAATGCCTTGTTAGCCCCGGGCGCCTCGGAGCGTCACCACACGGCGCACGTCGCCGGAACGGAAACGTTCCGTACAATCGAGCCAGGTATTGACAGCTCTGGAGCCGGGGAGCACCGCTTGGTGCCTGTGATACACCAAGTCACGTCACACGACACCTGATGGTGTACCAGGCTCACCACTACGCCGCGATGTGCCATAGAGTCACACAGCAGGCTGCATTCAGCCCCTCCTATGTGACTCTATGGCACGTACGAGGGGCTCTTTGCCCCCGCTCGCGTGCCATAGAGTCACGCTTGACAGATTTCGCGGTGTAGCGTACGGTATATGTGACTCTATGGAACATGTAGACAGGAGCCAGGCATGGACGAACTGCTGCCCGAAAAGTATCAAGCGGTCGAGTTTGCAGGCGACTCCCTGCTATCTGTGTATCGGCCTGGTGAAGGTATGGCAGTGCCCGTACGAACCATTTGCACAGTTCTCGGACTAGATCTTAAGAGTCAGAGTGATCGCATCCGCAAGCATGAGGTGCTACGCCAAGGTTTGCGGAAAGACCTTGTGCCCATCGACGGCAAGGTGCGCGAGATCGCCGTGCTCCTGCACCGCTATATTCCCTTTTGGCTGGCAACAATTTCACCGAACCAGGTCAACGAGGAGGCGCACCCAAAACTCGTGCGGTACCAAACCGAGCTTGTGGATGTGCTTGCACAGCTGTACCTGCGTACCACGGCTGCACCGGCAACGACGACCCAACAGCGGGTTGACGATGCCCTCGCAGAGCTCCGCCAACTCATCGACGTCCACGTCAACCACGAGAAGCGCCTGACGATCGTTGAAGAGATTGTTGCCGACATGCAGCAGCAAGCATCGGTCAGTGCCGCACAGGCCGAGTACATCCAACGCTCGATTAAGCGGATTGCGAAGCGCTATGAAAAGCTGACCGAGCGCGACATCTTCGGCAAGCTCTTCGCTCAGTTTTGCATCGATCTCGGCACGCCCCGCTACGATGCGCTCCCAGCATTAAAGTACGACGTTGCCCTGACCTGGTTGCGTCAGACGGCACAAACCTACTTACCGAATGATCCTGAGGCACTCCCGCCCCTTCAGGAAAGCCTGTTATGACCGATTCAGTTCAAATCGACACCGACGTAGGGCGCGCCCTCAGAAAGGCACGGCTCTCACGCGGTTTACGCCAGGAAGACCTGGCCGACCTCCTGGGGCTAGACCGCTCAACCATTGCGCGCTATGAGAGCGGCACACGGAGTATGTCCGTCGCCGTGCTCATCCAGGCAGCCACTGTGCTCAGCCGACCGGCAACATTCTTTCTTCCTGGCGTCTATGGAAACGAGGGGATACACACCACACTCCACATTCTGGAGCGCCGCCCTGATCTGCTCCCGCGTGTCCTCGATGTACTCAGCGTGAGCTTGCAGCGTGATGAGGGTCTTGATGACTGAGACCGCAGCCTTCGTACTGCGTTCGCTCGGACAACGACTCTTTGATGCACGGGTCGCCACCGGCCTGACAGTGCGCGCCGCGGCGCGCGCTATCGGTGTAGACCACTCGATGGTTGTGCGCTACGAGCGTGGGCAGACCTACCCGCCATTGGATCGCCTGCTCGCGCTGGCGGAAATGTACGGCACGACGGCTGCGGCGCTGCTCGCGCTGCGGGCGGAAGCCATGCCACTTATCGCGGTGATCGATCAAGCTGATGCGCTCGTGCTGGCTCAGCTCGCCGCAGCGCTCGCTGCGACGAAGGAGCTGCTCCCCAGCGTGTTAGGGAGCTGAGCTTCGGCGGTCATAATCAAGCGTCTGCGCTGGCATTGGCTGTTCCGTGCTGCTCGTTCGTCTCTGCGCAGGAAGCGTGCAGAAACATACTGCGCGCCGTAGCCTCCCATGATGATGGATCAGGCGTGTAATGTATTGCCTGTTACGCGCCTGATCCGTCATCAGCTCGCGTGCGGTCAGCTTCTCAGCGCCAGAATTTGATGGCGGCCCGTCGGCATGTTTGAGCGGCGGTGGCAAGCCGTTGCGAATCGTACGCCCGCGTCGTACCATCACCAGGCGCTCGTAGCTACGCTGGCCCCCACGGGGCATCACCGCACGCCAGCGGCGCCGGTAGACCGTCAAGTGCAGGCGTGCGGCCACATGCGCCCAGTGCCTGCGCACCGTCACCACGCTGGCCGCTGCGGCCGCAGCGAGGGTCAGGGCATCGATTATCCGTGTGCCTTGGTCGAGCAGCTGTTGGGCGGCGGCGCAGAGCCGCGCCTTGGCTGCGAGCTCGCGGCCGCCGTTGCTGCCTGCACTCACCGGCGCCTCGCTCACAATCGTCGGCGGGAGCCCAGGCAGCGGCATCCCAAACAGCAACGTGATCTGCGTGTCAGGATGGTCAAAGGGCCGGCCGCGCAGCGCGCACTGGACCATCTCGGCCTCGCGACGCTGTTCTAGGAGCGCGGCGAGCCGGGCATCGCAGAACGTCGGCACCTGCACGGCCCAGCTCGCACCGGTCGCGTCCCGCAGCTGGCGGGCTGCCGTCGTTAGTCCCTCGTCCAAGGGGATGGGATCGTCGGCAAAGAGCGCCCGCCCCTCGCGGATGATCGCGTCGAGGTTGGGGTGGTAGACCTGGGCCAGGATCACGTCGTAGCCCTTGTAGGCGTTGCTGCCGCGCAGGGCACCGTAGTGGGCCACGACGACATCGGCATGCCCGCGAGCCTTCAGCGCTTTCGCCAGCTCGTGCTCCCATTCAAGCGTGCAGACGATAAGGGTCGGTCGGTCGGGGCGAATGTGGCTGGCTACGTCCTCGAACCAGGCGTCACGGCGGCGGCGTGCTCTGGGGCCGAGGGCACCGCGCAGCGTGCTCTTGGCCCAATCGCGGCCAACTACCTGGACAACCCGCGCCGCGCCACGAATGGTTGGCTGCTCAACCTGCACCGGTGTTTCGGGGAAGATCGCCTGCAGCAGGGCGGCATTGGCGGTCGCGTCGAGGATGATCTTCGGCTGGTCGGGCCGGGCGAGCTGGGTGATCAGATGCTCGACGCGCAGGTAGAGCTCCAGGCGGCCATTCCGGGCCTCGATGCGGCTCGTGTAGCGTTGGCCGCGCAGCTGGATGCGCAGCTCCTTGGCAATCTGGTGGAGCAGGATAGCGGTATACGCCGGCGGCAGCGCCTGGTACTCGGGTAGGGTTGCGCCATGCGGCAAGTCTGCCAGCGTGTTCAGCTCATCGTCGGAAGGGAGTTCGCGTAGCGCGGTGTGGAGCGTGTCCGCGAGCGCTGCGTGCTCGATCGCAGCCTGGCGGACGAGCTCCTCGTAGAACAGCACGCCGCCAATCGTGCGGTCGGTGGTGGTCGCGAGGGTTTGCGCGAGCCAGCGCAGCATGGTCTGGATCGCGGGGGCGCCGACGTGGCTGCGTGCCATGGCGGCCAGGTCGGCCGCACTCAGCTGCACATGATTGATCAGGCTGGTCGGGTCGAACTCGTCGAGCACGATCACGCCGGCGCGCTCCCACCAGCCGGTCGCCTTCAGCAGCGGGGTCGAGGCGAAGAAGTCGCCCTCCTGGGCAAACTGTCTGAGGTAGGGGCAGCGGTCCACGTAGGGGCAGCGGCGCACACAGAGCGCGTCCTTGACGCTGTAGCCCTTCTGCGCCAGCGCGCTCACTTCGGGCAGCTTGCGGCAGTTGCCAGAATTGCGCCCGCTGAGTGGGATGAGCTCCAGCCCTTGCTGGTCGTTAATCTGCTCCTTGCGCAGCGCCGTCCAGACCAGGAAGCCGCTGCCGTCGTCGCCGGTCGGGACGTTGCGCATCCACGCCTTGAGGCCAATGGTGGTGTTATGGCCCTTGCCGGCACCCGGCGGGTGCGCGAGGACCAAGATGCCCGTGCCCACGGTCGCATGTGCCTCCGCGAGCGCGGCGATCCGAGCGCGGGCCTCGGTGAGGGTTTGCTCGCTTGTGCCGACCGGTGTGGACCCATAGCCCGCTTGCGCCTCGTGGATCGACAGGCGGCGGGGTGGGGAGCGTCGCAGCGGGTAGGTGCTTGGCACGGGTAGATTGTGCTGCGCAAGCAGGGTCTTGCCAAGTGAGCGGTGATAGTCGATCAGCAGGGGTGCTGTGTCGATCCGCTGCTGGAAGGCCGCAGGGCCGTAGCGTGCAAGGTACTCGTCGATTTCCTGCTTCTCCTCGCCGGGTATGAGGGGCAGGCGGGCGACGCGCACGCGCAGGCCAGCGGCCATGAACGTTGCCCCGTGGCGGATGCTCCACTGCTCCTCGGGCGCAAGCAGGGGCACGCCGTTCTTGACCTTACGTGGTTGGCTGTCGTAGCAGAGCACGACCTCCTCGACGCCGCGCTCCCGTAATGCGCGCGCCCAATCTGCGCGTACCACGTTGAGGCCAGGCTGCCCAAGGGTGGGCGCGTCGAGGTGGCCGGCGTGGTAGGCCTGGAGCGCCGCGAGCGCTTTGAACTCGGCCTCAGCGACGATCACCGTCTTCGTGCCCGGTGTGACACTATCCCAGGCCAAGGGGAAGATGGCACCGCGCTCGGCGTAGGGGCCGATCGAGCGATAGCCCTTCCGCTGGTCATAGGTGCGGGTGCGCAGATCGACGACCTGGCCGTCGGCGATGTAGGGGAAGACGATGCGGCCACAGAGGTTCCAGTGGGTGCGCAGCGTGCCGTCATCATCGCGGGTCAGGAGGCCAGCCTCCTCGGCGTAGGGAAACGCATCAGGGCAGCTCGTGCGTAGGTGTTCGAGCAGACTCTGCGCATCACGCAGGGTCACGCCGAGCAGATACTGGCTGATGGTGGCGTCGTCAAGGCCGCGCCGATGGAGATAGGCGCGCGGGTCAGGGTGGGCGGGATCGAGCAACCAGGTATGCGCCCACAGCGCGACTGCCGCGTAAAGCGCACGATAGTGCGGGATATGCGCGGGCCGAGGCTCGACGCGCGCGCTGTGCTCGGCAGGGCGCTGCGGAGCGCGGCGCTCCGACGCCCAAGCGTCTTCCTGATCGAGGTGCTTGAGCAGGCCGCCTCTGGTACAGACGCGGCACCAGTAGCGCTCCGCCGGTCGGCCGCCGCTCGCCTCCATCCAGACATGAAAGCGATCATCGCCACCGTCGGCGCAAAATGGGCATGGGCCGGTATACAGCTTCCCATTCCGGCCGGCCGGCCGCATCGGTTGCAGGCGTGGGTGGATACATTCTGCGTAGGCCATGCCGCTCTCCGACCATCCGCTGATCGGTGAACAGGCATAGCAATGCCTACGCAGATGTCAGCGTAGGCGTTGACACCCCGATCTGAGGATGGTATACTGAGCGCAGAAACCCACGGGGTGGGGCTGGAACGCCTACGACTACTGCCGCCAAGCAATTGCAGTCGTGGGCGTTTTGCTGTCCCAATCCGGCGAACGTCGTGCGCTACGCTTGTCCCGCGTTACCGCTGTCCTACATCGGGCCGTGCCCCTCGTCGAGAAGATGATCGTCTTGATTTTTGAAGACGATCATCTTTACTCTAGCAGACCATTGCGTTGTTGTCCATCCCAACGTCACGTTCAGGTGCGTGATGATAGTTTGGCGTCGCGTCCCGGAGTCCAGTAGCGCTATGATAAATCAAACATTTGCACATGGCTAGATCTGCTTTGCACGAATGTGCGCCTGCATTCGCACATGTTTTTGCCATGTTTGCTCAAATGCGCTGGTCGTTTGCTTGACTTAGCTTATGCATAAGCAAACCGACCCCCGAGCAGCGCTCGGGGGTCGGTTTACACCTCGAAAGGGTCGCTACCTACAATAACCGCTTCTGGCCTTCAGGGGTATCTCCGCGTCGGTAGACCCGGCTATTTGTAGCGCCCGAGGCTTTCAGCTGTCCACTCTTCGTCATCTCACGGAGATCACTTTGCAGCGTGCTACGCGGAATACCCATCCGCTGGTTCATCGCCTGCGGTGTCCAGATGGTCTTTTCCTCGAAGAGCAGTAAGATCGCAAGTTGACGACTCTCTTTAATAGCCAGGTTAAGCACCTCGCCACCAGCAGTGATGGGCCGCATCACGCGCACACGGAAGGAATGCTTGTCGTTGTGAAACTCTGGCGGCTCGCGATCAATTTCAGCCAGCGAGGCCACCACATCGTCGAGGCCGAAGCCGAATTTTTCGATATAGCCACGGTGAAAGAGAATCCTCGCCAGGCCCGGATTGCGCGCGAACTGCGCGCTGAGTAACAACTCAAGGGTTAACGGCAGATCGTCAGGAAACACCTCTGGGGGCAAACGCCCTGGTGAGATCCACTCGATGTAGCCGGGGAAGATCTGGACACGAACCTGGGCTCCATACAGCTGTAAATCACGGTGCATCACGCCGTTGGTCGTCAGCTCGCGGAGCACGTTTGGTGGTGTGTCAATGTGGTTCACAATTCTTGCACCCTCGTAAATATTTGTGGTGCAGGCCTCTCTGAGCACATCGACCGTGCGATCAATAATCGTAAAGATTGGCCCGCGTACTGACTCGATGCGGGCGCGCGTTGGCGCTGGCACCGCCATCAGACCTTCGGAGCGTATGAATCGCGGATCGGTCTCGTAGCGGGCGATGTCCACGCCACTACTTGGGATCCACTTATCAGGGGCATGGGTGAACGCAAGCACGCCGGCGACGGTGGGTACCATGCGGTGCTCCACCTGCGTGACCCCATTGAAGCGCTCGAGGTAGCGCATCGCCATGGTGTGGTCACGCATCAGCTCAGGGGTCAATCCAGGGATGTCGGCCAGCATAAGCCGGCCGAGCTCGTACCCCGTCTGCATCGTCTGAAATACGAGATCCATATCGAGCTCCGTGATCGGAGCGTTCGTTACGGGTTCGTGGTCGAACGGGAGCGGCGGTAGCATACGCATCCTCCTCGCGGCATGTCAGCTCCTGCGCATAATGCGCCGTCGGTGCTTGGCTAGTGTAGATCAGCTGGTTCAGCCTGTCCATGAAGCGCTACGGATGCACCGCAGAGCATCAGCGCTTGCTCTGGCGACAATCGCCATTGGTGGACGAAGGCGCCCTCAGGCTGAACCACCTCCGTAGTTGCTCAACAAGCCTGGAGCACGCGCGAGAAGTTGCCAGACACTACAGATCCCATAGTACGTCTCGGCAGGATCGTCGGGGTGCGCATCCACTTCGGGCACGTAAACTCCGCGTAGGAACAGAAGCTGATCGGGAAGTCGGGTGATCGTCTCGATCTTCACCTGTTGCGGTGGGAAGTCGCCCAGGGTTCCGAGCAGCAGGGCACTCCCGTCGGCACTGATCTCCCAGTCCTCGATATACACCAGGATATCAGGATCGAAGTAGCTTGGCCAGCGCGGGTGTGTGCTGATAAGCGTCGCGTCCATGCACTCCCCCGTTGTATACATTGCTTTGTCTAGGGTGCTCATAGTAGTACATTTGTAGTATTTTGTATAGGCTGTGCCGAATAAGCGCCTATGGACGCGCCCGCCTCCCCGTTGATCGCGGTGGCGGGGCTCCTGCGTACACGCCTCCTGGAAGCTATTGACTCTCGATCGCCGCGATGTAGCGCGCGGCCGAACGCACCAGGGCTGCCTGGGCATCAGTACTGACTACGCGCTCCCACCACGCCCCATAGATGCGATCATACGGGAAGGGCTCGACCGCCGCGATGATCCGGCGCACGGCCCGCGCAGGGAGCGGGATAAGGTTCGGATAGCTATACATGAAGCTGACATAGCGCCGATCCTGCGCAACCATGATGATATCGCCGGTGAGTAGGGCGCCGCGCCCCGCAGCACCCGCCTGCCAGTGGAGCACCTGCGCCCCAGCGAAGTGGCCACCACAGCGAATCAAGCTGAGCCCCGCAAAGAGCGGCATTGTCTCACCCTCCCAGAACTTGATTGCTGGGTCGGGCCATACGACGTGCTCCCGGTCATCCCGATGCAGGTGGATGCTGGCACCAAAGGTGTGTGCCCACGCGACCATCGTGCTGTAGTAGTGCGGGTGCGAGATCGCGATGGCGCGCACCCCCCCGAGCGCACGCACAGCTGCAATTGTCGGCTCGTCGAGCAGCGTGATGCAATCCCAGAGCACATTCCCCTCAGGCGTCTGCACCAGCAACGCGCGCTGGCCGATCGCAAAGGCCGGTATGGTGCCGATGCCGATCAAGCCGGGCTCAACCTCCTCGATCCGGTTGCTGTGATCGCGCCGCAGTGCGTCCAGGGTGAGCCACTGCTGACCCGCGTATCCAACATACTGGCGCGCGTCCTCGCAGATCGGGCAGGCGGCGGGCGGGGCAGTGCTGGCGATAAACTGTGTGCCGCAGGTGCGACAGATAAAGCTGTCCATCGTGTGAGCTCCATACTGGCCTTGCCGCGCTGCGAGGCGGCACGTTGTGGTCAGGGTACCACAACCGACCATAGCGACCGCGTGCGCGTCGTATAATAGTATCGGTATGTGCTAAAATCGCTAGATCCGATACTATTTAAGGCATGCAATCGCTGCCAGGTTCGCCTGGCGGGGCCTGTGTCAGTAGGCCGTACGTCGCGGATACCAGCTGCTGCTCGGCTGGTAGCGCCAGAGACAAGCCCAAGGGCGTTCGCCTTGGGTAAGTCACAGACCTCAGCAACCCGACATCGAACCAGATCTCCCATGCCGTCGGCTACGAACCGGTCGTGGACATCGCCGAGCTTCGCATTGTCGTACCGTGGGCTCACCTCTTCGCCTTTTGGCTCTTCCACACTCTCCCGAACTGCGGTATGAAGAAGGTGTCGCAGCTGCTTCTCCCAAGCTCCTCGTTGCGACCTGTTCCGCCGACGTTGCGCTATCAGTCGATGGTGGTCACGCTTGGGCCGCCACCGCTCCCACCCCGAGGTTGTTCATGAAACAGATCGACCGATTCCTGCTCGCGATCATTGCAGGGGTGGTGGCCTTGGTGGTCATCGCCCTCACCATTGCGCTCACCCGCACGCCTCAGGGATACCTGCCCGACACAACCCCCGGCGGCGTAGCCTACAACTACGTACTGGCGATCAAGCAGCGAGACGACACGCGGGCCTACGGCTACCTCTCGACCGAGCTTATCGGCTATCCTGCTACACTAGATGCGTTTGCCACTGATATGGATCGCTACAGCTGGAGCTTCAGCCACGACGCGGCGACGATCACGCGTGGCAACGAGCGGATCAACGATGACCGAGCGGTCGTCACGCTCGACGAGACGCGCTTCTCCGAGGGCGGCCTCTTCACCAGCAACCAGTACACGACCTCGTTCAACGTGACCTTGCGCCGTCAGGGCGAAGCCTGGAAGATCATCAGCGCCGATTCGTACTGGGCCTCGTGCTGGGCCGAGGATCAGCCCTGCCAGTAACAGGTCGATTCGGCGATTCAAAGCGAGGCAATCGTGCGGCAGCGCTGCTGCCGGTATTCAAGCAAACGAGCAACACTGTCATCTACTGCCGCGTAAACGCGACCGCTTGTACCTGCTCTTTCGGCGCCGTGGATACAGGAGCGGTACGCTTGGCCGGATGACGCCCGCTGGATGCGAGACGACGGCCCACCGGAAGGAGGACG
>ENA-ORBV01007441-ORBV01007441.1-microbial-mat-metagenome-genome-assembly--contig:-NODE-7441-length-18801-cov-5.481147_pt1 | contig 18801 bp, 16 predicted proteins | sample MGYA00237777_ERZ505514 | MGnify/ENA primary metagenome ERZ505514 (study PRJEB26160, sample SAMN06269048) | microbial mat metagenome | isolation source: Oligotrophic lake microbial mat | place... | reverse complement strand
GAGATGTGTATAAGAGACAGCCCGTGTATGGTCTCGTTGATCATCCGGCCCAGGCCAGTAAAGTCCGCCTCCGAAGCGGGGAACATCGTTTGCGCCTGTGCCGATCACTTCTCCATCCCTGGAGACGACCACTGCTCCAACCTGCCTGGACAAGTCCGCTGACCGCAGCGATGCCGCATGGGCAAGAAACATCGCATTCTCTCCAGGTGTCGGGGTGGCTGTCGGACTCCCAAACACCAGATCAACAAATCGACGCACGTCCTCCTGAAATTTGTCGAATCCTCCATCAAGCTCAAGGAATACGTCGGCAAGGGTGAACGTTCCTCGCGTTCTCTGACCCCAATCGTCCGCTTCCTCTTGGTCCCTCTTTACCAATGACAGAGCCTGCGCCTCGGATATCTCCCTCTTGTTTACAAGGTGACGAATCCTCGACTGCTCGGATGCATACACCCCAATCAGGAAGAAACCGGGACCATAGATTTGCCTCAGCGTCTCGACTTCCTCCGGCCGCTTCAGGGTGTAGAGCACGCGAATCACTGGAGCAGAGGCTTCGTAATTCGGCAAGCGCTGCGCACCTATATCGCTCGCCGCCCACAGTGCCAAGACCTCCTTTTGCTTCATTTCCTCGCGGAGCCGATTCCCCGCATTCATGAGTGAGTTGATGCGGTCGGCCTCAGTTCCAAGGCGCAGGCGCACTCCGTGCTTCTTCCGCACATGGGGCCGCTGAAGGTAGGTGCTGAGCTTGATCTCGTCGATCTGGTACCTGAACCGTTTCAAGTGTTCACGGAGTACCAGGCCAAGTTGCGCCGTATCCGTCCCGACGGCAGCAACCACGCCAAGCACAACCTCCGAACGCTGATAGTCAAATGCGCTGAGGACCGCCATGATTTACGTCGTCATCCTACATCGTCCAGACGAGTGTGGACGTCCCCGTGACAGGCCCGGTCACGCTACCCGACATTTAGGCGTACCAACGTCATCGTTTCGTTGCCGAAGATGTCGATGACCTTGACGGCAATCGTGTACCTGTTCGCCTCGGGGTAGGAGTGTGCCACCGACGTCAACTCCAGCTGCCGGTTTTGCCGAGTGACCCGCAGCTCCGGCCTCCGTCATCAGCTATCTCGCGACGGCAGTGCGCACGCGCGTCGTGGCGCGCGCGCCTGGCGTCGATGGACCGACCTCTGTCCACACAAACAGGAGTTCGTTTTCGTGTCGCGCCACGCGCGGATAGCCGCTGGTGCGGCTGTTGACCAGATCAGCAATTTTGACGGCGTCGCCACGCGCGCCAGACGGCTGGATGCGGCGCACCTTGAACTCGGTCTTTTTGTCGACCAGTTCGATCCACGTCGCCATCGCTGAACCGTCGGGCATCAGTTCCACATCCACACGACCCACCGTCGCCGCGTCATCCACGCGGATCGGCGCGCTGAATGTGCGACCGGCGTCCTTTGAAAACGCCACGTAGGCGCGCCCGGGATCGTCCACGCCGGTGAACCAGCTGATGACCACGTCGCGACCGCGTGCGCTGAGCACGGGACCGTTGACCGGACACGCGGCGATCTGCCAATTGTCGTTGTGCACGGCCGTGGGTTCGGTCCACTTGCCGTTTTCAAAACGCGACACGTAGATGTCCCGAACTTCGTCGTCCGTCCTGTTGCGAAACGCAGCAATCAGTCCGTCACTGGTCACGGCGGCCGTCGTTGGGCAGCACTCACAGACGCGCGGATCGATCGGCATCTCAGACGTCTGCTTCCACGTCCCGTCGAACGTACCGTAGCGCACCGTCATCGCCCCGGTGCCGTGCCCGTCGTGTCCCTCCCCGCCGGCTGCGGGCTTGGTTTCGCGGCCGTCGAGCCAGATCAGCCCGAGCCCGGCGCCGGGCACCTGGAACATCGACGCAAAGCCGTGTTCGGTCTGCGTGCCGTCGTGATGCGGCGTCACTGACGGCGTCCACGTCTTGCCGTCATCCTTCGAGCGCGACAGTCGCACGTCGTAGGCGTAGGTGGACGCGCCACTCTTTTGCAGCCAGTGGCCCACCAAGGATCCATCCGCGAGTCGCAACACGGACGGCACGTCGGCCCAGTTCACGAACCAGTTATTGCCGGACGCGACCGTCTTTACCGGCGTCCAGCCGGTCGACGTGCGCTCGGCGAACTTGAGCGACGCCTGCCCACCACTGCGCTCGATCCAGCTGAGCAGGATGCCCTTGTCGGATACGGTGAGCTGCGGCGCCTCGCCTGAAGTCGTGACAGGCGACTCCAGTACCTCAATCCGTGGGGCGGCCTGCCGGGCTTCCATTCCGGCAAAACCGAGGCCCAGGACGCCAGCCACGACGGCGGCCACAACGTTGATGTCTGTGCGTGTCATTTCCATTCTCCCCGACCTGCGCGGTTGGCGTGCCGTCTGCCTGCGTGATGACCAAATCATCACACACGTCCTTCGAGAAAGTCCTGCATTTTCACCGGATTTGGGGTCGCCGTGGCGGGCGACGGTGTCAGCCTCGCATCATCGCGCTCCCTTGTCCAACAACAATCCCTGCACGCGCACGGCCGCCTGCCAGGCGTGTTCGAGCGCCTCCACGTATTCCCCTGTCGTACTCGCGATCATCCGCTGCGCCATGAGCACCTGCGGATACGGCGTCGCCATGCGCTGGTACCCCTCCCTGTGCAGGCGATAGGCCTCTTCCAGCTTCGGTAGTACCTCGGTCTTGAGCGCCTCGGCCAGGATCCGTGCGGCCTCGTACTCCTCGAACGCGGTGGCGAAGCGGTGTTCGATCTCCAGACGTACGCCCGCGGCGGCGGCCTCTGCTGCCGTCACTGCGGATCGGGCCGCGATCACACCGCTCCGATTGCGATTGAACAGTGGCAACGTCACGCCGGCTTCGACCCCGAACTCCCACCCCTTGGCCTGCGCACGCGAGGAGAACTGTTCACGGTTCCACCCCACCTCCCCGCGCATCGTCAGATCCGAAAACGTCCGGCGGGTCTCCACCGTCACACCGGCCCGCTCGCGCGCCACGATGGCATCCGCGGATTTCACCTCGGGACTGGCGGAGAGGATTTCGTCGAGGCTGCGCTGCCGATCCAGCACAGGCACACCGCCGGGCAGGTCGATCGGCTGCGGCACAAGCGTGAGATCCGCGACACTCGCCGCAAGACGCCGCCAAGCCGCGCCTTGGTGGGAGCGCGCGGCGACCACCGCCGCGCGGTGCCGCGCCACCTCGGCCTCGGCTTCCAGCACATCGGGCTTGTCTGCCAGCCCGACATTCACCAGTTGCTTCGCAATGACCACGGTCTCCTCGGCCGTCGTGGTCAATCGCTCTGCGACCGCGAGCCGCTCAGCGGCCGCCGCCACTTCGAGGTACGCCGCACGCACACCGATCCGCACGCGCAGTGTGGCCATGTCCAGTTCCACCTGGCGGAGGGCCGCCTCCGCGCCCGCTGCGGCTCTGTCCGCGCTACGTTTGCCGCCGAGCGAGAAGGTCTGCTCGACAAACGCGCCCCACGTCCCGCTCGGGGACTCGCGGCGCCGAAGCTCGGACGCGCCACCGCCCACCGACGGGTTGTCCCACGCCCCCGCCTGCGACGCCAGGGCGCGAGCTTCATCGAGCCGGGCGGACGCTTCGCGCACGGCGGGATGGCGTTCGATTGCGCGTGCTTCCAGCGACGCCAGCGCGAGAGGCGCCGGGGTCTGCGCCGCCCCGCGTCCAGCGCCGAACACCAGCGCACCGAGCACCAGCGCACCCGTGAACCATGTGCGCCCCATCATCGTGTGGCCTCCGCGCGCAACTTCTGAATCTGGTCGAAGACATCGGCCTCAACGACGCGCACGAGCGTCATCATGCCCATCATCGCGCCGGTCCAATGCTGCGGCAGACCCAGCAGTTCGGGCTTGTCGCCGGCCATCTCATCCATCGGCATCCACATGTCCTGTGGATACCCAGGCACCTCGGCCCCTGGTCCGGCCCCATGCATGGGGCCGACCATCGACACCATCTGATTCATCATGTGGTGCGGCAGATGACAGTGCAGCATCCAGTCGCCGGGGTTGTGCGCGACAAACTCGACATCACGGGACTGTGCGACGCCGACGATCACGGTGTTGCCAGGCTCTCGTTCCAGATCGCCGCGGAAACGCCCGCCTTCCGATCCCGTCACGTAGAACGTGTTGCCGTGCAGGTGAATCGGATGGTGATCCATGCTCAGGTTCACGAGCCGAATGCGGACGCGCTCGCCCTTCTTCACCACAAGCGGGGTCGTCGCGGGCCCCGCCTTGCCGTTGATCGTCAGCCAGTTGAATTCCATCGCCAGTGTGTTCGGCACCGTGTTGTGCGGCTTGATGTCCCAGCCCTGGAAGATCAGTCCGAAGTCACGATCCACGCGCGGCTGATGCGGTTTTTTCGGGTGCACGATGAACCACCCGATCATGCCCATCAGTTCCTGCATCGGCATGTGTGAGTGGTAGAAAAACGATCCGTTCTGCGTCAGCGTGAACTCGTAGGTATGTGATCCGTGCGGAGGGATCGGCGGCTGCGAGATCCCGGGCACGCCATCCTGGCCAATCGGCACTTCCAGACCGTGCCAGTGCGGCGCGAACGGTTCCGGCAGATGGTTTTCCACGATGATGCGGACCCGATCACCTTCGGTGACCTCGATCGTCGGCCCAGGCACACTGCCGTTGAAACCCCACGCATCAACCTTGCGGCCCGACAGGAATTCGGTCTTCACCGGCTCCGCCTTCAGCGTAAAGACCTTCACGTTCCCATCCATGGTGGGAATCAAATGAGGGATGTCCGGAGTGACGACCGGCACGACACCCGCCACGCCTGTGGCCGGAGGGTCCGGCAGGATGACAGATTTCACTGGTGTGGCCGGAGCCGGGTGCACGTGCTGCTGCGCGGCCACGCGACTGGCGGTGGCGGCACCGGCCAGGCCTGCCAGCCCGGCAAGAAAACTTCTGCGATTGTGATTCATGACTGTTCCTCTGCTTGCTGTTGATAACGCACGAACGGACGCGCCCTTACACGGGGAGTCCGGCGCCCTTCAAAACCAGGGCGCCCTACATACCTACCGCGACGACGACGGATCAGATGCGGAGAGGAACGAGGGAGTGTGGAGGTGGAGCGGGAGGACGGAACGCCGCAGCAGCGACGTACAGGCTGCGGTCAGCGTGACGGTCGAGTCGGATCACCGACGTCGTGAGGACTGCCGCACTGGCCGATCGATCGCCGGATGTCGTGCGCACCAGAGCGGGGTCGGCTCCCTGCAGATCGCAGTCGGGCGCGGGGAGGGAGACCGTCGCCGCGTTCACGGCAGGAACCGGCGCCGCAACCGTCTCTTCCGCAGCTGGAGCGGCGTGATGGGCATGCTGGGCATGTTCGTCGACGCTGGTCACCGCAGGGGCCGACGTCTGCGCAGAGTGGGAGGCGCCGTGGGCCGGCAGCCCGCACGCCATCTCGCACGCCGAGGCGGCCACAGGGCTCACCATCAGCGCGAGGGCGACGATCAGGGCACGGGGCACACGCACACTGCCAGTATACCCCGTGGCTACAAGGTGGTGGACTCCGCGAAGAAAAAACGCCGGACCTACTTCAACACATCCGCGATCGACGTGACCGCCAGCGGATGGTACCCCTCCCGCGCCTTCGCAAAGATGCGCTGCGCGATCACCTTCCCCTGAGCCGTCGACGCGAGGTCGCGATACAGCGGCACGATCAGTTTTCGGCGGCCGATGCGCACCATGTACTCCTCCATCGCGGCGTAGGCCGCCTGGTAACGCGTGGCAATCGCCAGGCGGAACCAGGCATGCGCGATCTCCGAGTTGCCGGACGTCGTGAAGCCGAACTGCGTGTCGAGCGCGCGCATTTGCAGCGGCGTCAGTGTGCGCGCAAGCGTATCCACGAAGTGGATCCACTCCTGCGCGGACCACGCGTTCGACGCCGATGCGAGTGTCGCCACCGGGCCACCCGCCATCCACGCGTCGCGCGCTTGTTCCACCTTCACGAATGCGTCTGAGGCGGGCAGCACCGCGAATGACGGCACGTGCTCCGAGGTCAGCCATTCCTGCACCTGCGCGTCCGTCACCAGGCCGGGTTGTCTGTCCATCAACTCAGCCCTGAGAAAGGCCAGGAACTGGTCGGTCGTCGCGCTCTGGAATGCGTGACTGTCGAACCAGCGCCGCAGGAAGGCGTCGAACGCCTGACGCCCGTACTGCTGCTCCAGGAACCGGACGAAGAGCGCGCCCTGCTCATACGGCACGCTCGAATACGCATCGTCCGGATCGCGGCCGCTCATGTCGGGCAGAAGCGTCTTGTCGCGAGCGACCTCGATGGTCTTTCTCGACTCGTCCAGATCCCGCACGCCGATCATCGCTTCCATGTCGGCCCGCGCCTTGCCGTACACCGCCTCGATGATCCGGCGCTCCAGGTAGGTCGTGAACCCTTCATTGAGCCAGAAGTCGGACCAGGTCGCATTCGTGACGAGATTGCCCGACCAGGAATGCGCGAGCTCGTGCGCCACCAGTGACACCAGTGACTTGTCGCCGGCGATCACGGTGGGCGTCGCGAAGGTCAGACGCGGGTTCTCCATGCCGCCAAACGGGAACGAGGGCGGCAGCACCAGCAGGTCGTAACGGCCCCATCGGTACGGCCCATACAGCGCCTCGGTGGCCGCGATCATCTTTTCGGTGTCTTCAAACTCGCGCGCCGCCGGCGCCACAACCGACGGCTCCGCCCAGATGCCGGTGCGTCCACTCATGGGAGTGAACGTGAGATCGCCGATGGCCAGCGCGATGAGGTACGACGGAATCGCCTGCGGCATTTTGAAGGTGAAGACACCGCTGCCGGCCTGCCCAGGCGTCATCTCCGCAGCCATCACGGCCACCAGCGCTTTGGGCGTACGAATCGTGGCCTCGTAGGTGGCGCGTACACCCGGCAGATCCTGCAGCGGGATGAAGGACCGCGCCTGAATGGCTTGCGCCTGCGTGAACAGGAACGGCTGCGCCTTGCCGGCGGTCTGCGCCGCAGTCAGCCACTGCAATCCGCGCGCGGCCGGCGAGGTCAGGTAGGTCACGCGGACGCGGTCGGCGCCGGGTGGCATGGTGATCCGCAACGCGCGGCCGAACGCAGGGGTCGCCGCATCGAGGATGAACGTCGTCGGGACCCACGCGCCCGTTCCCATCGCCGCCTCCGCGTGCTGAATCGTCAGGTCGCGAGTGTCGAGCACCACTTCAGTGGCCGACGTGTCTCGCCGGTCGAACTGCAACTCGGCCGTGCCGGACAGTGTCTTCGTATCGAAGTTGGCGATCAGATCGAGCACCAGGTGTCTGGTCACAAATGCGGAGACGTTGGCGTACGACGAGGGGTCGGCAGGAACTAGTGGCATGGGTGTCTCGGTGGCGCCGCAGCCGGCAAGTAGCGCGGCGGATGCCATGACTGCCGGAAGCGTGACGTCTCTCATCCCGCAAGTGTACGTCCGCCCCTGACCCGTCTGCGGCACTCGGCCATGTTGGGCCGCTTCGCTACCCGGCTTTTCGTCGTGCGACCTTCTTCGACTCCTGCTTGCCAGCCAAGGAGACGACTCGACGTCCATCGACGCCTTCTTTCCGCTTGAGAGCGGCGATGATGGCCTTGAGATTGTTGCCGTGCTCCTGCGCGATCGCCGCTCGCTGGGCGCGGACTTCATCCACGATCGGGTCTCGGGACATTGCTTACACCTCCATCAACTCTTCAGGCGTGCAGATCAGAGGCGCCTGTAGGCCCCTGCTTCGACAGGCCTCCTCGATCTTGCCACGGACAGCGGCATTGGCGATATGCGTACAGCTCCACGTCAGCAGGTAGTTCACCTGATTGACTGCTGCGACGGCAATGTGAATCGCATCTCCAGCGCTGAGTTCGAGGACCGAAACGCCGCCCAGACGCGCCGTGCGCTTGGCCGCCACCGCTGCATCCCCGCGACTCGCCTCATCCACAACCGCCTGAGACACGAACAATTCGAATCGGTCTCGGCGTTCCCACTATTCTCTGGTGACTTCCTGACGTCCGGCGATGACGACATCCCGACTCACTCGCGCAGCCAGGTAGCTGACGATGGTCGTCTCAACGTAGACCGACGGTTTCATGGCGATACGGGCCTTCGTTGCCGGTGAAGTGATCATCTTCGACCCGCCATTTCTAGTGGTTGTTCTTTGTCGGCCCAACGGTAGCCGTCAGCCGCCGGGTGCACGGCGTGTTAGGCCGCGCCTTTCGACTTTGCCCACCGCACGCTCGGCCGCCGACCGGTGGCCGCGCAGTCTTTGAGGTACGAATTGATCAGCGTCTGATACCCGATGCCCGTTTCTTCCGCCAGTTCCTGAAAATACGCAATCGTCGCTTCGTCGAGCCTGATTGTGACCGCTCGCTTCAGCCGACTGGCGAAGGGATTGGGCCGTGAGTTCGTGAAGTCGTACGCTTTTCTCATGATCGTGCTTTCTGGTTATAGAGTGCCCGTTCCTGCGGCATCGCTTTGCGGGCAGAGATGATTCGAATCTTCGCCTCATGGTCCCGATAGGCATACACCACAATGAGGAGACGGGGCTTCGCACTCATACCGAGTAAAATGAATCGGTCCTCATCGTCAGAATGGTCCGGATCGTCAATGATGCGGGCGCGCTCGTCCAAGAACGCCGATTGGGCCTCGTCAAACGACACCCTGTGTTTGCTCGCATTCGAGCGGGCCTTCGCAGCATCCCACGTGAACTCAAGATCCGCCATTGTTGGATTAAGTATGCACGATGTATTTACATCCAGCAAGCGTAGCGAATTGTCGTAGCGGCCTAGCTAACGTCTGCGATGAGCCGCGGCGCGCCAGCGTCAGGCCCGCGCCGTCGGCTCCATCGCCTGGTTCGGCGGCTACTTCTTCATGGCTTTTTCGAGGTCCGCCTTTCGAGCCTGCAGCGCAGCCAGTCTCTTTTTCAGGTCGGCCATTTCCTTGTTGATCTTGCGCAGCTCCGTCGGGTTCTTGCCGATCGACACACGATCTGCGGACTTCTCAAGACCCTCAGATACGGATTTCCCCATACGACGTCTTCTCGGTACTCAAGTTTGCCGGCGCGAATGCCCTTCACGATGAAGTCCCTGCTCAAGCCATATTCCTTCGTCGCCGTCACGTCGCTCAGGGTCGCCCCCTTGCGATTCCATTCGCCGTACTCCGCCATACCGCATCTCTCTGGCCACCCGCTGCCTCTTGCCGCCACGTGCGTCCGTCCCTCTCCTCGGTACCAACCTCCGGCGACGTGAGGGCAGTGAGTCCGGCCTTGTCCGCACATCTGAGACACAGCCGCCGCGTCCTCGATCAGTCATTTGTCGTCGTGGTCGTATCCATTCTTGTCCGCCGAACAAGTCTTGGAGTAGACCGCTCAGGCCCAGGAGCGTCTAACCCATCTCGCGCCGGGCAACTCTGCGTTCCGGCCAAGATGTTGATGGGGTGGATATTAGCACCCGCCAACCACGGCGCAGCGACCGTGGTTACGTGCGGGGGACATGGTTACGCGACCGCTGGCAGCGCGTAACCAACAGCGGCGTTCGGCGCGCATCTTCGCAAACAACTGACACGACAGTACTTGCGCTCGCCGACCGCGTGCCATTGCAACCAATAGCCGCTCAACCATTGCGCGTATCGTAATTGGTCGGTTATGGCAGCGTCCTGTTTTGGACGGTCGTCCACCAGGGCGAGCGCATAGAGTCGAGTGGAGGCTGTGCCACATGCTCACACGAAGCACGAGTTACGACGAGGCGGTACGGCGAACGTGGCGCCATACCGGAGGCGCCATCTCCGATCGCTCCGCCCTCCTTCGTGAGCTCGTGCGCTACGCGACGCTCGCTCCGTCGAGTCACAACACTCAATGCTGGACATTTGCCGTGCACGAACGGAGCATCTCCATCGTTGCTGATCTGTCACGCAGATGCCCCGCAGTCGATCCAGACGACCATCACCTTTGGGTCTCGCTCGGGTGCGCCGCCGAGAATTTGATCCAGGCGGCCTTGGCGAATGGCTTGAAAGGCCACGCCGCCGATGGGACCGGACCACCCGATGGCGTGACAATCACGCTCGAGCCAACACAGGCAACCTCGTCGGCGCTGTTCGAGGCGATCCCTTCGCGCCAGTGCACGCGAGCCCCATTCGACGGTGCGCCCCTTGCGAACGAGGAACTGAGACGACTCGAGCAGGCCGGTGCGGGAAACGGCGTACAGGTTCTGTTGGTCACCGAGAAAGTGAAGATGGAGGGGGTCCTTGAATACGTCGTGAAGGGCAATACCGACCAGATGAACGACACCGCGTTTGTCGAGGAGCTCAAGACCTGGATTCGTTTCAGTGACGCCGAGACCGTTCGGACGGGCGACGGTCTGTTCTCGCGGTCCACGGGAAATCCGTCGATTCCACGTTGGTTGGGTAGTCCGCTGTTTCCTCTGCTCTTCAGGGCCAGGAACGAGAACGACAAATACGCCACACACATCCGCAGTTCGTCCGGCATCGCCGTCTTTGTCTCTGAGCTCAACAACAAGGCCCACTGGCTGGAAGCCGGGCGCTGCTATGAACGCTTCGCCTTGCAGGCCACCGCCTTGGGCATCCGGAACGCGTTCGTCAATCAGCCCGTTGAGGTAGCGGCCCTGCGCCCGCAGTTCGCCAGCTTCCTTGGCGTCGGCGATCGTCGCCCTGACCTCGTGGTCCGGTTCGGTCGAGCACCGGCGATGCCGCGATCATTGCGCCGACCGGTGGACGCGGTGCTGGCATGAAGGCGCGCCTGCCTGCCGCTGTCTACGAGCTCGCCATGCGTCTCGGCGTGAAGACCGAGGACGATCGATCGAGCGTCCGCCTGACACAGACGGGGCGGATGAAGCGGAATCTCGAGGTGGAATCATGGATGGCGTTCACCGCCACTCAAGCGATCTCGACGCGCGACTGTGAATTTGAGTGGCGCGCGAAGGCCGGTCCCTTTGGACTGGTCTCTGCCCGCGATGCATTGACGAATGGCGAGGGACGGTTCGATATCGTGGCGCTTGGATTTATCCCCATCGCCCGCGCCGCACACACTCCCGCGCTTGTGCGCGGCGAGTTGATGCGGTACCTCGCCGAAATCGCATGGGCACCGCACGCGATCCTTGGCAATGCCGCACTGCGCTGGCGTGAGGACGGCCCAGACACGCTGTCGGTCAGCGCGGGATCGGGCGAGACCGCGTCGGAAGTCATGCTCAGCCTCGACCACGACGGACGGATCGCCGGCAGCTTTGCGCCCGATCGGCCGCGCTCAACCACGGGCCCGCCGTTGCCGACACCCTGGCGAGGGCGATTCTCCGACTATCATTGTCTCGACAACATCTGGCTTCCATTTGCAGGCGAAGTCGCCTGGGAGATCGATGGCAAGGAAGCCCTCTACTGGCAAGGCCGGATCGAGCAATGGGAAGCGTCGACTCGAGTCATCCGAATCAACAATTAGAAGTGCGCTGCCGAGGTCATTACGTTTATGCTGTTCGACACCTTCTCCGCCCGCTCGCTGCACCTTGCCAATCGCATGGTGATGGCGCCGATGACACGTAACCGGGCAACCTCCGAGCACACGCCGAACGCCCTGATGACCACCTACTATGGCCAACGCGCGACGGCGGGCCTGATCATCACCGAAGGCACATCGCCCAGTCCCAACGGCCTGGGCTATGCCCGCATTCCAGGGCTGTTCGACACGACGCAGGTCGAGGCCTGGAAGGCGACGACCGCGGCCGTGCATGCGCAGGGCGGCACGATCTTCGTGCAGTTCATGCATTGCGGGCGGGTGGCGCATGTCGCCAATCTGCCCTCCGGTGCCGAGGTGCTGGGGCCAGGCACGATCGTCTGCCCGGGCGAAATGTACACCGACTCTCTCGGCCTGCAGCCGTACAGCACTCCGCGCGCCATGACCGAGGCCGATCTCGCGCATGTCGTCACCGAATACGCGACGTCGGCGAAACTGGCCATCGACGCCGGCTTCGACGGCGTCGAACTGCATGGCGCGAACGGCTACCTGATCGAGCAGTTTCTCAACCCGATCGTCAACCAGCGCACCGACGGTTATGGCGGCAGCATCGACGGCCGCAACCGCTTGGCGCTGGAGATCGCGCACGCGACGGTGGACGCCATCGGCCGCGATCGGATCGGCATCCGGCTGTCGCCCTATGGCGTCTTCAACGGCACCGGTGCGTTCCCTGACGTGGAGGCGCAGTATCTGGCCCTGGCCGCGGCGTTGTCCTCGGTGGGTCTGCTGTACATACACCTCGTCGATCACTCGGCCATGGGCGCACCACCTGTGCCGGCCGACTTCAAGCTGGCACTGCGCAACGCCTTCGACGGGTTGTTCATCCTCTCCGGCGGCTTCAACCATGGCAGTGCCGAACAGGCGCTGCGCGAGAACCGCGGCGACCTCGTCGCCTTCGGGCGCCCGTTCCTGGCCAACCCGGATCTGGTGGCCCGCATGCAACAGGACGCGCCGCTTAATGCGCCGGACATGGCGACCTTTTACGTGCCAGGCGCGAAGGGCTACACCGACTATCCCGCCCTCGTGGCCTGACCGACGCCACTCCTTGGGCACGGGCGGCTCGGCCCAGCGCAGCGAGGTCGTTGAGCGCCCGGCCCGCCACGGCCGACAGTGAGGCGACGCGAAGCCGACCACTCACCACTGGGTACCTTCGGTCGCACCGGCTATCGTCCGACGACGATCACGCCTTTGAGCATGTCCATGCCGCACGAAAACGACAGCTCGCCTGGGGGTTGCGGGGGCAGACGGATCGTGATCCGCGCGTTAAGCGGAAGGTCGCGACGGACATCGAGATGGGGAATGGCGACTTCTGTTCCGCAGGTCTCATCCACACGACGGACAAACACGAGATCGACGGGCTGGTTGGCGGGCACAGTCACGCGCGCCGGCACCAAACCGGCCGCGGTGATTTCGATCACGCGACTCGTCACCGTCGCTTGGCGCTCAGGCGTCACCGTAGCCTGCATAGTGCCGCCGGTCGCCTCCGGTGGCGGCCATCCCAACCGATCACGTTCCGCGCGCAACGCAAAACTCCCCGTCGTTACCACGCGGTCCCCCGACGCCAGACCGGTGGTGATCACGACCGAGTCGCCGGTCGATGCGCCAAGGTGGACCACGCGCTCGGCAAAGCGGCCGCGCGCCAGTTCCACAAACACCACCTGCACCGCACCGAGCGACTGCACGGCCACTTTCGGAATCACCAGATCAGACGACACGGCGGCGACGCCGAGCTCCACCGACACAAACATGCCAAACCGCAGCGCTTCGTCGCGGTTCTCCACCTCGATGCGCACCTTGGCGGTCCTGGTGTCCCGGGCGATCGACGGATCGAGATACGTCACCCGCCCCGTCCATGCACGGTCGGGAAATGCCTCGCTGATCACGCGGGCCTGCTGGCCCTCTCGCACTTGACTGAGGTCGGCCTCAAACACATCTGCGATCACCCACACGCGCGATCGGTCAGCCACCGTCAAAATGGATTCACCAATCGCCACGTTCTGCCCGGGATTCGCGGTCCTCGCGGTGACCACCCCACCTGCCTGCGCAATCACATCGAACACCTCGGGCAACGACTCGCCCTGCCCCATCGCCGTGAGCCGGGACTCGGACAACCCGAGGCGCTCGAGACGCAGACGCGCCGTGTCCAAGTCCGTCCGCACACGGACGAGACTCGCCTGGTCTTCCTCCAGATCCTGCCGACTCGCGGCGCCGATCTTCGCCAGTGACTCGGTCCGCGCCAGGCGCTGGGCGACGACGTCACGCTCGGCTCTAATCGTGAGCCATCGCCGCACCTCGTCGGTCAGTTCGGGGCTTCGGAGCCGCGCCACCACCGTGCCCTGTCGAATCACCTGGCCAAGCTCTGCGCGCACCTCCATCACGGAGCCGGACATGAGGGTCGTGACATCCACCACCCGGTACCCGTGGGGCTCCACGACCCCCGGCAGGCGACGGCTCGCGCCATCACTGCCGCGCTGTACTGCGACCACCACAATGCCCGCGCGTGTGAGGGCCTCTTCCGACAACGTGAGCTGCCGGTCTTCTGCGGGTTCAACAGCCTTCGGGGCCACCTCCGCAACAGTGGACACCGTCTGGACGTGGTCGGCCGTGCCGACCCACTGCTGCACCAGATACAAACCGGCCGCCCCAATCGCGACCAGTCCCACACTGACAACAATCCGCTTGATCATGACTGCCCTCCCCACGCGCGCAGCACCGTCGCGCGCGCGTCATACCACTCCCGCAACGCCGTCGTGAATTCGAGCTGCAAGTCGAGATACCGTCGTTCTTCCTCAATGACGTCAAAGAGCGTGCCCTGCCCAAGGGCCCACCGCTCGCGCACCACCTCCAGGTTTTTCGCCGCGAGGCCGACCAGCCCCGTCCGGTACCGCTGGACGGTCGCCGATGCGGCGCTGTCCCTGGCCAGCGCGGCCGCCATCTCCGCCTCGGCATCAAGCCGCACAGCTGCGATCTCGAACCTCGCGGCGCTTCCTTCTGCCGCCGCGGCGGCAATGGCGCCTTGCTGGCGATTGCGCCACGGCAGGTCCACCATCACACCCACCATGACCTCGTTCATGCGTTCGCGCCCAATGGTGCGCCACATGTACGCGCCGGTCACGCCGACGTCGAGGCGTCCCTCTCGTCGCGCAAGATGCTGCATCGCATCGGCGCGTCCGATCATCGCGGCGGCGGCCCGCACATCGGGTCGAACCTCAACGGCCGACGCCGACGGCGAGGACGGCAGCGCAGGCAGACCATCGATGGCGTCGTCGAGCGACGCAGCCAGGTGAAGCGGCTCGTGGATTGGCCACCCGACCGCGGACTTGAGCGTAGCCATCGCGGCATCAACTTCGCCTTGCCATCGAAGCGCCTCGGCGTCCGCGCGTTGCCACTCCACGTCGGCCAGATCCCGATCGAGTGGTGTGCCGGCGCCGCTGTCCACACGCGCCCGCAACATGTCCAACCGGGTGCGTGCGGCCTGAGCCACCTGTTTGACAACGCCGAGTTGCCGCACCGCCGCGAGCAGGTCAGCCGCGCTGATGCGGACCATGGCCGCGCGATTGATTCGCTCCAGATCCGCCAGCGCGGTCGCACGCACCACGTCGTGGTCGGCCACCGCCACGCGTGCATTGCGCCGGAAGAGATCGAGCGGCACGGTCAGACCAAACGTCGTCTGGGTATCGGCCCCGCCGAACTGCTCCCGACGATCCGCGCCGGCAATCGGGTTCGGACGCAACGACGCCTGCCTGCGATCGCCTTCGGCCACCTGGATACGTGCCGATGCCGCCGAAATCATCGGGGCTCGATCCATCGCCATGGCCACCAGCGCTTCAATCGACAGTCCGTCGGGCGCAACCACCGGCGACTGCGCCCTGGCGGTGCCGGCGCCAGTCACCACAACCGCCACCACCATCAGCATGTCTCTCGTGAGTGTTCTCATCGCACATCCCCATCAAACGCCACTGATTTCGCACCGGCCGGCCCGGTCCACTCCACCGTGAATCGCCAGGCGCCGGACATGCCGAACTCGCCCGTGGCGCTCACACGCCCCGTACCGGTCGGCTGCAGCGACACCGGCGCCGTCATCACCATTCCGGGCATCGTCATCGACGCAGACACACGCACGTCTCGCACATCGAGTGGCGCCCCTGCGGCGTCACTGAACTCGAGGGCAAAACGTGTGCGGCCCTGCGACAACCCTTCGCGCCCTTCGTCGGCCACAAGGCGCACGATGACATCACCGGCGGTCGCCTCGCGGACCACAACACGCGCACCCGTTCCCTCCGGCGATCGCGCCATCCACCAGGTCGCCGCGATCGCGACGGCGCCGAGCAGGAGCACGCCGGCAAGAACAACCCGCCGTCTGAAAACGACCTCAGAGGTAGTTACGGGTTTGTAATCACCTCTGAGGTCGTTCTCGGAGGTAGGCGGCAAGTGCCGTGATCGGATCCAGTAGAAGATCACCGGAGTGACGACCAAGACGTGGAGCAGTGAGGACACCATGCCCCCAAGCACGGGCGCAGCGAGCGGCTTCATCACCTCCGCGCCCGCACTCGTGCTCCACATGATGGGCATGAGCCCCGCCACCACCGTGGACACCGTCATGACCTTGGGGCGCAGCCGCAACAAGGCACCCTCCATCACGGCCGCCCGCAACAACGGCCGGGTCAACATGCCCCCAGCGGCCGCTGTCGCACGGACGACAGCATCCTCCAGATAAATGACCATGATCATGCCCGTCTGCACAGCGGTGCCGAAGAGCGCGATGAATCCGACCCAGACGGCCACCGAGAAGTTGTAGTCGAGCGCCCACACCATATACACACCGCCGGTGAGCGCGAATGGCACCGCCAGCAGCACATGCGCAGCCTCGAGAGCCGAGTGATAGGTGAAATAGAGCAGGACGAAGATCACGATGAGCACGAGCGGCAACACCACCAGCAGCCGCTGCCTGGCATGTTGCTGGTTTTCGTAGCGGCCGCTCCAGCCGATGAAGTATCCCGGCGGCATTGAGACGCTCGCGGTCACTGCGGCCTTCGCCTCGTCCACAAACCCGACGACGTCTCGCCCCTGGACGTTGAGGAGCACGGTCGCCAACATCAGACCGTTCTCCGCGGCAATCATCGAAGGACCCCGGACGGACTCAAACGTCGCGACCGATCCCAGTGGCACCTGTGCACCCGCTGCGGTCAGGATGGGAATCTGGGCCAAATCAGCCGGGTCTTTGCGAAACCGCTCGGCAATCCGAACGCGGATGGGATAGCGCTCCCGTCCCTCTATCGTGCGGCCCACGGCGGCTTCACCAATGGCGAACTCAACCGTCTGCTCGACGTCGGCCACACTGAGTCCAAATCGCGCAGCCGCTTCTCGATCGACACGCACGTTGAGGTACTGGCCGCTCGCCACAGGCTCGGGGTACACGTTTGCGGATCCGGAGACTGTGCGCAGCACGTCCGCGACCTCGCGCGCCAGGCGATCGAGCACCACTAGGTCGCCACCGAAGACCTTCACGCCGACCTCGGACCGGATGCCGGTCGACAACATGTCAATCCGATTGATGATCGGCATCGTCCAGATGCTGGTCACGCCCGGCAGTTGCACCGCCCGGCTCATCTCCGCGCGCAATGATTCGAGCGTCGTGCCCGCCCGCCACTCCGCGCGGGGGCGGAGCTGCACAATCGTCTCGGTCATGTTCACCGGCGACGGATCGGTGGAGGTTTCCGCGCGCCCCACTTTGGCCACGACGCCCTTCACTTCCGGGAACGCGGCGATGGCGGCATTCTGAACCGCGGCCTGCCGGCTCGCCTCCGCCAGCGAGACACTCGGGTCCGCGATGGGCATGAACATCAGGTCGCCTTCGTCAAGCGCCGGCATGAACTCGCTTCCGATGCGGGTGGACAAGCCGATGGCTCCGGCAAACAACACGACCGCCACGGCGAGCGTGGCCACTTTGTGACTCAGTGCACCGCGCAACGCCGGCTCGTAGAGCCGCCGCAAAAACCGCATGACGGGGTTGTCTTCTTCGGCATGCATCCGTCCGCCGAGCAGCACGGAACACAACACCGGCACGAGGGTGACCGCCATCAGCGTCGCGGCCACCATGGCAAACGTCTTGGTGAATGCCAGCGGATGGAACATCTTGCCCTCCTGGCCGGTGAGTGCGAACACCGGCACAAAGGCCAGCACGATCACCGCCATGGAGAAAAAGACCGGACGCCCCACCAACTGCGTGGCCTCCCGAACCGCCCTCAAGACGGCGGGTCGATCCTTTGTGTCTATGCCCTGTTTTTCGATCGTTCTAAATGCGTTTTCGGTGACGACGATGCCCGCGTCAACAAGGACACCGATGGCAATCGCAATGCCGGCGAGGCTCATGAGGTTGGAGGTCACCCCCATGTATCGCATAGCGAGGAATGACATCAGCACCGCAAGCGGCAGCGGAATCGTGACGATCAGAATCGACCGGAAGTGCATCAGGAAAAGGACGTGCGCGAGGGTGACAAGCGCTACTTCCTCGAGAAGCGCGACCCGCAGCGTCCCGATGGCGCGATCGATCAATCCGGATCGGTCGTAAAACGGCACGACGCGTACGCCGGCAGGCAAACCTGAAGCGATCTCGTCGATGCGCTTCTTGATGCCATCGATCACCTCCTTGGCGTTTGCGCCCGCGCGAGCCACGACGACACCGCCGACGGCTTCGACGGTGCCGTTGATCAGCGCGCCCGTGCGAAAGGCCGCACCCAGTTCCACATCGGCGACCTGACGCACGTACACCGGCACGCCGCCGGAGGATTTCACGACGACTTGCTCGAGGTCCTCGATCGACTCGATGAGTCCCACGCCGCGGACGATGGTCCACGCGCCGTTGGATTCGAGCACGTTGCCGCCGACGTTTGCGTTGCTGGCCTGCACGGCAGCGATGACGTCACCGACCGAAACGGCGTATCCGCGCAGGCGATCGGGATCGATGTTCACCTGATACTGGCGCACGAAGCCACCGACAGACGCCACCTCGGCGACGCCGGGGACGGCGTTCAGCTGATACCTGACGAACCAGTCCTGCAGACTTCTGAGTTCTGTCAGCGAGTGTTGTTCGCTCTCGAGCGTGTACCAGAACACATGACCCACACCCGTCGCATCAGGTCCGAGCGTCGCCACCACGCCGGGGGGCAACTGGGTCGTGACCAGACTGAGCCGTTCGAGCACTGTCTCTTATACACATCTCCGAGCCCACGAGACTAAGGCGAATCTCGTATGCCG
>ENA-ORBV01007440-ORBV01007440.1-microbial-mat-metagenome-genome-assembly--contig:-NODE-7440-length-18802-cov-5.311615_pt1 | contig 18802 bp, 14 predicted proteins | sample MGYA00237777_ERZ505514 | MGnify/ENA primary metagenome ERZ505514 (study PRJEB26160, sample SAMN06269048) | microbial mat metagenome | isolation source: Oligotrophic lake microbial mat | place... | reverse complement strand
CGGCAGATGTTCGGGTCATTCCCTTTTCGATGGCTGCCCAATCTCCTGGCTGAATTTTTTGGAGCGCTTTCTCCAATCGATTGGTTTCAACCGAATGACGAAAGCGGCGAACCGCGTCGTTGAGTAAGCACTCCTCGATAGCGCGCTCCCAACTCTCCCGAAGACGACCATACCAATCCCGCATGTCTCGATCGTAGTGCTGGTGGTAGTGCCCTAATTTGAAATTCCGACTTTCACTTGCATCATTGCATCAAGATTGGATGATGCAAGTGCCCTAACCGTTAAAATCTTCGTTAGGGTTTAAAAAATCAGCTTGCGAGTAACGTAAAGCTCAGCAATCTTCGGAGGCAAGTGAATGCCGCCGAACACATCAAAGCAATGCTGAACGCCCTGGAAGCTGGTTTCCTGCGCGATCAGGATGCTCGCAAACAGCAGTACGAGCGTGACCGGGACGCTTTATTGAACTGGGCTGGCGAGGTTGCCAGCCGACTGCCGACAGATGGGTTGAGCGGGGTCTCCGCACCGGAGGTGCCGCCCGTTCGCCCAATCGCCTTCCAATCTGAACAGGCACAACGGGTAGTGCAAAAGTCTCCAAATAAAATACGGAAAGCGCGTGATCTTGTGCGTGAGGTTGCGATGAAAATGTCGCCACCATTTACGGTTCGCCAGATGAAGGAGGCCGCCGAGTCCAGCCCGGATACAGAGATCCGAGCCCTTGATGAAATGACGCTTCACTCGACGATGACATGGTTCAAAAAGTATAATCTTGTTGAGGTCGTTCGGGAGCGGCAGAGCAAGACGGAAGGGTCAGCTTACCGTATTTTAGCTCCCAATCTGAAACGCCCAGCATCCGTTTCAAAGCGAAACTCATCGTTCCCGCTAATTGATATGGTGCTGGATGCTGTCGATGCTCTCTCGCCTTCGACGTTCGGGAAGCAGGATACTTTTGAAAAAACGCGGGAGCTTCACCCGGATTTCGCGGATCGGATCAAGGCGGATTCCGTTTCGGCGACGCTGAACAAGCTGGCCGGTCCACCGTACCACCGGATTCGCCTTGTCGAGAAGGGGGCGGGCGGTCACGGCAACACTTACGAAAAGATTTCCAACCAGCCGCAATGAAACCGGCGCAACCCAAGAAACTTATGAAGAGGAGAACAGCGTGCCACCCGCTTGCCGCCGGAGCGGGGGCCAGGAAGCTGGGAGAGTAGAACTTATCAGGGGACTCTCTCCCAGCTATCAGGCGATCCGGTGTTCGGAAGGTCCAATCCCTTTCGGGCATCGCCTTCTTTCAACCTTCAATCGTATTTCAACGGGGCCTTAGGTAAACGGTAAGCCGTCCGGCTCTACACCTGTGAAGGTGCGGGTCTGAATCCCGTAGGCTCCATTGATTTACGTAGTACGAATATCGTGGCATGCCGCTTTAAGCAATTGGTTTCTTGCCCATGTGGTCGGCTTCTCGCCCGCAGCATTCGCCGCAGCGTCCACGCTTTTTCTCTCGTCTCTTGAGAGCCGCACCGGAAACACGGCCCGCAAATCCGCGCGATTGAACGGCTCGCTGCTTCGAAGTTTCTTCGCGAGATAATGCTCGCTGATCCCGCTTCCCCCGGAGTGCAGGTAAGCGCGAAGCGCTTCGCCGGTTAGCGGAGCATCGGCGAACGACGCGCGGCGCACGACCTCGGAAAAAGATTCACCCGCCTTCTTGGCCGTGCGGCGCCTCTCGTGAGCGTCCAATTTGAGGGTGATGGTCTTTGTCGCCATGCGCGGAAATTGCACGAAGAGGTTCCACGATCCAACATCGGAAGTGACTCCGGTGCCAACGAATGGGCGTGCGGAGGAGCAGGGCTCGGCTGAGGCCGCCACAGCGGCAGCGGACGTTATCGAGGTCCACGAGATCGGTGCGCTGCAAAAGCTGCTCGGCTTCCACGCGCAGCGTCGCGATTTCCCGGATCCGAAAACACCGCGCAGGATGAGGTGGCCGTCGGCGTGGTATTGCACAATCGGTCAGGGTGGGAGTGCGCTCGTGATCGAAAAGGCGCGACGGTCATGACGGAGAATTCTGGCCGGCATCGACACATTGTTTTTCCGATGAGTTGTCGAAAGACAGGGTGCATATGCCGAGCATGGCATGCGGTGTCCGATCAGCCGCCCATTCATGGGGAAACCTGAGCTGAGCGCGGGAGCGCGAAAAGGCTTCACCCGTTGCGGCGCTCGCCCAAGATTCCGCCATGAATTCCCTCCGCCTTGCCTGCCTGTGCTTTTGCGTCCTGACGGTTGCCCTGCGCGCCGCGTCGCCACCCGTGGAGATGACGCCCAAGCTCGAAAACCTCAACAAACAGATCGCGGCCAATGCCGAAGATTCGCAGGCCTACGCGAACCGCGGCTACACGCTGGCGCTGCTCGGACGGAAGGACGAGGCGCGCGCCGATCTGAAAAAGGCGGTGACGCTCAAGGACACGGGGCCGATGCACAACCGGGTGGGTTGGGCATATTTCAATCTCGGCGATTACGACGAGGCCGTACGTTCGTTCGAGACGGCGGTGAAGTTCAGCAGCTATCGCTCGCACTACGATTATTACTCGCTGGTGCTCGGCTACTGGGGTGCGGGCCAGACGAAGAAAGCGCTGGAGAATTACCAGCTCGCCGTCGAGCGCGATCCGCGCTTTGGCGAATACAAAACGCTCGCCGAGCGCACCGCCGAATGGACTCCGATCGAGCAGCGCGCGATCCACGAAATCTACGTGCTCTGGAGCAAGGCGTGGAAGCTCTGACGCCCGCGGGATGCGCATTCCGACCGAGTACGGCTGGTAATAATTGCCGAGGTGTTCGAGCGTTTTTGGCGCGAGTGCGTCGCCGTTGTCGGGTTGGCTTTTGACTGGAGGCGGCTGACCAGGCCAGTGCCGAGGTTCGCGGAGAGCACCGGCGTGGATGGCGTGCTCACGGATGAGGCGCTGGGCAAAAAACGATCGCTTCGTGCTTGCGAAGCATCGCGGCGTCCATGGACCCGCCATCGCCGATCACGCGGTCTCGCTGCTGCGCGACCTCACGCGCGACCTGCGGTTCGGATTGCGGTTCGGATTGCGGTTTTGGGGTGACGAAAAACGCCCGGATCGGGCGCCGAGCGGCCGCCGCAAAAAATCTCTTTCTTTTAACCGGAAATTTTCTTGCCCAGTCGGGGCGCGATTCCTACATCTTGTGCAGTTCTTTACGCCGGACCCCAATATGTAGTGGTTCGGCTGCAAAAAGTGTCCCAAGCCACGGTTTGGGAAGAATAGGGAATCGGGTGTGAATCCCGAGCGGTAGCGCCGCTGTAACGAGCGACGAAAACCCCACATATGCCACTGCTGAATGGGCCGGCCTGCGAGCCGGAGTAAGAGCGGTAAGGCGGGGCGAGTAGAGAGACCTCGGAGTCAGAAGACCTGCTTTTTGCCACTCATCCATGCTTCGTCCGACGAAGCCACCTCCAGCGGTCGCGCCAACGACCGCGAGGGGAATCTGACCGCCTGACCTCGCGCCCCGTGGAATTTTTCCGCGCGGCGCCGCAGCCTTCGGTTTCCTCATCGACCCAACGAGGCGATTCGAAGGCTTTTTTGTGCCGACAAATCTCCCCAGAAATATGGCTGCGTAGTGGCGAACGCGGCCCACACTTACTCCACGATGACCACTGAACTTGCCGATCCTGCTATTGCGTCCGACGACGCGCTCAACTTCGTCGCCGAAGATCTCGCCACCCGCGAGGAAGGCGACTTCGTGATCTACAAAATGGGCGCGAAAACCTTCCGCCTCGACAAAGCGAAGGCGCGCGCTCGGCTCGCGGGCAAGCGCGTGATCAACGGCCAGCGCAGTGCCGAGCTGAACATCCTGCCGCTCAAATACCACGAGGCCTATCGCATCTATAAGCAGATGAAGGCGAACCACTGGGAGCCCGACGTGATCGACATGACGCGCGATTCGCAGCAATGGAATACCGGCGCGCTCACGACCAAGGAGCGCTGGATCATCGAGATGGGCGTTGGCTATTTCTCCGCCGCGGAAGGCATCGTCGGCGACTCCGTGTTGCACGTCATCGAGGACAACCTCACCGCTGCGGAACTGAAACACGCGTCGCTGCGCCACATCGCCGAGGAGTCGATCCACATGGATTCGCTGCTCCACATCATCGGCTCGCTGAACATCGACCTCGACGAGGTCACGGCGAAGTTCACCGACATCCCGAGCGTGAGGGCGAAAAATGCGTTCATCACGCGCCACATGCCCGAGTTGAAAATGGGCATCGACCTCACGAAGACCGTGAACAAGCAGAAGTTCGCGAAGGCCATCTTCGCCATCACGCAGGTCATGGAAGGCACGCAGTTCTACGCGCTCTTCGCCATGGTGCTTTCGCTGCATCGGCAAAACAAAATGACCGGTATCGGCCAGATGTTCCAATACACGCTGCGCGACGAGAGCAACCACATCGAACTCGGCCGCTACATCCTCTCGCAGCTCATCGCCGAAAACCCCGACCTCTGGACGCCGGAGTTCCGCGCGGAGCTCGTCGAGTTCATGCGGGAAGGCGTGGAGTTGGAAAAGGAATTCGTCCGCGACTGTCTGCCGGAAGACGGCGTGGGCATGACGCAGGCCGACTTCCTCACCTACGTCGAATACAACGCCGACCGCCGACTCGCGGGCCTCGGGCTGCCGACGCTTTCCACGGTGAAGACGAACCCGTTTGCCTGGCTCGACGAGGTCATCTTCCTGCGCAAGGAGAAAAACTTCTTCGAGACGCGCGTCACGGAATACCAGACCAGCGGCAGCGTCACGAATGCCGCCGAAGACGACCTGATCTAAGGAGCGCACGTGGGCATTCACGCTGACCATTGGATTCGCCGCATGGCGCAGGAGCACGGGATGATCGAGCCGTTTCAAGACGGGCTCGTGCGCCAGAACGAGAGCGGCCCGATCATCAGCTACGGCTTGTCGAGCTACGGCTACGACCTGCGTGTGGCCGACGAATTTAAGGTCTTCACCAATGTCTACAATGCGGTCGTGGACCCGAAACACTTCGACGACCGATCCTTCGTGGACATGCGCGGCGAGTCCTGCCTCGTGCCGCCGAACTCCTTCGCGCTCGCCCGCAGCGTCGAATACTTCCGCATCCCGCGCGACGTGCTCACGCTCTGTGTTGGCAAAAGCACCTACGCGCGCTGCGGCATCATCGTGAACGTCACGCCATTCGAGCCCGAGTGGGAAGGCCACGTGACGCTGGAGATTTCCAACACCACGCCGCTGCCCGCGCGCATCTACGCCGGCGAAGGCCTCGCCCAGGTCATCTTCCTCGCCGCCGCCGAGCCGTGCGAAACGAGCTACGCCGAACGCGGCGGCAAATACCAAGCCCAGCGCGGCATCACTGTCCCGCGCCTCTAACCATCTTCTTCGCGACCGTCCACCTCCAGATTCGAAAGCCATGAGCACTGCCACCACGCCCTTCACCCTCCGCAACGACCTGCCCGTCAGCGGCACCGCGGAGTTTCCACAAGTCATCCGCCGCGACCAACCCGGCGACGTTTCCGGCAAACCGCGCGTCGTGCCTTGGCTCGGCCACAAGATCGCCAAAGCCGTGGCTGCGGCGTGTTTCGTCGAGGGACAGGATGAGGAGATCGGGCGGCAGGTGCAGGCGGAGATCGAATTCCGGATGCGCCGCGAGCGACCGAGCTTCGTCCACATCGAGCAGCTCCAGGACATGGTGGAGGAGACGCTCATCGAGCTCGGACATGCGAAGGTTGCCCTAGTTTATGGCAAGTATCGCGTGAAGCGCGCCGCCGAGCGCGAGCTTGGGATCATGCATGATTCCGACGATGCCGGGCAGCAGCTCGAACTCGCCACGCGCGAACAACTCGCCGACATCCGCGGCCGCATTTCTTTCGCGAAAATCGGCCTCAAGCTGACCATCGGCGACGACGATCTCGTCGCGCGTCTGCTCCGCAGCACTTCGATCAATCTCACCGCCGAGGAGCGCCGCGACACCATCGTGCTCAACGCCAAGTCGCTGCTTGATCTCGACGCCGACGCGCGCTTCTTCTCCGCGCGCATTTTGCTCAGCTACATCTACGAGGAGACGCTCCCGTGGAAAGTGGCCGACGGCCCGCAGGCCTTGAAGGAAGCGCATCGCCGCGCCTTCATCGACTACATTCCCTACGGCATTTCCCAGCGCCGGATCGACCCGCGTCTCGCGGAATTCGACCTCAAAAAACTCGCCACCGCGCTCGATCCATTCGCCGATCTGCAGTTCGATTTCATCGGCATCCAGACGCTCTTCGATCGCTACCTCATCCACGACACCGACACCGTCACGGGCCGCAAGCGCCGCCTCGAAGCGCCGCAGATTTTCTGGCTCCGCGTGGCCATGGGCCTGTCGATTCTTGAAAGCGATCGCGAAGCCCGCGCCGCGGAGTTTTACGCGATCTACAAATCGCGCCGCGCCTGCTCGTCCACGCCCACGCTCTTCAATGCCGGCACGATGCACTCGCAACTTTCGAGCTGCTACCTGCTCTATTGCGGCGACTCGATCGAAGAGATCACCGAGACGTGGCGCCGCTTTTCGCATCTCTCGAAATGGGCGGGCGGCCTCGGCTGCTCGTGGACGGCGATCCGCGGCGCTGGTGCGCACATCCACGGCACGAACGGCGCGAGCTCGGGTGTGATCCCGTTCCTCAAAGTCTCGAACGACATCGCGATCGCCGTGAATCAAGGCGGCAAGCGGCCCGGCGCGCTGTGCTCGTATCTCGAACTCTGGCACGCAGACATCGAAGATTTCCTCGATCTGCGCAAGGAAACGGGCGACGACCGCCGCCGCACGCACAACATGAACACCGCGCATTGGATTCCCGATGCGTTCATGAAGCGCCTCAAGGCGATCTCCGACGGCGTGCTGCCGAAGGACGCCACGTGGACGCTGCTCCGCACGAGCGATTGCCCGGATCTGCCGGAGCTCTACGGCCGCGCTTTCGAAATGCGCTACGAGGAATACGAGAAGCGCGTCGAGGAAGGGAAGCTGTGGGGTCGCAAAGTGCGCGTGCTCCAGCTCTGGAAGCGCATGCTCGAGATGCTCTTCGAGACCGGCCATCCGTGGATGACGTGGAAGGATCCCGCGAACGTCCGCAACCCGCAGGATCACGCCGGCGTGATCCACAACTCGAACCTCTGCACCGAGATCGAGCTGAACACTTCCTCCGACGAAGTAGCCGTCTGCAACCTCGCCAGCGTGAACATCGCGGCGCACCTGCGCCCAGACGGCAGCCTTGATCAGGACAAGCTTCGCGAGACGATCACCGTGCTCATGCGGATGCTCGACAACGTCATCGACATTAACTTCTACCCCGTCGAAGCCGCCGCGAATTCCAACCTCAAGCATCGCCCCGTCGGCCTCGGCGTGATGGGCCTGCAGGACGCGCTTTACGACAAGAAGGTCGCGTTTGATTCGCTGGAAGCCGTGGACTTCAACGACGAGGCGCTCGAAGCCATCGCCTATCACGCTTACACCGCGAGCAGCGATCTCGCTGCCGAGCGCGGCGCGTATCCGAGCTACCAAGGCTCGAAGTGGAGCCGCGGGATGATGCCGCTCGATACGCTGAATCTGCTCGAGCAGGAGCGCGGCACACCGATCCTCGTCGATCGCAAGTCGCGCCTCGACTGGAGCGCCTTGCGCGAACGCATCGCCAAGCAAGGCATGCGCAATTCGAACTGCCTCGCCATCGCGCCGACCGCGACCATTTCGAACATCCTCGGCTGCACCCCGTGCATCGAGCCGACCTACAAACACATCCACACCAAGTCGAACCTGAGCGGCGAATTCATCCGCACCAACGACCATCTGCTGCGCGATCTCCAGGCGCTCGGCGTGTGGGATGAGGAGATGCTCGCCGACTTGAAATACTTCGACGGCAGCGTGCAGCAGATCGAGCGCGTGCCGGCGGAGTTGAAGCGGCTCTACAAAACCGCGTTCGAGATCACGCCGACGTGGATCCTGCAATGCGCCGCCGTTCGGCAGAAGTGGATCGACCAATCGCAGAGCACCAACCTCTGGCTGGCCGAAAGCGACGCTCGCACCGCGAGCTTCATGTATCGCGAAGCGTGGGAGCGCGGCCTCAAGACGACCTACTACTTGCGCACGCTGAACAAGAGCACCATCGACAGCGCCAGCCGTGACCGCCGCCCTGCGGTCGAGGCCAAACGCGAATTCACCGAGGCCGAAAAACAGACATGCTCCATCGAAGCGATGCGCACCGGCGGGACGTGCGAGGCTTGCCAGTAGAACGGGAAAAATTTGCTCGCGGTTGTGCCGGCGCTCGTCTACCTCCGACCCCATCTCACCGAACATGAAATACCAACTCCTCACCGCCGTCGTCTTCACCACGCTTACCGCTTCGCTCGCCCTAGCCGCAGACGAACCCAATCCGATCAAGGATTCGATGAAGTATTCCCACAAGGCTCCGAAGGGAGAGAAGAAGATCAACGAGAAGATCATCGAAGGCGCGGCGACCGATGCCGAAATCGCCAAGACCCTCGAACTTTACAAGGCCATCGGCGACACCAAGCCGCCGAAGGGCGACGCGGCTGATTTCAAGGCGAAGGTGGCGAAGCTCGTCGCCGCCACGGAAGAAGTCGTCGCCAAGAAGCCGGACGCCGCGATGCACTACAAGGAAGCCGTGAACTGCAAGGCCTGCCACAGCGAGCACAAGGCCGACTAAACCGCGCCCCCTCCGATTTACCAAGGCGCGCCGTGTTCATCGCGGCGCGCCTTTTTTATGCCGCGGCCGTCTCGACGAGCAGCGGTTCGCCGTAGGGCAGGTCGTCGGGCAGCGGGACGAATTCGCGGATCCACGCCCAGAGCTGCGTGTAGTCCTTGTTCACGTCGCCGGAGAGACAGTCGGTGATCCACCCGCCCGCCTCGGGGTGCGCCTTGATCACTTCCTTGAAGGAAAACTTCGGCTCGTAAAACGCGTAGACCAGCTTGCGCATATTCTCCACGCCGTCGCGGAGCGCGCGACCGTAGGGCGCGAAGTGCGCGGGTGACTTGAAGAAATAAAACGGCTGCGAGCGGTGCCCATCGGGCTGCACAAAGGTCACGCTGTAATACCAAATTGGTGAAATGATCAGACACCTGCCCAGCCCGGAGGGCTGAAGGAAATTAGCTCCGGGTGAAACCCGGAGTTTCGGACCACCATCCGATGCACCCCGGAGGGTGTGCCGGAAGCAGCCAGCCATGCACCTTCCCGCACCGCCTCCGGGGTGCCTCCGGTTTCTCTCAATATCCCCGGGTTTCACCCGGGGCTAATTTCCTTTCAGCCCTCCGGGCTGCGGGAGCGTCTGATTGTTTCCTGAAGTTGGTATAATTCTCCACGAAGTGCGCGGCCTTCATCTTCGGGATCATCCCAATCCGTTCCAGCGGTCCGAAAGTAACGGGATCAGCGACTCGCCGATGTGATAGCGCGGGAATTTTTCGCGCTCTAGGATGAGCGCGCGGTGGCCGTATTCGACGAGGATCGCCGCGGCGCAGGACCCGGCGGGGCCGCCGCCGATGAGGATGGCATCGTACTCGTAGAGGATGGGTTTAGTGCGTGGACACGGGCGCCGCCGCGTCGTCTTCCTCGGGTTCGGAAATGGGGTTGCGCCTGTCGCCGACGAGTCGATCGAAAATCGGCGACGCCATCAGCGTCGTGACCACGGCCATGATCACGAGCGTGGCGAAAAGGCCTTCGGAGATGATCCCGCGCTGGAGGCCGATGTTGATGATGATCAGCTCCATCAGGCCCCGCGCATTCATCAGCGTGCCGATGCCGAGCGCCTCGCGATTCGAGATACCGGTCGCCCGCGCCGCCAGCCAGCAGGCTACGCCCTTGCCGAGCACCGCCGCGACGAGCACCGCGCCGCACATCATCCAGAGGAAGCCCGTGTTGAGCAGGCCGATCTTCGTGTTCAGGCCCGAGTAGGTGAAAAAGAGCGGCAACAGAAGCGCCACGGTGAGAGGCTGGATGCGCCCGATCAGGTCGCGGCAAATCACCCCGCGCGGCATCGCCGCACCCATCACGAACGCGCCGAAGACCGCGTGCAGCCCGATGAGATCCGTGAACCACGCGCCCAGCGCCATCAGCGCCAGGCCCATGACCAGCCCCGCCTCGGTCAGCGTCCCGTCCTTCACGAGCACCGACTTCGCCCGCGCCAATATCGGCCGCACGATGAGCAACGTGAAAGCCACATAGGCCGCCCCGCCGCCGATGTTGATCCACGCGTGCGACCAGTTGTTGTCAAAGCTGGCCAGCACCACCGCCAGCAGACACCACGCAGTCGCGTCGTCGAGCGCGCCCGCGCCGAGCGCCACCGTGCCCATCGTCGTGCCCGAGAGCCCCTTGAAATGAATGATGCGCGCGAGCATCGGGAAGGCCGTGATGCACATCGACGCGCCGAGGAAAAGCATCGCTTCGTTGAGCGAAGTCTTTTTCGGAAACAACTCCGTGTGATGGAAGAGCACCCACGCGAGTCCGGCGCCGAGCAGGAAGGGCGCGACCATGCCCGCGAGCGACACCGCGATCGAGCTCTTGAGCCGCTTCTGCACGATGTCCACGCGGAACTCCATGCCGACGACAAACATGTAAAGCGCCAGTCCGAGCTGCGACGCCGGGAAGAGGTAACTCTGCGTGTCGCGCGTCGCCTGCGCCTTGTCCCACGGGAAAAGCCAGGCCTGCGCCTCCGGGAAAAGCAGCCCGAAGAGCGACGGCCCGAGGAGCACACCCGCGACCATCTCCGCCACCACCTGCGGCTGGCCAAAGCGCTTCGCCACCGCGCCGACGAGCCGGCAGAAAAGCAGGATGACCGCGAGCTGGAGGAAAAATTGGACGGCGAGGTGGAGGTTGTTCATGGATCCGTGTCCCGCGCTGAATACCACGCCGTCACTTGTCGCGGAAATAGAGTCTCGGTATGACTCTTATCGCCGTTCGCTATGAGCCCCGCGGCCGCGGCGCCTCCCCTGTGAGAAAGCTTGGAGTCCTCGGTTGACCCGTCTCTGTGGCAGATAGAGCGAAAATAGCCAATTTGGCGGCTGCCGGGCTTATCGCGCGGCGACCGCAAAAGGCGTGGCTCGAATTGCGCACACTGGGCGGAGTTGGTCGATTTTTTCCATGGCGAGTTCCTGCTGCCAGCGCGTGCCGTCTGTGCCGTCTCTGTAAATAAATCACGCAAAGCCTTGGCATAACGGCTGCTAAAGCGGCCCGCGCATCGTCGCCTCACGGCGCTAGGTGTCCATGGGCGCGATTTAACCACCGCGCCCCCAGACACTTCGCCGCCAAAGCCTCGCGGCAATCTTCACTAAACCACCAACCAAACTAACGACCCTGCATGAAAAACAATCGTAAGCTCTCCATGCTCGTCGCGGCAGCCCTGCTGTCGTGGACGATCGCCGGAGGTCCGTCGCACGCTCAAGACACTCCTCCACCGGCTCCGGCCCCCGCTCCTGCTCCTGCGGCGGCGGAACCTGCCCCGGCGGCTCCAGCCCCAGCTCCTGCTGCTGAAGCGACTCCTGCTGCTGAAGCGGCTCCGGCCGCTCTTGCAGCTGAGGCGGCGCCTGCTCCCGCGGCGGAAGCCGCGCCTGCGGAAGGCGAAAAACCGGCGGCGACCATGGAACAGCGCCTTTTCGACCTCGAAGCTTACTTCAAAAACGTGCAAGCCGGTAAGGACGGCGACACGGAATGGAAGTCCAACATCGCCGGCCCTGGCCCAGGCCATAACGCCTGGCAGATGACCTCCACCGCGCTCGTCATCTTCATGACGCTGCCCGGCCTGGCGCTCTTCTATGGCGGCCTCACTCGCAAGAAGAACGTCCTCTCCGTCTTCGGCCAGTGCATCGGTATCGCCGGCCTCGTCACCATCCTTTGGTATGTGTGCGGCTACAGCCTTTCCTTCGGCGTCGATGCCAAGAGCCCGTTCATCGGTGACATGAGCAACGCCTTCTTCAAGGGCGTCGAGCCTGCCGCTTCCGGCGCGGGCTACTGGTGGATCTCCGATTCCATGTGGGCCATGTTCCAGCTCTCCTTCGCCATCATCACCCCGGCGCTCATCGTCGGCGCGGTCGCTGAGCGTATGAAATTCTCTGCCGTCCTCGTCTTCGTGGCGCTCTGGATGTTCGCGGTCTACTTCCCGTTCGCCCACATGGTGTGGTCCACGGTCGGCCTCATGTGCGGCCCGCTGAATCCGAACGCCGCCATCAAGGCGATCGACTTCGCCGGTGGCACCGTCGTTCACATGACCTCCGGTTGGTCGGCCCTCGTCCTCTGCATCATCCTCGGCAAGCGCCTCGGCTTCGGCAAGGAGCCCATGCCGCCGCACTCCATGGTCCTCTGCGCCGTCGGCACCGGCATGCTCTGGGTCGGCTGGTACGGCTTTAATGCCGGCTCCGCCCTCGGCGCCGACGCCATCGCGTCCAACGCCTTCACCACCACCACCCTCGCGGCGGCCACCGCCGGCTTCGTCTGGGGTCTCACCGAGTGGATCGCCAAGGGCCATCCTTCGATCCTCGGCTTCTGCTCCGGCATCGTCGCCGGTCTCGTCGTCATCACTCCGGCCGCCGGCTTCGTCACGGCTTCCGGCGCGATGATCATCGGCGTCGCCGCGGGCATCATCCCGTTCCTCGCCGTCGCTTACCTGAAGAGCATCTTCGGTTATGACGACGCCCTCGATACCTTCGGCATTCACGGCGTGGGCGGCACCCTCGGGGCCATCCTCACCGGCGTTCTCGCCGACGAAAAAGCCAACTCCGTCGTCGGCCCGCTCAAGGCTGGCCTGCTCATGGAGCAGTTCAAGGCGATCGGCGTCACCATCGTCTGGAGCGTCGTCGCCACCGCGATCATCGCCTTCATCGTCAAGGCCACCATCGGCCTGCGTCCCACGCCCGAAGTCGAGAGCCAGGGTCTCGACATCACCGAACACGGCGAAGAAGGCTACATCGGCTAAACCACCAATCGAGACCATTCGCCCGGTCTCGTCCCACTCATCCGAGCGCCGGGACCGGGCACCTCTCATCTCATGAAAAAAATCGAAGCAATCATCAAACCCTTCAAACTGGAGGAAGTAAAAGAAGCCCTCGCCGAGATCGGCGTGGAAGGCATGACGGTCAGCGAAGTCAAAGGCTTCGGCCGTCAGAAAGGTCACACGGAAATCTACCGCGGCAGCGAGTACACCGTGGACTTCCTGCCCAAGATCAAACTCGAGGTCGTCATCACCGACAGCCTCGCCGAGCAGGCCGTCGCGGCCATCGTCAAGGCAGCCAAGACCGGCAAGATCGGCGACGGTAAAGTCTTCGTCTCCTCGGTCGAGGATGCCATCCGCATCCGCACCGACGAGCACGGCGACAAGGCCGTCTAACTCGGTCCGTTAGTCACTCACACCGCCGGCAGTCGGGTCTCGTGCCCGCTGTCGGCGGTTTTCTTTTGGGAAAGCGCGCGCCGTGAAAATGCACACCGCATGAGAGTGCGCCCGCCCTCTGCCCGTCATTCTGAGCTTGCGAAGAACCTCTGACCTCGGCCTTTCCTCACCAGCGCCGCATCCGATGCCGAGTGGAGGTCAGAGACCCTTCGCAAGCTCGGGATGACTGGCGTAGCTACCGCCACTCGTGCTTCGGATACTTCCGCTGGAGCTCCTGTTTGATCTTCGGGTAGCTCTCCTTCCAGAACGTCTCCAGATTCTGCGTGATTTGGATCGGGCGATGGTTCGGCGCGAGCACCTGGATGACCAGCGGGATGCGATTCCCCGCGATCCGCAACTCGCCCGTCACGCCATACAGGTCCTGGATGCGCGACGCGATCGTCGGCGCCGCCGTCGCGTCGTAAATCACCTTGGCCTTGCGGCCATTCGGCAGCTCCAGCCGCTCCGGCGCATATTGATCCAGCAGGTCCTGCTGCGCGGGCGAAAGCCACGACCGCACCGTCGGCCACACCTCGCGTTCCTTGATCGCCTTGTAAGTCGTCGCCCCGAGGCAGAGCTGCTCGATCAGCGTCTCCCGATCCGCCTCGCCCAGTCGCGGCAGCTCGAATTCCGGATACCAAAGTGCGAGCTGATTGAGCCGCAGAATCCACTGCTCCACGGCGTTGTCCCAGTGCTTCAGCGGGCACGTGCCGGCGATCACTTCGCGCGCGAGCAGCACCGCGGCATCCTCCGGCGGCGGCGTGTAGGACACCTCCGAGCGAAGCACGAGATCATGAAAGCGCGTCTGCTTTTTCCCCAGCACCCGCCGCTGCGTGGTGTCGAAATATGCCGTCGTCGTCTCCTCGAACGCTTCCGGAAAAAGCTCGCGCAGCCACTCCTCCTTGATCGCCGTGCCGAGCGTGAGCAGCGTCTCCACGTCGCCGCGCATCTCCACCTCGCGCACTTCGCTGGCCACGAGCAGCGGCGTCTTCACCACGCACTCGCGCGCGAGCACGCCCTTGCGCCCATGCACCAGCGCGCAACGCAGCGTGCCGGCATCGACCCGCATCGCCACCATGTCCGGGAAACCCGCGAGCACACAGCGCTGCAGCGCTTCGCTGGAAGTGTCGCGCGCCTCGATGTTCAGCCCCTCGTCCTTGGCGATGCGGAGAAATTGCTCGGCCAGCGCCGCGCCTTCGCGCGCCACGTTGGCATTGATCCCGAGCGCGCGGCAGGGCTGCGGGTTGAAGCTGCGCTGCTCGGCGAAACGATGCGCGCGCATGAGGATGAAGAAGTCGCTCTCGGCGCTCTCGCCGAGCAGATCCTCGCGATCCTGCTGCATCTGTTTGCCCTCCGGCCGCCGCAGCAGATTGCGCCCCTGCGTGAGCGCGGCGATGAGCGTGACCGCGCGGACACAGCCGCGTTCATGCGCTTCGAGGAGCATGCGCGCGTAACGCGGATGCGCGGGGAAGGCGAGCATGCGCCGCCCGAGCGGCGTGATGGAACCGCGGAGGCGCGGAGGCGCGGAGGTTTGCTGGAGCGTTTCATCGCTCCGCGTCTCCGCGCCTCCGTGGCTCCCCTCCAGCGCCCCGAGATCGGTGAGCAAAGTGAGCGCGCGTTCGAGCCCGCGCGCGTCAGGCGCCTCCAGCCAGCGGAAGCGCGCGACATCCTGCACGCCGCTGGCTTTCAGCGTGAGCACGACCTCGGCGAGATCGAGCCGCTTCACCTCGGGTAGCTCCTGCACCGCGCGATCCTGGTGCTCGCGCTCCGTCCAGAGCCGCAAGCACACGCCCGGCGCGGTGCGGCCCGCGCGACCGGCGCGCTGGTCGGCGCTGGCGCGTGAGATGCGTTCGACGAGCAGCGTGTTGATGCCGCGATACGGATCAAAGCGCGCGATCTTCGCGAGGCCGCTGTCGATGACCACGCGCACGCCGTCGATGGTCAGCGAGGTTTCGGCGACGTTCGTCGAGACGATGACCTTGCGCCGATCATACTGCGCGACCGCCGCGTCTTGGTCCGCCGCGGTCAACTCGCCGTGCAGCGGCAGCACCATGCACTGGGACCCGGCGCGGGAGTTCTTGATCGCGTTGATCGTCCGTCCGATCTCGTAACTGCCCGGCATGAAGACGAGCACGTCGCCCTGCTGCGTCCGCGCGATCCGCTCAAATTCCTCCGCCGCCGCATCCCACACCGGCCAGTCGCCGAGCGGCTTGTCGAGGTATTCGAAATCGACGGGGAAGGTGCGCCCGCGCGAGGTCAGCAGCTCGCAAGGGGCGAGGTATTTTTGCAGCGCGCCCGCATCGAGCGTGGCCGACATGACGATGAGCTTGAGGTCCGGCCGGCGCTGCTCCTGCAAGTCGAGCGCGCGGGCGAGGGTGATATCTCCGTAGAGATGCCGCTCGTGGAATTCGTCGAAGACAATGACGCTGATCCCGCGCAGGTCCGGATCGGCGAGCATCTGCCGGAGCAGGATGCCCTCGGTGACGAAGCGGATGCGCGTCTTCGCGCCGCAGATTTTATCGAGGCGGATCTGGTAGCCCACTTCGTCGCCGAGCCTCACGCCGCGCTCCTGCGCGACGCGCGCGGCGAGCATCCGCGTGGCCAGCCGGCGCGGCTGCAGCACCACGATCTCGCCTTCACCCGCGAGCCCGTGGTCGAGCACGATCTGCGGAACTTGCGTGGACTTGCCCGAGCCCGTGGGCGCTTGCAGGACGAGGCGGGAATGCGCGCGCAACGAGTCGGCGAGCGCGGTTTCGAGTTCGAAGATGGGAAGTTCGCGGCGGTTCAAGGGACGAGACTTGTAGCCGCCTCGGGCGGGCGCGGCTACAACGAGATGCGTGCTCCTCGCCTTTCACAAACCCTACGGCGTGCTCTCGCAATTCACGCCCGAGCCCGGCTCGCGGTGGCGCACGCTCGCGGACTTCGGTTTCCCCCCGGGCGTGTATCCGCTCGGCCGCCTCGATGCCGACAGCGAGGGTCTGCTCCTGCTCAGCGACGAGCGCGAACTCAACGCGCGCCTGCTGCATCCCACCCGCGGCCATACGCGGACGTATTGGGCACAAGTGGAGCGCGTGCCTGCAGCCGAGGCGTTGCAACAGCTCGAGCGCGGAGTCGTGATCGGCGGGCACCAGACGCTGCCGTGTCGCGCGTGGTTGCTCGATCCGCAGCCGGAGATCGCGCCGCGCGATCCGCCGATCCGCTATCGCAAGAACGTGCTGGATTGCTGGATCGCGCTGGAACTCGTCGAGGGGAAGAATCATCAAGTGCGCAAGATGACGGCGGCGGTCGGGCATCCGACGTTGCGTCTCGTGCGGGTGAAAATCGGTGCGTTGGAACTCGGCGCGCTCGCGCCGGGAAGCTGGCGTGCGCTGACGGAAGACGATCGGAAGAAAGTGTTCGCGTTCTCCTCCCCTCTGTCATTCTGAGCTTGCGAAGAGCCGAGCGTAGCGAGACGGCGCCGTGGGTGAAGGAGGATGGCGCAACCGATACCTCTGATCTCTGCCTTTCCTCACCCACGCGGATCGCTGCTGCGGTGGCGCGTCAGACGCAGAGCGAGGTCAGAGGTCCTTCGCAAGCTCAGGATGACCGGTCTGGAAACGCTGCGCGTTGATCAGCGCGCGGCGCCCAGCCAGCCCGCGACCTGTCGCGCCCAATACGTGATGATCAAGTCCGCGCCCGCACGTTTGAAGGAGGTCATTTGTTCCAGCACGGTCGCGCGTTCGTCGAGCCAGCCATTGGCGACGGCGGCCTTCACCATGGCGTATTCGCCGCTCACGTTATAGACGGCGGTCGGCAGGCCGAACTGCTCCTTCACCCGCCAGACGATGTCGAGATATGGCAGGCCCGGTTTGACCATGACGATGTCGGCGCCTTCGTCGATATCGAGCGCGACTTCACGCAGTGCTTCGCGAGCGTTAGCGGCGTCCATCTGGTAGGAGCGGCGATCGCCGGCGGCGGGTGTGCTTTCGGCGGCGTCGCGGAATGGGCCGTAGTGCGCGGAGGCAAATTTGGCGGCGTAGCTCATGATCACCGTGTCGGTGAATCCGGCGGCATCGAGCCCGGCGCGCATCGCACCGATGCGGCCATCCATCATGTCGCTCGGCGCGACGATGTCGGCTCCGGCGCGCGCGTGCGAGACCGCGGTCTTCACGAGCAACTCCACCGACGCGTCGTTTTCCACGTGCACGCCGTCGCCATGAAAATGGGCGATGCCGCAGTGCCCGTGGCTCATGAATTCGCAGAGGCACACGTCGGTGATGACGAGCAAGTCCGGGCACGTGGCTTTGATCGCGCGCACGGCCCGCTGCACCACGCCATCGTCGGCGTAGGCTTGCGAAGCGCGGTCGTCTTTTTCCGCTGGGATGCCGAAGAGCAGCACCGCGCCGATCCCTTCGGCGTGTGTGGCTTGGGCTTCGGCGACGATCTCCTTTTCGCCGAGCTGGAAGACGCCGGGCATGCTCGCGACGGGCACTCGCCCGGTCACTTTCTCGCTGACGAAGAGCGGCAGGATCAGGTCCTCGACATGCAGCGTGGTCTCGCGGACGAGGCTGCGCAGCGTGGCCGAGGAGCGCAGGCGGCGGGGACGCTTCAGCAGATGCATGGCGCGGGGCGAAGAGAGCCCGCGCTCAATTCGACGGCAGACCCGCCGGGCGCGCGGAAAGCTTTGGCACCGGCGCAGCAGTGGCGTTCTGGGCCACGGCGGTTTCACGCCGTCCGCCGATTACTTGGAGCGCGCCGTCGGCGGTCTTGCGCAAAGTCGGGCGGGTCTTGGGCGCGGAGTAAGCAGTCTGTCCGGCGAACTCACCGTTCGGCGTGATCTTGGTCATCACGTAAGAGCGATTGGCGATGAGCTGCATGATGTAGAGGTTGTTCGCCGAGTCGAACTCCGCCTGCGGCGGCACGCCATCGAGCAGGCGACCGAGCGGCAGCGTGCAGAAGATCGAGCCGTCGTCCTTGTCCTCGACGCGGATATAGAGCGTGTTGATCTCGCCCTTCTGATGCGCGAGCAGGCTGAAGAGGCGCATCTGCCCGGCGCTCGGCTGGCCCTCGGGAACGCCCGCGGTTTTGCGCCAGATGGTGCGGCCCTCAGTGAGTTCGATGTGCGTCGGGCGGGAGATGTAAAACTTGTCGAGGCCGTCGTAGTAAATCGTGGCCTGCACGCGGTAGGTGCCGAAATCACCGAGCTCGTAAAGCTGCTGCAGATTGATCGAGCGCTTCACGGTTTCGCCGGCCTTCACGGAAAGCGGCGGCAGGTTGTAGTGCAGATTGCGCGGCGGGATGACGCGGTCGCCTTCGGTGGTGATGCGGAAGCCAAACCACTGATACTGCGCCGTGTCCGAGAGCGTGATGTCGCGCCCGGTCAGGTTGGTGA
>ENA-ORBV01007439-ORBV01007439.1-microbial-mat-metagenome-genome-assembly--contig:-NODE-7439-length-18803-cov-6.186585_pt1 | contig 18803 bp, 9 predicted proteins | sample MGYA00237777_ERZ505514 | MGnify/ENA primary metagenome ERZ505514 (study PRJEB26160, sample SAMN06269048) | microbial mat metagenome | isolation source: Oligotrophic lake microbial mat | place... | reverse complement strand
CCGAGATCTACACCTCTCTATTCGTCGGCAGCGTCAGATGTGTATAAGAGACAGAGTGACTACAACTACGATGAAAATGAAAATGACAACCATTTGCCCAGAAGCGGTCGCCACAGCGTTGTCTCCTGCCCCGACATCCACCATTCTATGGATGGGGCTTCACTGGATGCCATAGAATATACAAGTGCACCCACGGAAGTCTTTGGCGACCACGGAGACCAGTCTACGATAGCTTCCGTTTCTGAAGGATATTCTACCAGTCACAGGTCATCGGACCATGTTATGAGGCCAGCTCCGAGTGCAGGAGAGGAACAAGAATCGTCAAAACAAGGTCCACCTGCCACAAATAGCTTCTTGGAAAGCCGGCAAGCTGGTTATAGATCGGTACCCCCCAACGAAAGAAAACCAGTTTCACCGAAGGAAAGAACAGTGTCTCCGAAAGATAGAAAGCCAATTTCTCCTAAGGAAAGACCGGTGTCTCCGAAAGAGGGAAGACCGGCTTCCCCGGTGTCTCCTAGAAGCACACCGTCGATCAAGAGACAGGTGTCGCCGACTCATAGACCGGTTTCGCCTCTTAGCCCACACTCGGTTGGCCCGATTCAAGGTGTAAGATCAACAAGTTCCACACATCCCATACATGTGGTTGACTCGATGATGGCAGCTTCTAGACCCACGTCCCCGAAAAGCCCACATTCGGTAGGTCAGATGCAAGTTGTAAGATCAACAAGTTCCACGCATCCGATCCATGTCGTTGACTCAATGATGGCAGCAGAAGATCCAGACAAGTCCCCAACAACTAGGTCATCTTCTCGTCATATTCCGTCCTCCAGTAGGTCGTTTTCTGAAGCTAAATATGCCATACAGGTGATCGATTCTATGATGGCTGGAAGTAAAGTTCTCTCTGAGTGTGGGTCAGGTTATCATCATCAATCCGATAGTGGGTCAGTTTACCAATCCTACAGTGGATCGTTTTCTAAGGATGAAAATGGAAATGAGAGTGAGTCCTTTTCCAATGAAAATCAAAGTGAGTCGGGTTCTAAAGATGAGCACGAAAACCAGAGTGAGACGTTCTCCAAAGATAAAAATGAAAACCAAAGTGAGCGGATTTCCAAAGAGGAAGCTGAAAATGAAACTGATGTTCGTCATAGCGAAGGCACTATTCAGGAGGAAGAATACCTGAAAGCTGCCCCCACAGCAGAGACATCCGATATGACCCTGGGTGGATCTATCGCTTCAGCTGAGATGTTGAGGAAGTTAACTGGCCTGAAAGCGGCACCAACTACTGAAACATCCGACTCAGCAGAGATGTCCAGGAAGCTAATGGGTCTGAAAGGTGCCCTGACAGGTGAAACGCTCGATATGACAATTGGTGGATCTATCACTTCAGCTGGAGTGTCCAAGAAAACCTTGCCCAGTGACGCGCACCAGTCGAAGCTGCAACAGCAACAGATCCCGCATATCGATACTCAATCGTTTCAATCACGTTCACATGAGGAGGCGGAGAAAAGCAACAATCCCAGTTCCTTGCATACTGCGTCTACAATTCAGTCACAAAAATCGTACCAATGTGTGGTCTCCAAGGGTAGTGACGACGATAATTCTCTACAAGCCAGCTCTACAATTAAGTCACAAAAATCTTCCAGAACAATGCAGTCACGAAATTCGAAACATCATGTTGTCACAAAGGGTAGCGACGACGATGATTCTCTACAAGCTGCCTCTACAATTAAGTCACAAAGATCTTCCAGAACAATTCAGTCACAAAGATCAAACCCTCATGTCGCCACAAAGGGTAGCTACGATGATGATTCTCTACATGCCGCCTCTACAATTAAGTCAAAAAGATCTTCCAGAACAATTCAGTCACAAAGATCAAACCCTCATGTCGCCACAAAGGGTAGCTATGATGATGATTCTCTACATGCCTCCTCTACAATTAAGTCACAAAGATCTTCCAGAAGCGTCCCTTCGAGTTATCAAGGAGACAAGGTTAGGCAAGTTTCCTCACAACTATCGCCACTACCATCACCGAAAATTGAACAATTAGCATCCCTTGGGTCACTAAAATCTTCCAGAAGCGTCCTTTCGAGTTATCAAGACGACAAGGATACGCAGGCTTCTTCACATCCATCGCCCCCAACATCACCGAAAATTGATCGATTGGCATCTCTTGGGTCGACACTCTCTCGAGGCGACGCCAGCGAAAGCAGCGTCTCCAACAAACGCGGTGATGGCAACGAGGGTGGTAATGATAGTGATAGAAAAGGTAATAATTCGAGTCCCGAGCTTGACGCTGAAAAGCTGGAAATATTCACCATAACAGAATGGCTAGATCTTGAAAATGAAGGAACGGAGGTCTACCTCAAAAAAGAAGAGGAGATACTTTCCGACACAGAAAGTCTTTCTGGTGACACTTCCCACGGCTCAAAAGACTCTGATGACAGCATGATCAAGGTTATTGAGCCTGTTGACTATAACCTGGCTGTTAACGAGGCGGCGATAATTGTAGCGAAGAAAGAGTCCCAAGAAAAGAAGCTTTACAGGCCCGAGTCTCTCGATCGAATTTTCACATCACATTTAGCTGTCGAGATTCAAGAAGCAAAGAAGCAACAGCTGGCAAAACTAGACCTGCAACGACGTGGTGGCTGTGGTATGCTCTGTATGGTTCCGTTCAGCTCAAGTCTAGCAAATGCGCCAGCTTTCAAAGCATTGGAGAATGCGCCGTCGAACTTTCCCGCAGATATGAAGCAACCATCTGAAGGCCGGCAGAGCGAATCGGACGAGCAGGCAGATGCATTATCACTTGTGCTTTCCAAATCTTCAAAGGACGATTCGATTTTAGGTCATCTTGATGAAGAACGAGCTGGTGGAGACCCGACAGAAGGGTTCTGCCGCGGTGCCGCTGGAGCGTGTCTGGGGAATAACTTGAAAGCTCTAGAAGCAGGATATGGAGCGCAAGTTCAGAACAATAGAACATCCGAGCAATCAGCAACCAGTGATTTATACTTTAAAGAGCTTCCGGCGCGATCGGAGGTTGAGGCTACTACAGAGGCTGCTGCAGAAGATAATAATCTACCAACAGGAGCAATGACTCGTGAACAAGAGTTAGAGCTCCTGAAGGAAATGCGTTTGAAAACTGTCATTAGTGAGTCTTCTCTCTCCCAGTGCAGCTCCATGAATTCACTGGCCCGGGCAAGCACCAAAAACGACGCGACAGTTCTCTCCAACATGGCGTCTCTCTCCAACATCGCCTCTATCATAGAAGAGAACGAGTCGGATGTCAGCTCGCCATATCCTAACGAGACTTTTTCGGGGTCAAAGACTGACCTGTCTCCTACATCGTTGACTGGAAGCGATTCTGCACGAAACTCGATGTCGGCTACTGCGCTGTCTGCCGATAGATCCAAGGAGGGTCCTGTGCAGCAGCAAAACATGCAAAATACCAAATCAATGCACTCAGAATATCATAATATGTCCAGAAAGGGAAGAGGAAGGGAAGAAAGAGACGAAGAAGACTTTGCTTTCCCGCCACCACACCATGCGAGTTTTTTATCAATGAGCAACTCTCTTCTTGACGTCCCCGGTGATTCTAGAGGCGAAGCAAACAAAGCTGAAGCATCCACAGAGCAAAGCTCTTTTGCGTCTCGAAGGACACATTCGGTGGTCCCTTCAGGTAGTTACCCAGCTTCTAATCAGCAAAGTTCCGTTGCCTCCCAAGGAACACGATCACCAATCAATTCTGATGGGTACATTTCTGACAATTGTGGCAGTACGCTCCCCACACAGCGCGACGACCCTTTCATTTCATACAATATGACCCTCAACATGAACGACGAAGACGAAGAAAAATGGGGAATGCACAAGCACGATTCCACTGAAGAAGTAGTTTTGACAGCGCCTCCAGTAACCGCGTCAAGTTTTGTTGATCAAAGTGATGGGCCAAGTCAGAGTTGTAGAGCATCAGGAGCCTCGAAATCAACGCACTCAAAAGCAAGCACAAAGCAACAACCTCCATCTGACACTGAAAATCTGAGAAGAGATGAGGCATCAAAGGCGTCGTCTCTCTCAAAAAGTACAGCACAGCTCACATCACGCTCTAATGACCATGCTGAAAAACAAGACCCATCTGGTTCCAAGGATAATTCAAGGCCTGGGGATACATCGATGTCACCACGCTCACAACGTCAATCAAGAAGTCAAGGCCATGAAGGGTCAAATGGAACGCATGCGTCCTCAGCTCCTTCAAAACACAGCACAAGGCTCGACGCTGCAAATTCCACTCGTTCGGATCATGAGAAGGGTGAACTTGTGGTTGAGACTGTCTCTTCCAGAGGAAGCAATACAAGTGGAAGAGCACTTGAGGCGGAAGGGGGTGCCTCAGGTTCATCTTCCCCGTCCAAGGTCAGTAAAGGTAATGACAACAAGTCGTTGCCGTCCAAAACAAGTATTACATTGGCGTCAAGCTTCAATCAGCATGGAAGACAAAGCAAAGATGAAGGTTCAGTTCAAAGTTTGCCATCCATGAAACCAGCCCCATCAGGTAGCAGCAATTCAAATGGAAGATGGAAGCCACAAAGTAGCGATAACGCCTCAGTTCCTTCCAAGTCAAATGGAAATGGTAAACACACACAACAAGGTAGCGTTGGTGCCTCTGTTCCAGCTTCTCCCTCCCTGTCCAGTAGAGACATTGGCAACGGGTCACTTTGGGCCAAACAGAGTGAGCAAATTGCTCCAGGCGATAATGATCATGGACGACAAGGCGTAGATGGTGAAGGTTCCGTTCAAAGTTTGCCATCAATGAAACCCGCCCTATCAGGTATCAGTGATCCAAGTGGAAGACGCCTTCAGGAAGTCAATGTCGGCGCCTCAATTCCAGCCTCTCCTTCCCTGCCCAGCAGAGGTAATGACAAGCAGGGGCTCCTAGGAGGTTCACTTCATAGTTTGCCATCAATGAAACCCGCCCCATCAGGTATCAGTGATCCAATTGGAAGGCGCATGGAGCCCGGTGGCCATGTGGGTGCCTCAATTCCAGCCTCTTCATCCCTTCCCAGCAGAGGTAAGGACAACCAGCCACAAAACGAGCAGCTTGTGTCCAGCTTCAGTGTGATCAGAGGATTGGAAGCTGATGAAGAAGAAGCTGATAATGGCTCAATTGGAAGCTTACCATCAGTGAAGCCTGCACCATCAAATGCTTCAGATGGAAGCCAAGAAGCTGGTATTGGTGCCTCACCTCAATCCAACTCAAGTACAGATCATGTGAACAGCCTTTCTCAGCCAAATAAGAATGTACATTTGGCATCAAGTTTTGCTGAATTTGGAAGCGAGGACAGGCAATCTCCGCGGCCAACAACGAACGTGCAAGCTGCATCAAGTTTTGCTGAGTTCGGAAGACAAGACCTAGCAAGTGAAGCAGAGAGAGGTGGTGCTTCTGTCCCTTCACTACCTTCCAACCACAGCATAACTCATGAAAGCGCACCAAGTCAGTCTAAGCATGATATAAAACTAGCATCAAGCTTCGCCAGCTACGGTAAAAGACAAGAGGATAGTGACGCGGCAAGTCAGAACAAGCACAGTATGAGATTAGTATCCAGCTTTGCTGGTTACAGTTACAGTGATGCGCGGCGAGAAATGGCTCATGTCACCACCATCATGTCTAAGCAAAGCGCAAAGGAGACTACCAACCATAACACTGGTCCACTTGTTGAAAATAAAATCACGACAACAGAGTCAATGAAATCGGTTTATTCAAAAGCGACTGCAAAATCGATGCCAAACTCTCGGAATGAGGGCAAAGTGGAACAGGCTGGATATGCTAGTGATAGATCCCTTGAATCAAAGTCGCTTGATACCAAATTTAATGATCTTCTTATCAAACACAGAAGCAATAAGATCCCCCAAAGCAAGGTTGCTGCAACTGACAAGTCTCCAACAATTCACCCCTGCAGTAGTGATGGGTCCGACGACTCCCAAGGTCTTATTCTCTCCATGACCAGATCAGACAACGACCGAAGTGAAAGTGATAATGCCTACAACGGCGGATCTGAAGATGAGAACACATCCGATTTTTCCACTGGAGCCCTGCAGAACAGTGTCTCCAAGGATGAAGGACTAAATGCCTTACAGCCTCACGCGGATGGCTATTCTTTTGATGCAGATAACACTAGGATGGGCAGTAACTTGCGATCTGAGGAATCTGGTGATTCTGCTGACAATGATTTGGCCAGCGAACATGGTGCTGCGTCTGAAGAACACCTTTCAAGAATGGTGGAAAATGTAATGAATAGAAGCAGCCCTTATGACGGAGCACGGCTCACACCAATGGGGTATCTGGGCGACTCTCGCGCTGTCACACCAGCCGTACCCACACCAATGGGGTATCTGGGCGACTCTCGCGCTGTCACACCAGCCGTACCCAAGACGGATCAATTCCCTACTCGTCTGTCTACTAAAGAATTGATTAAGCTTTACACCGAAAGCGGATCAGTAGACTCCCGGGAAGAAAACTACCCCAGAGCAGCTATTACAACGCCTCGCAGTGACACTTTCAGAAGTGGCAATATTTCTGACAGTGATGGAGGGTCGAGATCAGCTGTGTCTGCACCTATGTACTACAGACCAACCATCCCATCCGATACAGCAGCTCATGCGTCTTTACCTGCAAACTTTCAGAAGGCTGCTCAGTCAGAGGGAACAACAATTTCCAATCCCAACATCATTTATGTCGGATCAGGAATATCAAAAGGAAGTTTTTCCAAGGCAGAAACCACAGCTTTGCCCAACCTAGATTCTGGAGCACGCGTCGCCATGGATATCCACCCACCAGTGAAACACAATTTATCAGGAGGGAGCGGCAGCTCCATAATGTCCAATACTACCATGACCAATGCAGGGTCAGGAGCTGAGACGAGCAGCTCTGTGGAGCGGCGACCCCAGCACCGCTTCCTTGACAATGCGGACGGTAGATCTGTAGCTACTGCACCTGGTTATACAAAGACACATCTGCAGCAGCCTGGTGACAGTGGTGATGCAAGATCTGCTGTTTCTGCACCAATATATGCTGGCAAGAACACAAACTATCAACAGGCGACAACATCTGCCCCAGTTTCAGCTACAGGGGCGCGTGATAGCCCCATTGTGGTATCCCAAACTAATCCTGATGCCAGATCTGTATCCACTGCACCTGAAAATACCAATAAATACCAGGGACTGTCCAATGGCAATGGTGATGCTAGATCTACCGTTTCTGCACCAGCACATGGGGGCCACAGCGCAAACTATCCCCAACCGTCGGCTTTCTCTGCTCCTGTTTCTACCCCAGGGGCACGTAATAGCCCTATTATGGTCTCCCAAGGCAGTGCTGATGCGAAATCAATTAATGCTGATGCGAGGTCAGCTGTTTCGGCGCCGGTGAAGCGAATTGAAGAGGTACATCAAAACCGTACCGACACAAGGTCACCTGCATCTGCGCCAGCAGCCACAAAGACAAGTCACAGTCGAGCCTCGGTCGTGAATATGCGTGATGACGACGACTCGATATCGGGTGATTCGGACAACATTTTACTGTTCAATGCACCTTCGCTCGAGCAGAAAGAGAGCTATAATGATGATCAGAAATATGCTGCCAACTTTGACTACCAAACGAACACAATGGAAGACCAACCTCATTTACCAACACTTGGCCATAGTTCTTTTGCATCAGAGACTGGTCCTTCCAATGGGGTGTTGGCAGGAAATGACTCCAATCACTCAATGAATGACCAACCTCGCTTGCCAATGCCTGGCCGCGGATATGCTGTGTCAGAAAATGCTCAAGTGAAAACAGGTCCGTCAAATATTACGGAAGCAGGGTTCTCGCATGACGCCAAGGGCCCAGGATATTCCAATGATGGGCTTGGCGGACTAGACACGGCATCCACTGCAGGGGCATCTCTTGCCAATGGTGCGAGAGGCGAAGCGAAGCAGCCAATTCGACTATATAACGAAATGGACGTTGTTGAGAACGGAGATGACATGTACAGGAAAAGCATGCATCGCAGCTACTCGAGGCCTGGTCCAGCCGGAACAGATTACGCTGATTTGCACTTCTCTCCCCAGCCTCAAGGCGACGACGACGATGCGAGCCAGGTTGGGTCATCATCTGCCAATGATTCTAATAGTAGCCACCAGAGCAAGTCTACAGAGGAACTCTTGAACGACGCCGCAATCAGAAATTTGGCATTAACAATCGGTGGCGATGATTCGGCAACACGTGACTTCGTGACTCAGATCATCAACGATGAGTCCATCCAACGATTCGCATCGAATGCTAATTCAAGCAGTGTCTGTAGCGACGACAACGATATGCATATGCATGAGGCATTGAGCTTGTGTTACTCGCCAAATGACGAGGAGGAGGACAATGCCAGTAGTGATGTTGATGAGTCAACGTCAGCGAGGCCGGTGATTCAGAATTACGCCTCTAGTAGTGCATCTTCAGTTCATAATCCTGTTCCAAGGCCTGATTCAAGGTTTGATGAAATGCACCCGTCTTTGGCGCAAAGATCCCACAATGACGAGGCCGTCATACAGATCCAAAGCGATGATCAATCCCCTAAAGTCTACGACGTGGACGGCGATGACACCAGCAGGTTCGAAGTAAAGCAGATGCATGCGGCGACTACATTCATACAGATCCAAAGCGGTGATCAATCCCCTAAAGTCTACGACGTGGAAGCCGATGACACCAGCAGGTTCGAAGTAAAGCAGATGCATGCGGCGACTACATTTCTTTCGAAGCAAACCATGGGCGAGGCAATACTACACATCCAAGGCGGCGATCACTCCAACAAGGCTTACAATGACGATGCTCTAATACATATCGAAAGCACCGATCGCTCCAGTAAGGCTTACAATGACGACACCGAGGATACAAGCACAATGCAAGGCGTTGTGCACATTCTCAGCGAGGACTCTACTTCAAGGTACAACGTAGAGAACCCGGAGTCACCAGCTAAATATACAAATGATTCTTCGACGCGGGCAGTTGCTACTGCGGGAAGCGCACGTGTCCCAGAATCTGTTACTCTTGGGTCATCGTTCGTGAACAGGGCCGTGCATCAACCGGATGCCCCATATCTACCAGCAATGGACATGCGCCACCATCAAGCCGATGTACAACAGGACGACACGCAAGAAGATAGTGATGAAGACGACGCCGTTGTAGAATCTGACACCAACGACTCGGAAACCCATACGACAGATGAATCGGATAGTGGTGAAGTTCTCATTTCGGATACCGACACAACCAGCGGCGACGATACAATTGCGATCTCTGAGCTTATCGCTCAGTTTGACGATGTCACTCTGACAAATGAGAACGGAAGACTACAGGTTGCTGTAATGAGCGACAACGCATCCATTCAAAGCAACTCAGACTTTCTGAAAGCTCTTCAAGATCTCAAGCGACAACGCACTGGCTTGTCATCGCATCCCGGGCCCCCTAGCCCCAAACATTCCACAGTGATTAGCCCGAACTCTTCCGCAGTGATTAGCCCCAACCCATCTAATATCCAGAGACCTGTAACAATCGATGAGATCATGAGGAACAGAAAAAGCGAGCTTTCTCCTGGAAGTTACGCCTCCAGACCTGACTCGGAGCACTTGCTCGACGAAGATTCTGTTTCGGTTGGTTCCTTGTCGCAAAACTCGAAGGGAGCGATTTCAGTAAAGAGTTCTTACTCCTATAGCTATGCCTCAGCCCAACACAGAGGAACAGAAGCTGCGCCCCGACATGGTTCCCTGACCTCAGGTGTACTTAGCGGTGAAACGAGTGTCTCTGCGGAGTATAGAGTACCAGCAGCGATGTCCCCGCATGATTCTGCTTCTGGAGGTGCCTCAGTCGGCTACAAAGGAGGACGATCAGTCCCCGATTGTGATTCAGGGGTTTCCCAGCACGATTCTGCTTCAGCAGGTGCCTCAAGTGGATACAGAGGAGGAGGACCAGTGCAAGGATATGATTCCGGGGCTTCCCAATATGATTCTGCTTCCGGATACAGAGGAGGACGACCAGTGCCCCGGTATGATTCCGGGGCTTCAGGAATTTTAAGCTCTGAAGTAAGTGGCAATATAGCCGGTATCCCTACAGATGACAGCAAGAGGCCCCCGAGCACCAGGAGAATTCCAATTCGACGCGATGAAGACTACATGCCAGCTGGAAGACCCCGACTACCAATAAGGCGGTACGATTCAAGCAATTCAGGAATTGTGAGCGTGGACACGAACGGAAACTCGACGGTGGTCACATCAGTTGAACAAAACGATGCCATTGAGATTCAAGAGAGTTCATCAGCAGTTGATTCAGTCGCCACGCATGCTTCTCAAAAAGCTAGGGAATTGCGTGCCCAGCTTGACCAAGCACTCAAAACATCTGCGGCCATCCGAAGCACCCAAGAGCGTCTAGGTGCTGAGCTTTCTACGTTCAAAAGGCGCCTCGACAAACAAAGGGAGTCAAACAGTAGTGTGAGTCCTTCCTATGCGGAAAGCCGATCGAGAGCAACTAGTCCCTCGTCGAGTTTCCGCGACCGACACACTCAACGTGAAGAAGAACACCTCGCATACCGTGGTCGTCAACATCACCAATCTACAAGCAGCTATTTGAGTGCTGCAAGCGATGATGTCAGCAGTGTGCGCCTCAATTCAGGTTCCCAAGGCTTTGCTTCGGTACCTTCATCTGTAGGACAGTCGCAACCATCACGACGTGGCTCTTCGGAATCTCCCCGTGGTCGCCGGTATCGATCGCGAAATGTTTCGTTAGCCACTGCCCGACGGGTCGCCGAATCTGCCCGACGAGCCATGAGCACAGGGCGAGCAGGAATGCGTGATGGAAGAGGTAGCCATACTGTTGGTGCTTCCTCTATCTACTCTTCTTCGATTGGAAATGCATCTTCGTCGTACTCTCACTATGAATCTTCTCGAGCGGCTAGCAGCAGCTTCAGAGGAAGAAGCAGAGAAGTGCCTGCCGATGATGCATCGTATTATTCGGAGGGCAACAACACCGCCGTCACTTCTAGTACCGCCGGTGATATTGTATTGAATACGATTCAAAAGCAAGAGCTCGAAGAACGAAAGCGCCGCGAGCAATTGCAGCAGTTTGCTCGGCAAACGTACAATCTTATGGAAGATAATGCCATTGTCGATTTGACGCAGGCTCTCTCCGACGACGTCCCTTCTCCGCCTCCACCACGAAGACGGGGGATGTTTTTCTAAATAAACAGTAAAAACCCAACAAGCAATGAAGTAAACTATATGTGAAATGACCACTAAGGAACGAAACCGAAGTGAAAGAAGAAGAATTGATTTTACGTGTATAATATAATAACTTATAGGAAAAGAAAGTATGGACAAACAGAAGGAATAATTTCAAATGAACAATTATATTAGTTTTCTTTTACTACTATGAAACAAAGATGCACTAGCAGGTTCCACATCACACTTATTTGGAGAATGTTGCTAGCACCTGATATGTTATAGATAACCTCCTTTTTGCCTGTGGAACTAAGGATGCACTTGTCATTTCAATTGTGTCTTAAGATTAAGAAATAGAAACAGAAGGTAAGAAAAGAGACGTTTGAGAACTCCTTCAAAATTTTAATTGTGGTGCAAGAACAAAAAGACATTAGGAAAAAACAGAGCAGAAATCTCATTTCAAATCAAGGATACTATGGATTCAGGGATAAGAGGGGGGGGTCAATGCTGTTCAAGTTGTTGTGCTAAAGTATGGAGGAAAGAGAGGTTATGTCACTGGTGCATTGCCTAGTGTAATGGGAATAAGGACAAACTTGTCATTTCTATAGTGTTTTAAGACCATAGCAATAGAAACAGAAGGACAGAATTTGCATTTGAGAACGCTTGTCAAAATTCAAATTGAGGTGAAAGAACAAAAAGATGTTGGAAAACCAGATCAAAAATTGAATTTCAAATCAAGGATGGATCATGCAGGGATAAGGGAAGGAAGTCAACATGGTTCAAGTTGTTGTGTTAAGCCATGGAGGAAGGAGAAGATATGTCATTTATTGTCTACTGCAAAGCATCATCGCAGAGGGTTCTCAACACTTGAGAGGTGAAAACCTCTCTGTCTATCTTAAGAAAGAAGTGTTGGAAGAAGATGTCACTAGTGTGACTAAATAAGACAAGTAGGTAACACCTTTACTACTGGCAAAGACTGTCATGGGCCCCTAGTGTAGTCACGGTGTTCGGTGTTCAATGTGTTATGTAAACTACAGCTCTCAGTGCTGCCAACAGAAGTAGTTAACCTGCTGTACAACAGCAACTTTGGCAAGGTCTCAGTAGAAACAAAATCTGGCTTGGGCCTGAGCAATACAAAAGCAATGGAGTCTTGAGGTAGAGGAAATTGTCGCATTGGATGGCATGCATCAAACACAGATGAGCTGGACTGTTTGCAAGGAGATTATCTGGAACTTTTTTTATGATTTTCCTGGGCAACTGATGATGGCTAGTGCAGTTATTTATTGTGGCAAACTTGGTGGGAGGTTCTGTTGTGGGGCAATTGATACAGCATGAGAGGCTTGTGCAGTGCACATGTGTCCAATTCACACATAAGTGTAAATAACTATTACTTCTACAACCACATAATGGCTCCAACTCAACTCAATTCCCTGTTTCTGTTCCCCCAATGTGGTCCAGTCCGACACGGCCCGGGAGCTACCTGGGCCATTGTCATGCTGCTTGTGTGTTGTAGGGGGCTCCCGTCGGAGCCCCAGCACATTGTTGGCAGTTATTGAATGAACATCCATTTAGTCCCTCTCAGGAGGCTCCGATTGTCAGCACACCAATCCATGAATCCAGTTGATGTTATCCCACGGAGGAGATGAGAGGATCCCTCTCTCTCTCCGTGATGGGTCCTGTGCCCAACAAACTTGGCCGGCCAAGTGCTTGGCCACACATGCAGCACGAGGAGCACCAAGCTCCAATGGAAGGGGGTTATCGAAAGGGGATGGATAGATTTCAATTGTCAATGGAGGGTGCTTCATTCATCGGAAAGCCCAAAAAGAGGTACAAAACGGATGGACGGACAGACTCGCGCGACAGGAATTCCACAGGGGAAGGATCTCATCTTCAACACCGATCGTCAAATGCTTGCTCCTTGTTATCTTGACACCAGCTAGCTAGTAGCTCCATCTCCATAGCTTCCAACCCCATTCACATAGCCTAACAAATACATCAACACGACAGTTGATCTAGCAGCTATGACATGAGTGCGTTTAGATTCACGGTAGGTCAAAACCGTGATCCGCTATCTTTAAATAATGCTATTTGTGCACCATGCCAAAATTCATCAAAATCATGTAGACCACAGATGGCAACACCATAAATTACCAATTCCAAGCATGCGGTTTGATTAACATTGGTGTAATTTTTTTGGTTGTGACATTTAGCATAGAAACATTTTTTTTGACCTTCTTGCTGTGGACCTCAACAAACAAACATGCCAACACACTTGAAAATATCAATTTGACCACAGAGAATAAAAATTGAGAGTGATGTCTTTGTCCTTCTCCAAGTGTTGTTTTTGTTTTGCATCTGCATACCATTTTCTTTTCCATTCTCCCAAGTGTCAATGCCCAACAACAAGCTGAGCATAATTTTGGCTATGCCATTATCATCATGATGTAGTGATTTCCTTTTGGTTGAGTCTACCACAAAAAGGATTTGACAGAGGAGCAGCGACACGTGGTTAGCATTGTTGACATTTTGGCAGCCACACAGTCAAGAAGACTCACTGCAGCTGTCATGTGTTGTCACTGCAAATGGTAATTAATTGACACCTGATTTGCACACAGTGTTTCAAAAATCATGGACATTTTATTTTTCTGTTTGATCACTTGATGGTGCTTATGCGTTTTTAGGTGTAGGTGGCGTGTAGAAGGAGCACCTATGGCATGCATCCGTTTGGTTGCTTCACTGTTTTTGTAGCTTGACTCCCCGAGTAGTTAGCCCAAACAAAAATAACCCTAATGAAATAAATGAGCATGTTCATTACAATTAGTTACTTTTTCTCTACTGCTGATGCTAGCTTCACAGTTGCAGACAAATGCGTCTTCTGTTCAGGTAACACCTGTTATCTGAGACACAAATGATGCTAAATTGCAAACATGGTAGGGATTGTCTTACATCAGCTTGCGAATTGGGACTCACATCATTGCTGGTTCATTGCACACAAATGTTAGGTTGTTGCCCGAGATTTTTCTTATCGTGTTTCTGGTTTGTTTGCATAGCTTTGCTCACTGATGCGCATAACTAAATTTGTTGTCTGGCTATTCTCATTTCATAAGCTGCACAATCTGAACATTTTTGTGGTAGCAAACATTCCAGATGCAACTGACACTAGCCAACAGAACTGTTGTTAGAAAACAAAAAGGGTCATCAATGCCTTTCATACACTTTGCTGAAAGAATGCAGTCATTTCCTTCAAAACAAATGATAAGCAGAAAATTTATCCATGTGCTTCAAGTGTGTCAAAGACACCAAACACATTGGGTTCAAACAGTGTGTCCAAACTTTTCAGTTGGCATTTTGCATTGTTGATAGCGGTCACACAAGTGCAGCATTTGCAGAAGGACTGCAACCTGATAGAGGATAACAAGGCTTCTAGTGCCAAAGCTGGGCACAAATTGGATGTGCCATCACACAAGCTGGTTATTACCACTGATCTAACAAACCTTGTATGCTAGTTTTGGAGTCTCACAGCTCATGCTAGCAGACATCACTCATTGGCAAGAACACATTGTTGAATGTTGCCAGCTATCCAAATGCTCTCTCTGCAACATATGATGTTCCATTTTAAACCATTGTTAAACTTTGCATGCATTGCTTTTCAGTTATGTGTTCATGCTCATTCAATAAGACTGAAGAGTCTGCACTAGGAACTCAATGCCATAAACAGGTAACTGCTAGAGACACTTGTGTTGTTTTCCATACCAAGGCTCTCCCCGATTTGCATATGTTCTTCGCCGAAAGTAAGCAGTTGTGTTTTGAAGACATGCCGGGGGGAGAGATCATGCCTGAACAAGTGAAAAGTCGTTATGCTCAGGCCCGAGCTGAACTCATCCCTGTAAGTAAAAGGAAAAAGAATCTTTGGCTTCAAGTGCGTGTGTGTCCTCTAACAAACTTATTACTCATCTTACAATCTCCAAGACGGAGACAATCGTTGTTCCTTTTTGCCTAATGGAACTCAGAATCGAGAACACTTGTTGCATTTCTGGGATTTGTCGGAAGAAGGCGGCGTGCTTGGTAACATGCTGAACATTCTTGCAAAGGATGTTGTGGTTGACTGTCATGGAAACCTCACGGTTGACACTTCTCAGGTTCAACACAAGCGTAAGAAGTCGGAACAGGAAGCGGCAGAATTGGATGATCAAAAAGCGTTCCGTGAGAACATTGGGACGTCCATGAAATCCATTGCGGTGGCCCAGTTGAAAGAGAACCTAAGGATCACCACGGAGACTGCCGCAAAGTGTGAAGTGAAGAGCCTGACCGAAAAGGATGTTCACATCAAGAGGGTGTACAAACGTCTCAAGAAGGAGCAAGACGAAATGGCGTACGAGATTAGGAAGGAGATCGCTGTCATGACAGGCCAACCTTTGAAGCCACCACCCTCTAACAAGAAGACTGACAAGTCGGGTAAGTCGGGTAAAGGTAACGGTGTCGACAGCAACGGCAACAACAACAGCAACACGCAAAGAACCAAATGTTATCAAACCACAGTGAAAAGAAGTAAACGGACTAAATAGACTTGATTCTGGTCTTTTTTTCTTTACCTTGATGTTGACATGGAGTAAAAAACCAGAACGCCGGGTTTGCCGGTTTTGATGGCATGCCCAGCAGATAGGTGCGGAAAACATTGTGGAAGCGAATGCACTATGATGAATCACAACATTTGTTTATCTTCTTTGACTACCTATGTTATCTAGAAAGTAACAAACTAGTGTTAATTGTCTACGTTCCATTGTTGTGGCGTGGGCCGTTTAAGTTGTTGCTCTGTGACTTTAGCAACCAAGAAATCCTTTGGAAGCCTACCATTCAAAGTCCGACGAGCCTTGGCCTCAACACGCTTGAGTTCAGCAGCATCAACTTCGTCAAAATGTTCCCCTCCGTGCAACAATTGCTCAGGGGACGAGTCATTGAAGCCATTGTGCTCATTGCGTTCCATAGGGATGCCACCGTGTGCTGTAATTTCAGCTGAGTCCACTGGCAAAGGCAGAGCTGTTCCTACTCTTTCATTGGTACAAAAGTTGTGAAGCCTTGCCAAGCACATTGCCAGCCGGCACATCTTTTTGATTCCCATCGATGCCGGCAAGGCTCTTCTCAAGATGCCCCATCGGTTGACAAACATCCCAAAAGCGCACTCAATCTTGATTCGAACCTATAAGAAACAAAGACCACAAATGTCAAACGTCAATGCTGAATGAGAAGGCAACTCTGGACAGAAGATGACTTACCTGTGAGTGGTAAAAATTGTAGTCGTCCTTGTCACTGCTTTTTACAGCCTTGAACGGTGTCGCCATGCATGCAGTGTTGACATGTGCGTTGTCACCAAACAGAATGAGGCCCGTCGCTAGAAAGCCTTCAACATTTTCTAAACTGTCGCACAGGCTGGCACTAGCAGGATGACCAATCGATATGTCCAAAAATCGTCCTTCGTGGTCACAGACACCCTACATGTTCAACCCAAACTTCTTTTTGTGGCCACAAAAAAACTTCTTTGGGCCCACGGTGGCACTCTCACAGTCTCTTAACTGAGGCCTTTCAGTCCAAACCATCATTCCATCAATCGCCCCAACCACGTTGTTGAAGTTTGCCTTGCTGTTCTTTCTGAATCCGGCTGCGATTTGTTTCTGCACGGTGTGATCTGCCGGAAATTTTATCTCCAATTCCGGGCATCCATTTGCAGCATCAACAATCTCCCATGCACTCTCGAAGACAGCACTGTGGGATATCCCATGAACAAGTGCAATGTCATCCGGTCTTCCACCAGCAAAGCACCTTAGGGATGAACTCAATCTTGCTGCTGGGCTGATAAAGCCATTGGGTGCTCCCCTTGGCTCATTGCTTTTCTTTTTGGTTTTCATGTGCGGCTGCAGAATGGATAGCAGCTTCCAGAATGAACGCGCATGCATCCTGTGCGCCCTGCGAATGCAGCAACACCCTTGCTCACAAAAGATGGAAGACACCGACCTTCTGGTCCTTTTGTTGTGAGGCTTGCCCTCCCTGGAACCATGCTTGTGGCTGGACTCGTCATAACCAAACTCGTCAGGGAACGCTGTCAACAAAGCGGTCGTGATTGTAATCAAATTCAGCATGTTAGACAACAGAGTGCCGCCAATGGGGACGCATGCTATCACATCAAGCAGCAGCAAGATTAAAAACAGTCTTGCCAGTGTAGCTAATGCACACGTCATGGTCGATGTTGTGTTGCTAGTGTCAATTGTGTTTCTGCAGCATGCTTCGTTGAATCAATCGATGTTGTTGCCGTTGGCTGAAGGTTGGGGTTAGCCCGACTCTATTTCGGTGGGTCAGAAAAGACTAGTTTCTGTCTGGAGTGACCCTCGGATTCAGATTTGGGGTTTCATCTGGGACTAAAAGTCAAAGTCCAAAGTCTGAATCACGGACATGCAGTCTGGACGGGCTCTAAACAAAAATGTCTGACCAGTGGGTGGAGATCACATAGCAATGCGTTAAGTCAAAAGCACCCAGGAAGAAAGACAATGAGATGCAGCACATCAGATGCATGCACTTGTGATGCATACCAACAGTCTTCTTTTATTCTTGACTTAAACCATCTTGATGTCACATCAATGCCATCCGTCAGTCAGAGTTCATGCATGATCCAAAACTTTTTAGTCGCTTATCATTTGGATTTCTTAATCTAACTGGACTGACAGTCCTGTTTGACCTGGGAACAAATACCCCAGGGGATGACACATTCGCCCATGTTGTAAATTTTGACAAAGAAATTATCACAACCAATTTTCTTGACAAGACTGACAACAATGACAGACATTGTCTTTGCAATGGTCAAACTCGTGAACACGACAATGAGAATGACAAGTTTCAACCAGTAGAACAGAATGCTGATTTTTTGGAAAAAAAAACCCACTGTGCACATGTCATAGGAACATACCGACCTATGTCTCTGTCAATACTCTGCAGAGACAACTGTTCAGCTTTAGCTCTTCCTCAACACAATTGTTGTTCACAACAGCGTTGACAAGTCATGCAAGTGTGGATCTGTTAGATGGCTTGTGTGTGAATACACTTTTTAATGAACTATAACTTTGAATAAGCCTTTTCCTAAAAGAAAACGACACGTACTGTAAGCCAGAAAGAAAGCAGAATGAAATGTAGCATGGACTCCTTGCACTTGTGGTCTGGTTTTGGTTGTTCTAGCTACTAAGTAGCTTGTCTGTCCGCCCACCAATGCAAATAGCGACCGGGTGGGCGCCTAACCGTCAACCGGCGCCTCTCGATCGCCGCCGACACTCAACGACCATGGCGATGTCATGTGTTGGCGGTGGTGAACCTGCTGTACCGGTAGAGCTATAGCTACTAACAACATACATCACCAAGCTTCAGAACAACAGCAATAACTTCAATAATAGAGCATGTCGTTGTTACGAAGATTAGTCACGGCGTCATGGAATACCGGCATGGCAACTTCGACTTTGCGTAGGGCGCCGGCAGCTTGGATGCCACAACAAACCTGGTGGAATCCTGATTCTTCTGCTAGTAGTAGTAGTAATATTGGT
>ENA-ORBV01007438-ORBV01007438.1-microbial-mat-metagenome-genome-assembly--contig:-NODE-7438-length-18806-cov-7.327941_pt1 | contig 18806 bp, 7 predicted proteins | sample MGYA00237777_ERZ505514 | MGnify/ENA primary metagenome ERZ505514 (study PRJEB26160, sample SAMN06269048) | microbial mat metagenome | isolation source: Oligotrophic lake microbial mat | place... | reverse complement strand
TCCTTGTTCAGGCAGCGATGGATTACGTCGGAGAGAACGGGCGGGACGTCCGGGGTGATTTCCAGGACGCGGCGGGGTTCGTCGCGAAGGACGCTGGAGAGCATGCTGATGCCGTTTTCACCGGTGAAGGCGCGAATGCCGGTGGCCATTTCGTAGAGGACGGCGCCGAAAGAAAAAATGTCGGACCGCGCATCGGCGGGCTTGCCCAGGGCCTGTTCCGGCGACATGTAGCAGAGCGTGCCGACGATAGAGCCTTGCATGGTGAGCGGGGCAAGATTGGTAGCGTCGGGGTCGTCACTAAAACCGGGGGCGAGTTTAGCGAGACCGAAATCGAGGAGCTTGACGAGGTCCCGATCGGTGACCATGATGTTGCCGGGTTTAAGGTCGCGATGGATGATTCCGGCGTTGTGGGCGGCGGCCAGAGCGTCGGCAATTTGAGTGCTGTAGTTGATGACTTGAGGGACGCGGAGCCCGCCGCGAGGAATTATTTCGTTAAGCGTGCGGCCAGCGACCAGTTCCATCACCATAATCTCAGCGCCCTCCTCCGAGATGATGTCGTGGATGGTGATGATATTGGGATGATTGAGGGCGGAGGCGGCCTGGGCTTCCTGCATGAAGCGTTGCCGGCGGTCGGAATCGCCAGTGTGATCGGCCCGGAGGACTTTGAGGGCGACCATGCGGTTGAGCTTGAGATCTTTTGCCTTGTAGACCTCACCCATACCACCGGAACCTAGTTTTTCCAGGGTTTGATACTGGCCGCGGATAGGGGATTGCACCGATTTCAGGGTAGCGCAAACGAGGCGGCTAGGGTAGGTGAAGAGCGTGATGAAGGAAGGCGAGCACGTCAGCGCCTTCCTCGATTAACTTAGACTTTGGCTTCCCTCCGCCGTGTCCGGCATCGGATTCGATGCGCAATGGAATCGGCGATTTCCCTTCCTGGGCGTACTGCATTTGCGCGGCGTACTTGAAGCTATGCAAAGGCACGACGCGGTCATCGTGATCGGCCGTCATAATGAGAGTTGGCGGATACTGCGCGCCCTTCTATTACCACGTAGCAGCGAAGGTTCAGGTGATAGAAGAACCGATCCAGCTTGAAGTCCTCTCCGCCAACTTCGATCGGCACTTGGCTGCCGACAAAGGCGCAGCCCACGCCCACCTCCAGCAGGAACAAGCGCAAATGCGCGAGCAGGCCCCCTTCCAGATCGCGTCCGTGCGCGGCGCTCGAAAGCGTCAAAAAGGCAAAGTTGTACAGATCCTTCAAGAGTTGCTGTGCAAGATCGGATTCCGGCGACGGCGGAGTAGCTCGAAAGTTGGTTGTCGCCTTGCCCTGCCGACGGCATAGCCCGCTCTCAATCTGCAAGACTAAAACGTTTCGGCTCAAGCCGTTTTGAAGGGCCTGCTCGACATACCAAAGTCGCTCTTCCGAGTTCTTCACGTTGTCAAGGATCCAAACGTTGTGGCCCCCATGGCAATTTTGCAACTGCCTGATGCAAAAATGCATCTTCCGGCCAAGCCTCATCTAGCGCCTTCATATAACCAAGTTCCGCGGCGATAGCCCCTGCATTTCCGGAAACTCAGAGCGCGGATCTTTCGCCAGCCGTTGAATCACCTTTGTCCCCCACCCATCTTCCTTCTGCCGGGACAGAATCGCCTTCTCAATGCCTCAGTAAAGCATCACAAGCTCATTGTTCACCGCCACCGCGGCTCGAACCTGCGCTGTCCGAATCTATGTCTTCACCGAAGCCAACAGATCCCGGTAACTTTTCTATCCGGAGATAAGATCAGCCATAAGATTACGCCGTCTTCGCGCCAGCCATCGGCCGGCCGTCCGCCGCCAGCGGCATGCGCGGCGCCGGCGGACCCGCAAAGATTTTAATCACATGGCTTCCCCCGTCATCGGCCAACTGGATCTCTCCTTTCGACCGTTCCCCGCCGTTCACCACCTCAATCCGGTACGCCGTCCGGCCGAAACGGAACGTCAATTCATAACCGGGCCAGTCCGCGGGAATCGCGGGCTCAATGGAGAGGCGTCCGGCCCGCAGCTTGAATCCCAAAACTTCCTCCAGCCAAACCCGGTACATCCAGCCCGCCGAACCGGTGTACCACGTCCACCCTCCTCTCCCAGTCTGGCCCGCCAACGAGTAAACATCTGCCGCCACAACGTATGGCTCGGTTCGATAGACCGCGCAATCCTCCCCCGTGCGGGAATGTTCGATTGGGTTCAGCAATTGCAGCACCTTGACGGCGCGGTCGCCTTCGCCCATGCGCGCGAACGCCATAGCAACCCATAATGCGGCGTGTGTATATTGACCGCCATTTTCACGAACGCCCGGCGGGTACCCCATAATGTAGCCAGGATGCGGACTGGATTTGTCGAACGGCGGCGTGAAGAGGAGTACCAGCTTCTCTTTCTCACGGATGAGATGTTCTTCCACCGACCGCATCGCCATCGCCGCCCGATCCGTGTCGCCGGCGCCGCTGATCACCGCCCATGATTGCGCTATGGAATCGATGCGGGCTTCCTCATTTTCGTGCGAGCCCAGCGGCGTTCCGTCGTCGAAGAAAGCCCGCAAATACCATTCTCCATCCCATCCGGTCTTCTCTACCGTCGCGCTCAATTTGACCGCCCGTTCGCGGTACCGGGAAACCAACTCCTGTTCGCCGCGCCCGGCGCAGACGACGGCGAACTTTTTCAGGACGTCCACCAGAAACCAAGCCAGCCAGACGCTCTCGCCCTTCCCCTCATCGCCAACGCCGCTCATCCCATCGTTCCAATCGCATGTGCCGATCAAGGGCAGCCCATGCGCGCCGGCGGTGGTCCCTTTCTCAATTGCCAGGCGGCAGTGTTCGAAAACTGTCGCCTGGCCAATCGAGACCGACGGTTGAAAATACGCCTCGCCCTCGTCGTCTTTCAGCCGCGGCCCCTCGATAAAGTTCACCGCGGCGTCCAGAATGCCCGCATCGCCGGTGACAGCCACGTATTGGCACACCGCGTACGGCAACCATAACAGGTCGTCGGAGCATCTGGTGCGAACGCCCGCGCCCGATGGAAGGTGCCACCAGTGCTGCACGTCGCCTTCCTTAAACTGGCGCGACGCGGCGCGCAAGATCAACTCGCGCGAGATCGGCGCGGCGGAGTACACAAGCGCCAGCGCATCCTGCAACTGGTCTCTGAATCCATACGCGCCACTCGATTGATAGAGCGCCGAACGCCCCCAAATCCGGCAGCTCAGCGCTTGATAAAGCAGCCAGCGATTCAGCATGAAATCAACCGAGAGGACCGGCGTCTTGACTTGAATCGTCGTCAGCAGATCGTCCCACCACGCCCGTGTCCCCTCCAATGATCGCGTCACATTCCCCAAATCACGGTACTGCCCAATCAAGCGCCGGGCGTGCTCCACATCATCCGCTTGCCCCAGAACATAGAGTACGGTTTTTTCTTCTCCGGGGCCGAGCTCGAATTTCGTTTGCAACGCCGCGCACGGGTCCAGACCGGGACCCGTGTGATTGGAAAGCGACTCCCGCCGCAAAGCTGCTGGCGCTTCCAGGGAGCCATTGCGGCCCATGAAGATCGTGCGATCCCCGGAGTAGGAGGATGGCTCCGGGCTCATAGCCGCGAATGCCACCCGCCCGCCGTAGTCCAAGTGGTAGCGGTTTCGTGACAGTAGCGCTTTCGCACTTTCGTCCCATGAAGACACAATGTGCATCTGCGTCGCCTCCCGATCCGCGCCGAGCACGATATCGGAATAGGCGGTGACAGAAAGGCGACGCCGCTGCGAGGAACGATTTTTTATCCGGAGCCGCTGCACGCGAACCGGATCGGCCTTCTCGGCCTGGACCGGAACAAACACCAACAATGTTTGTTCCAGCGCGTGACTGTTATGTTCGAATTCGGTATAGCCCTGCCCATGCCGCGCCCGATAGGCATCCAGCTCGCGCACGGGCAGCGGTGTCGGTGTCCAAAAAATTCCGCTGTCTTCATCGCGAATGTAGATGGCCTCGGCGGGGGGATCGGAAACCGGATCGTTGTTCCACGGCGTCAATCGGTTTGACTGGCTGTTGCCGTACCAGCAGCAGCCGGAACCCGATTCGCTCACCATGGCTCCGAATACGGGATTCGCCATCACATTGAGCCACGGCAACGGCGTGACGGCATTCGGCCCTAGATAGATGGCGTACTCGCGCCCGTCCGCTGTGAAACCGCCAAAACCGTTGAAATAGGGAAGTTCCAGGAAGGGCAATGGCGCCGAAACATGTTCGGCGCGCCGGTGAATTCGCAATGCCGCCGGCGGCGGCATTCCCTCCGGAGGACTACTCAGTTGCTTCGCCAGCGTTCCGCGGACGCCGCCCAGCGTAACATGCGCCACGGTCAGTATAAGGTTCAGATCGTCCTCGGTCAACTGATCGGCCTTTAGCAGGAAAAGGCCGCCGGGCTGCCGTAAGCCCGTGTGCAATGAATGGGCGTCAACCAGGCGGAGCAACTGCTGTTGCAGCGGCTGCTCATAACTTGCGGGCTCGCGGTTCAGAATCACCAGATCCACTTTGAATCCACGCAGCCACCAGTAGGTATGCGCAACAAGCAGTTCGCGCACCAGGCCGAGACCCTGCGATTCGTCAACCCAAACTACCGCCATCGGCATGTCGCCGGAGATGCCATGGGCCCAAAGTCTCGATTGGGTCAACACGTTTCGCCGCAGCCGTTCCGCGGGCGCCCGCAGCCGGACGTTCGGATAAAGCAGGTGGCTGGCGAGTTCGCCGAAACGCATGGCCGCGTCACTCTCAATTCCCAGGTAGCGATACTCGAGTTGCGCGTGCGACCAGGCGAGTTCAAACGCGCGGCGGCACACATCGGAATCGCGGTATTTGACCACCAGGCGCAGCAGTTCCTCACGCGAAGCCGCGGCCACTGTGACCAGCGTTATCTGCGTCTGCTGCCTAGGTTCCAGCGTGACGCGCCGCCGCATCGTGAATACGGGGTCCAGCACGTAGCCTTCGGTTTGGCTCATCGCCAGCGCGGGTTCGCGCCATGTGCGGCCCCGGCCAAGCGCCCGCGCGCGGTCTGTCTCGTACTCGAACGAGCTATCGCTCTCCGGAGTCTGGATCATCACCTGCGCCACCCATATCGGCGCTTCCTCCTCCGAACGCGACCGGCGCCATGCGAGCAGAGCCTGCAATTCCGGCCGTGCCTCGGTCTGGATAAAGAGCTTGTTGAAAGCCGGATGCGCCCGGTCCGCGCCGTGGGGGGCAAGGCTCAACTCAGCGGTGCTGGTCACCTCCAGCGTCCGCGCCCGCGCCCCCTGGTTGCTTAGCGTGATCCGGCGAAGCTCCACATCGTCTTCCGGCGACACGGTTACTTCCAGATGACTCTCAATACCGAGTTTGCGCCGGCGGAATTCGGCGCGATCGCCGCTGAACGTCGCCGTGTACCGGGGGTCTTTCACGTTGAACGGCGCATGCGTAACCGGCCACAGCGTATCGCTTTCTTCTTCACGAATATAGACGAATGTTCCCCAGTTGTCGCAGGTGGTATCGGCGCGCCAGCGCGTGATGTCGAAGTCGCCCCACCGGCTGTACCCCGCACCCGTATTGGTGATCATCAACGCATAGCGCCCGTTGCCCAGCAGTTGCACGCGGGGAAGCGGAGTGTCTTCGTCGAAAACACGGTACTCGGGTTCGGCCGGCCCCGTAAGCAGCCGCACCGACACTTGTTCCGGCGGCCGGTGAACGAGCATTGACGGCACCGGCGGAATGCGCTCAAATAGCAGCGGCTCCACGGCTTTTACGCGGCGATCGGCATGAAAACGGTCCCGCATGACTCCTCGGTTAAGCACGTTATTCAGCGCCATCAGGCTCATTCCCTGGTGGTGCGCCATATAGGCGTAGACGATGACCCCCTTCCCGCCCCGCCGTTCCTCCTGACGCGAATAGTCGAGCGCCTCATAAAAACCCATCCGGCCGTACATCCCGGCCTTCGTCAGCAATTTCAGGTTCTTGATCGATTCCTCCGGATCCACCAGTAACGCGAGCGCGCTGGCGTAAGGCGCGACCACCAGGTCATCCTCCAGTCCACGTTTCAGGCCGAGCGACGGAACGCCGAAAGCCCGATACTGGTAGATCTTGAAGGAATCGAGCGCGCTGTATGCGGATTCCGATATTCCCCACGGCACGCCTCGGTCCTTTGTGTATTCGATCTGGCGCTTAACCGCCTCGGCGCACGCGTTTTCCAGCAGCGAGTTCCGGAAACTATGGGTGAATAGCAATGGCATCAAATATTCAAACATCGTGCCGCTCCAGGAAAGCAAAACCTGGCCGTCCTCCGACGTGTAGGGCCGTCCCAGCGCCAGCCAATGCTCCGCGGGCACGTCGCCCTTGGCGATCGCCACCAAACTGCCCAACCGGGCTTCGCTCGCCAACAGATCGTAGTGCGCGGTGAGGTTCAGCGGACCGCTAACCTGGTATCCGATCGAGAACAGACGGCGCTGTGGGTCATACACGAAGCGCATATCCATCCCGTCGGCCAGCGTCTCGCACTTGTCTCCGAGAGTCTTCGATCGGGCGAGCAGTTCTTCCGCCGCGCCGCGAGCCTTCTCGTATTCGGTTCCCAGGTCGCGAATCCAGTCCGTGAGTCTCGCCGATAGTCCGGGTTTGATCGCCGGGTAGCGCAAAAATTCATTGATCGGTTCCACCTCGCCGCGGGCCACCGCTCCCCACGAGGGCAGCTCGCGAAGCACCGCGCGCCGTTCCGCAATTGCCTTTTCTCCCAGCGGTAGCAAAAATTCGTCAGGCGGCGCCGCCAGTACGTCAAGCCAGCGCAGGTAATGGTTGGCGTGTTGGATCCAGCTTTCCAGTTGCCGATCCAACCGGTTAATCCAATAGGCGCGCTCCCCGGCGGAGGCGTCGCTCCAACGCAGCGATTCGGCCAGCTTACGAACCGGTTCCCCGGCGAGCCGGAGACACCCCAGAATCTCGATCCCCGCCGACTTGCCTTCAAACAGCCCGCGCAACACATCCATCGGAACGCTCGCACTGTGGTCGGACGGGAAACGCTCCGTAATTACAGCCAATGTATCGGCCAATCCCCGCAGCGTTCGGACGTCCATTTGGGGCGCCGCGTCCAGTTCTTCCGCGGCCTGCCTCAGTAACCAGAGGCACGCGATGAGATTGCCGCTATCCACAGTCGATACATACTTGGGCGGCAGCGGGGCCAGCGTGTGCGTGTTGTACCAGTTAAGGAGGTGGCCCTCACAGGTTTCCAGCTTTGCCAGAGTTTCGATCGTCGCCGTGCAGCGGTCCACCATTGATGCGGGAGTGACATAGCCGAGATCGCGGGCCGAGACCGCCGACATAAGCCACAGCCCAATGTTCGTTGGCGAAGTACGTCCCGCGACCTCAATATTTAAGGCCTCCTGCGAATTATCCGGCGGTAGCCAGTTCTGCTCCGGACCCACCAGATCGTCGAAATAGCGCCAGGTTTCCCGGGCAATTCGCCGCAGGAACTGTTGATCTTCCACTTCGATCTTTTCCGCTTTCCGCAGTCCCCGGCGCTGCGACCTTATCCAGTGCTGAACCGCGGGAGCGGAGACCCATAGCAACAGAAACGGCGACCACGCCGGTTGCCAGAAACCGCCGCGGATTTGGAGCCCCAGGCTGAACACCGCCGATATCGCGTATATCAGAAAAAAATGAGCCCGGTAGGGATCGATGTTCAGCCGCGCCGATTTATCCGATAGTTCCGCCGTCTGCCATTCCAGCAAATGCCGTTTGCTGACCGATAGCCGGTACAGGGAGCGAGTGATCGCATCGACGGAGAGATAGGATTGATGCGGAAGGAATGCCGCCATCACGACTGCTCGATTCAGATCGCTATTAACCTCCCGCCACGCCTGCGTATCGCCGCGCCATCTCGCGATCAAACGGTCCAGAAGCTGAGCGGCAAGCGGCACCAAGAGGACTAACGCCACCAGCGTGCTGGCGGCCATTGGGGCGGAGAGACAGGTCCAACTGAACACCAAAAGCAGCAAAGATACCGCCGGATACAAGCTGCGCCTCAGATTGTCGAGGATCTTCCACCGATTAATCGCGGTCAGGGGATTTGGCGCCCGTTCCGCCGAAAGCGCCCCGGGTACCCGCGGCAGAATCCAAGAAGCGATTTGCCAGTCCCCGCGAATCCAGCGGTGCTGCCGTTTACCGTAGCTCGTATAGTCGTACGGAAACTGCTCGAAGAGTTCGATGTCCGTCGCCAATCCCACGCCCACATAGGCGCCCTCGATCAAGTCATGACTTAGCAACCGTTGCTCCGGGAACCGGTTTCCGAGGATTTCGTGGAAGGCGCGAACATCGTAAATCGCCTTGCCGTGGTAGATGGCGTCGCCGAACAGGTCTTGATAAACATCCGAGACCGCCTGGCAATATGGATCTGTCCCGCGCGCATCGGTAAACAGCCGGGTAAATCGCGTGGCTGTCGCCGATGGCAGCGTAATACTCACGCGCGGTTGAATGATCGTATAGCCGCGGATGCGGTGGCGTCCGTCCTCCGTCAACTCGACCCGGTTTAACGGGTGCGCGATAGTTTCGATCAGCCTTCGCGCGCTGTCGTGGGGAAGCTGCGTATCGGCATCCAGCGTTATCACGTACCTAATGCCGTCCGGGAGCGTCCCGGCACACAAGAGTCCCACATTTTCGCCGCCATTCAGAAAACTGTTGAGTTCCTCCAGCTTCCCGCGCTTCCGTTCCCAGCCGATCCAACGTTGCTCGGTTTCGCACCATGTGCGCGACCGGTGGAAGAGCAGGAAACGGCCGTTCCCGTGGCGGGCGTTCAACTGCTCGATGCTCTTCATGGCCAGCCCCAGCAGCCCGTCGTCCTCCGGCATCTCTCTTTCCGTCGCGTCCGTAAAATCGGACAACAGGGAGAACCAGAGGTTCGCGTCCGGATTGGCGAAGAAGCGAACTTCCAGTTTCTCGATTTCGCCGGCGATCGCGTCGGGGGTTAGCAGCATCATCGGAACGACGACCAGCGTGCGGCACTCGTCCGGAATCTCCTCTTCAAACCACATCTTCGGCAGCACGCGAGGGGGAAGTATCCACGTCAGCAACATCTGCAGCACATAGGTGGCAAGTTCGCTGGCGGGAAACAGCGCGAGTATGCTCAGGAACATAAGCATTCCCGGTGAAATCACGCCCGCGCTGTACGCGGCAAACAGAAAACTCCCCGAAAGCCCGGCGGTGAGCGCGGCGAGACTGCCCAGGTATAGCAGCGTCCGATACCGCAGCACCAAACGCAGCGAGCGTTCGCGCCACAGCAAGCGGCGCCGCAATCGCTTTTCAGTTTCGGGCAGGCCGTCATCCAGCAGATAGTAAGCGACGCAACGTTCGCGGCTCCCTGCCGCAGCCCGTGCCGCCAGGTCCACGGCCAGCCGCGCCACATCCCATTCGGAGCTCTTCGATTCCCGCGCCACCGATTCCACCACCCGGCGGCACCGGTCGCGCGTGGCGAAATCGCTGCGGGCGTGGATGCCCGACGGATCCTCCCGCAGAATGGCCTCCATCCGGCTCACCGCCTCCACGATCTTCGGGTATTGGAGTTCCGACAACTGCCGCAGGCTCCCGATCGCGCCGGAGATCAGCATCAAATCGTTCGCCTCGTCCGCCTGCTCGCCGCGGATAATGTCCACCAGGCGCTGCCCCGTCTTCTCCTGTATCCAACCCTGGATAGGCGCCAGCGTGGACTCCTCCTGATGCAGTTGTTCACTAAGGCGCTCGATGAAATGCGGCGTTAACTTCGTTCCCCGGCGGTCAAGCTCATTGATCGTTTCCGCTAGCAGCTCGGGGCTGCGTTCGGCGGCGTTCAGCATGCGATCGGCCCAAAAATCGGCGAGTTCCTTTTCGTGCTGACGCAGACTCGCCAGCTCGGACAGACCCCGCAGCCGCTCAATCAGCACTAATCGCAACATCAGCGGGAACACCCACAGTTCGGCGATGGTCAGCGGGGCCCGGGTCTGATAGGCTTCCAGAAAGCTGACGATCGCCTCCGCCGTCAGACGGTGGCCGGTTCCATCGATTAACGCCACTGCGAGTTGATAGACTCGCAGGCGGACGGCGCTATTCCGGTTTTTCAACACCGGTAGAATTTTGTTGTGATTGTCCGGCAGGTTATGCCTGATGTCGGCGATGTTCGAGCGGATCAGATACGCGTTGTCCAGCAGCCACTCCGCTTCATGAGTGACCGCATATTCCAGACGCGCGGATTCGGCAAGTCCGGTCCGAGAGCTTTCGATCAAAACCTCGCACTCAAGCAGGATCGGCAGTAACGACCGCGATCGCGTTGACGATTCTACTTCATGCGTCATCGCCAACTCCGTCGCGCGGTCCGGCAATCCGGCCATGGTGGCCGGTTCTCGCCGCGGACTTTTGGTTACCTCCGGCGCCGGGAATTTTGGTCCCGGACGCATCGCGAAAACGGCTGGCTGCGCAATACGGCGCAGCATCGCGATCACATCGGCCATTTCCGATTCGCCCGCTTCGATCACAACCAGACTCTCACCGGGAAGCGCCAGGCCGCGGAAGCCGCACAGAACGCGGTCGCGAAGCCCGAATCCCAGCCACAGCGTGCCAAACCAGCCGGTTAAAAAGCCGCCAAGCATTAATGCGCCGCCCAAAATCATTAGCGGCCAAGTGACCGGCGGCAAGTTCAGGCTGAGGGCCGCCACCGCCACGAAAAGCGCCAACGTCAAACCCAGAATTGCGCGCTCACGGGGCCCCCGCCCGTCGTGGAAATGTTTTAGGCCGCCATCCGCCGCGCGATGAATAACAGCGGAACGCCGGAACCCGCTTTTGCGCGCCTCGCGCAGCGCCTCTTCTCCGTGTTCTTCACTGCGGTAAAACCCGAACACGAATCTGTTGATGCGTGATTCTCCCGTCCCACATTGTGTAAAAAGCACAGATTCACTTTCAACGTTATCAGATCACTATCGTTTCTACACAGTTCATCCAGACCATTTTTCATTTCTCCGTATGTAGGACTTGTCAAACTCGCCAATAATCAGCGTAGAGACCCTGATGACCGTATACGCATCACTTATGCAAATAGAATCCGCCCGCCGCCAAATTCCGGCGCCCACGTTTGGAGACGGTCAAACCGCCCGGCGGCCCTGCGAAAGCAGAATCTGCGGTATCGCAACGGCGAAAACCAGTAGCACTTGGATCATTCCACCCAAACTATAGGAAGTGTCCAGGCCCAGCAGCAAAAGCAGCACCAAAACCACGAATACTGTCCAGAGCATGTTAGTGATCTCCTCGTAAACGAACTTTCCTGATCTCTCCTTGCACGCCTCGGTCCAAATGGCTCAAAAATTGACAAACGCGGCATATTTCTTCACAATCGCAGATGCCGGTGTAATCGCCAAGGTACCCCTCCTCCACCAGTTCCACCCCCCGACAAAAATCCTCTGGAAACACCGCTTGCAAGCCGACATCACTGACAATCCGCCCATCGAAGCCGCCGTCCACGATCCCGCCTTTGAACGCGAAATCGCTCGCCGCCGCACCTTCGCCATCATTTCGCACCCCGACGCCGGCAAGACCACGCTCACCGAAAAACTTCTGCTCTACGCCGGCGCGGTTCACTCCGCCGGCTCGGTACGGCCAAAGCGTAACCGCGGCCACGCCACTTCCGATTGGATGGCCATCGAACAAGCCCGCGGCATCAGCATCACCTCCACGGTCCTCCAATTCGAATATGAAGGCTGCCTTTTCAACCTGCTCGACACCCCCGGCCACCAGGACTTCAGTGAAGATACTTATCGCACTCTGACCGCCGTCGATAGCGCCATCATGGTCCTCGATAGCGCCAAAGGCATTGAGCCGCAAACCCGCAAACTCTTCGATGCTTGCCGCCTCCGTAAGATCCCCATCCTGACGTTTATCAACAAAATGGATCACCACGGCCGCGATCCCCTCGAACTGATCGACGAAGTCGAGAGCCTCCTGAAAATCTCCGCGGCGCCTATCAATTGGCCCATCGGCTCCGGCAATCTTTTTCGCGGCGTTGTCGATCTCGCCACCAAACGCCTGCTTCGCTTCAGCCCCTCTTTCGGCGGCCAGCTAATGGCCGAAGCCACTGAGCTATCGCTTGAAGACAACGACCTTGAGGACGCCGTCGGCGAGAACCAGGCCGGCCAGCTCCGCGAAACACTCGCGCTGCTCGATGCGGCCGGCGCGCGTTTCGATGAAGATCGTTTCCTGCGCGGCGAACAAACCCCAGTGTTTTTCGGCAGCGCTTTGAACAATTTTGGCGTTCAGGCTTTTCTGGAAGCGCTCGTCCGTCTCGCCCCCGCCCCCGCCCCGCGCCTCAGTAAAGGGACGACTCTCATTGATCCCAAGTCCACCGGCTTTTCCGCTTTCGTCTTCAAGATTCAGGGCAACATGGATCCGCAGCATCGCGACAGCATGGCCATCCTCCGCGTGTGCTCCGGAAAGTTTGAGCGGGACATGCTCGTGAACCACCCGCGCCTGGGCCGCAAGATTCGCATGACGCGGCTCCACCGCCTTTTCGCTCGCGAACGCGAGACCATCGACGAGGCGTTTCCCGGCGATGTTGTCGGCATTGTAAATCCGGGGCTCTTCACCATCGGCGACACGCTCAGCACGAACTCCGATATCGAGTTCGAGCGCATGCCCAGCTTTCAGCCCGAGTTCTTCTGCAGCCTTTATAACGGCGACGTCACACGCAATAAGCAGTTCCGCAAAGCGATCGTTCAACTCGCCGAAGAGGGAGTGGTGCAGGTCTATCATGCCAGTGACGCCATGCGCCGCGAGCCGATCCTGGGCGCCGTCGGCAAGCTGCAATTCGATGTGGTCGAGGCCCGTTTTCTGCAGGAGTATGGCGTAAAAGTAAGCTCCTCTCCGCTGCCCTACGTCGGCGCCCGCTGGCCCGTCGCTTCCCCGGAGGAGATCAAAAAACTCAGCCGCGACAGCAGTTCCGGCACGCTCCTCGCCACCGATCACCACGACCGCCTCGTCTTCCTTTTCAACACGCCCTGGGACATGCGGAGGATGATTGAGAATAATCCGTCGGTCGAATTCCGGGAGACGTTTTGAGCCGGCGGTCATTTCCATTCGATTCTGTTGAAGATCGTCCGCAGCTTTCGTCCCCGCTCCGGATTTACGCTCTCGACAAATCCCACGCGGCCCGCAAGCACGTCCCTATTTTCCATGTCCGGCCCCCGCTGGACGCAATTGAAAAGCGTGGCCTTTAACCGGTCAAACTCGTCGCGCTTCACATTGCGGATGGCATTCACCACTAAACCCGCCAAGTGCTGACGCACGCCTTGGCGCATCAGGCGCGTCTTGTGGAACTGCACCGCAAAACCCTCTTCATACGCGATGGCGCCCACGCGCGGGACGAGCGCATCGGAAATCGATACCCCGGAAAACGCCAGGTCATCGGCATAGCGGGTGTACCGCAAACCGGCTGCGGAGGCCAGGCCCGCCAGACGGCAATCGGCCCGGTAAAAACACAGGTTCGCCAGCGCCGGGGAAGACGGCGCGCCCTGCGGCAAGTGCGCATTCCGGTACAACGGCCCGCCGAGCGGAGCTTGATTTGTGCATAGCCCGCCCAGCAGATCGGCGACAATTTCGGGATATCCCAATGTGCGAAACACCGCCTGCACGCGGGCCCGGCCAATCGAGGGAAAGAAGTCGCGCAGGTCCATTCGCAGGACAACCGGCCGGCCCACATGCGGCGCTACGAAACTTTGGATCGACCGCCCGGCACGAAACCCGTGCGCCGCGCCGTGTCCCGGAACCAGATCGAGAATCTCTCGCAGTATTCTTCGCTGGGCGGCTTTCAATCGTACTTTCGGCGCCTCCAACAATCGGACGGCGCCGCTTTGTTTCGCGACCGTCTGGTAGTGATAGTGCCCCGGCCGCGCCGTTCCCCGGAGGTCCGCCAGCCATTCCAATTCCGGGCCGCCCAGACAGAGCCAATCGGCGAGCGCGCCCGCTGAAACAATGGCGGGCAAGCCCCATGACCGGGCGGCTTCGACCGGCTGCATGACAGCGGGTTCGGTAAGCCGCCGAGCGATTTCATAGAGGTCTTTCTCCAACACTTCCTGGAGCGCGCCGTCCGCTCGCAAGAACGCGACGGCTTCGCGAAGCCGCGGTCTGGTCCCAGCCCCGAACGCACTGACGAATCTCCGCGCCAGGCCCTCCATCCAGCGCGTCTTCCGGCCCAATGCATCATGCCCGCGCCCCGCCGCCAAATCGGCGTCCATGCCGCCGGCGAGAAACGCTTTAGCTAGAATCCGCGGCAACATTTGGAAGACGGCGAAGAGCCCTAACGAGTCTCACTCCGCGTGATCAATTCTGCGCGAAGCGCAGTCCCGATCACGCGACGAAATGCCACATCGGAAAATATCCCTGGGGTAACCCCAGAGTGGCCAAACCGAACAGCAACTGCCCGGGCCAGCCAAGCTTAGAGCCCGCCGCCGTCGCCCACAGAATAGCAGGTGGCGCTAATTCCGGGGGATCCGGCACAGTAAAACCCACAGAAAACGACCGCAACAACACCCGTTCAGCCGCAAGTGCCGTAGCAACTTCTCTCGGCTCATCCCACTACGACTAACTCCTGCTTGGCTTCGGGTGGCTATGCCCTCAGCGACTCTTCCCGTCGATGATCCAATATCAGCACGATAGCCCCTCGAAGGCTTGCCGTGCATTCCTCCCGCGAAGCACCCTGGCCGTTCGCGCCGGGCAACTCAGCGCAGTATGCGATGAACCAGGGTCCGTCCTGCTCAACAATCGCAGTAAAATCGTTGCGCATATGATCATTCTAGTGCGCCATCGGATCGGATCGGCAGGTCCAACCCTCAATGCTACCGGCCCCTCAAATCCACCCGGTGGTCGGCACGGCAAAACTTCAAGTCAGCGCAGGACGATCATGACAGCTGCGGGCCACATGGGCATCCATTTCACGCAGCAGACTCAAGCGCCTGGCTTGAAACTCTTCAACCGGCGCCGGAATTCATGATCGAATACGCTTGATGCCAGGCGATCGGCCCCCTCTAATCGCCGTTGAATTTGAGCGTCAATCTCAACTTGGTTTTCATAGTAATAGTAATGCGTGAGCGCTCCATGAATCTGAGCGAGCATAAGATTTGGATGCTGGAAATGAATTTCTTCCGGGCTCCAACCATACGAGAGCTTATCGACAACTATCTCGATCACTTTTACTCTGGTTTCGCCAACCCAGGCGACACCGTTCGGGTCAAGCTCGATTCAATCACTGAAGGATCGGGAAAACCAAGTAATCCTTCGGCACAAACAAACTTCCCTCGGTCGTCCCCGCCGGCGCGATCCGCCTTAGCGAAGCCCCCAACTCCGGCCCTGAAATCTTCCCCTCCAACAAAGCCTGAAACGCCCGTACCACCCGGCTCACATCCGCCCCGCTCTCATGCACAAACTCCAATCGGAAATGCCGGATGCCCGCCGCCAACCATTCACCCATGTGCGAACTCGCCTCCTGCGCTTCCGCCCCGAATACGGTATTGCGGCAACCGACATCGGCCATCACCGGATGCGCCCGTCCCTGCCGGTCCCGCAGGGCGACTCGATGCTCCTCGCATGGCCGGCCGCAGTCCTTATAGGTAGTACCCTTCGACAGAAACCGGCAAAATACGCAGTGTTCCGTATGAAATACCGGCAAATGCTGATACGCAATCGCCTCCACCCGCTCCGGCCCAACTTCGCGCGCCAGCGCTGCAATCTGCGCCGCGTTCAAATCATGTGTGGGCGTCAACCGCGTCAGCCCCATCTCCAAATAGGCCGCCGCCGTCAAACTGTTCGCCGCGTTCAAACTGAAGTCGCCGATTAAAGCACGCTCCGTGCCCGCCAGCGTATGCAGCATCCCCGTCGCCCGCACCACTATCGGGCAGTCCAAGCTCACCAAAAATTGCACAATCCGTGACTCGCCCGGCTTCAGCACGCGCGGACTCGCTACGCGAACGGTCACGCCCGCCGCCTTCAAGCGTTCAATGGAAGGCCGCAGTCCATATAAGTCCAAATAGTCCAAGGTGACGCTCGCCACTTGGAGCGTTAACACCGCCTCCAATTGCTCCGGCGTTCGCACCAATACGTGCAAGGCTTCATCCCCGCCGCCCGCGTGTTTCAACTTTGAAACGACTCGCCGCGGCAGTATCGCCCGCTCCAAAGGCCGCGTCTGCAAAGCCTGTAAACCCTCCACCGCGTCCCGCCGCAACTGGTTCAACAGCGAAGCCGGCGCAAACACCGATCCGTCCAACGCAACCGTCAACTCCCCCAACTCATAAGCCGTATTGCCCAGCCGCCCCAACTGTTCCCGCAGCGTTTCCACATCCAACGCGAGCTTGGCGGCCCGCTCCAATGGCGACACGGAACGAACCGTAAATCGGTGGGACGGTTCGCGCCGCAGCGACCACACAACCACCAACGGTGTCCCCTCGCCGCCGGTCACGCCGACATCCACCAACAGCTTTGTCAATGGCGCCGCCGGCTCCAAATAAGGCCGGACAACACGAGCCAAATCCGCGTCGTGCGTGCGCCAAACCAGATCGCCCGGCCGTATCCGGTCGAACCGCACCGCGCCATTCCCGAACTTCAATAACAACGTGCCGTCCAGCTCCGCCAGAACTTCATAAACCCGCCCGCCCTCTTCCGCTTCGGCGGGGCTGCGCCAGTCCGCCGCGTCAAAAACCAATCCATCGCCCGCCTTCAAAGGCGCAATTTCATGAGCCCCCGATGCCTCCACCGCCACCGAATCCGCCCACACGCGAGCCACTCGGCCCATCTCCACGCCGCGATGCCGCGGAGCCCGTCCCCGGACCACAGTTTGGTGATTCACACCGCTCAAAAAGTGCGCGCCCAACCCCCGCGAATAGACCTGTTCCAACTGCAACTCATCCATCGCGGAGAGCCGCGAAGCACGCCCCGCCCAAGCGTCATCCACCGCCTGCCGGTAGGCCCGTGTCGTCAAAGCGACGTAATCGGCGTCCTTATACCGCCCCTCAATTTTCAACGACGCCACGCCCGCATCCACGATCCGCGGCACGTGCCGCAATGCCGACAAATCGCCCGGCGATAGCAGATACCGCGCATCGGCCAATGGCTCCACCGCACCATCGACCACCATCTCATACTCCAGCCGGCAAGCCTGCGCGCACTGACCGCGATTGGCGCTTCTCCCGCCCCAGGCTTCCGACGAAAAGCACTGCCCCGAATAGGCCACGCACAGCGCCCCATGGACGAAGATCTCCAGCTCCGCGCGGGTCTTCGAGTAAATCTCCCCAACCTCGTCAATCGACAACTCGCGGGCGAGCGTTACCCGCCGCACGCCCAGTCCCAGCGCGAACTCCACACCCTCGGCGCTAGTGATCGACGTCTGCGTACTGGCATGTAGCTCCATCGCCGGCGCGATCTCGCGGGCCATTTTCAAAACGCCGATATCCTGCACAATAAGCGCATCCACGCCAGCGCGGGTGACGGCCTCAATCGCCTTCGCCGCCGCGTCGAGTTCATGCTCAAATACCAGCGTGTTGAACGTCAAATACCCGCGCACTCCGCGCGCGTGCAGCGTGCGCATAACCTCCGGCAGTTCCTCCAATGAGAACCCCACCTTCGCCCGCGCCGAGAAGTGATGCAGCCCGAAGTAGCACGCGTCCGCGCCCGCTTCAATAGCGGCGCGCAACTGCGGCCAGTATCCGGCCGGCGACATGACTTCAGGTTTTTTCAGGGAACGCACGCTACTTTTAAGTATGGCTCCACACCAGCCCCAGCGCCGACGCCAGTGCCAACACCCCCAGCCCGGTCCCGGCTAAACGCCGGAAGCGACCGCCTCCCATCCCGACCGCCACGACTAACTTCAGTACCCCATTCGACAACACCCCGGCCAACAGCGCCACACGCGCCGAGGGGTCCGATGCCGTTCGCGCCATCGACAAGGTGAGCGCATCTACATCGGTTAATCCCAACACCGCGCCGGAGGTCACCAGCCCCGCCCCCCCGCCCCACCCGCGCGCCCAGTAGACCGCGTACAGCACCGCCTGGAACAGCAATGCCATCTGCAACGCCGCGCCCAATTCCAGCGGGTTTTCCGCCGCCTCGGCGTCATCCTTCGACGCCGGATTACGCCACAATCCAAACAGCACCAGCCCCACGCCAATTGCCGCGGGCAGAGCCAAATACGGCGAGACGTCTAACGCCATTCGCCGCTCCAGCACCATCAACGCTGTGAACACGCGAAAGTACATAACGGTGCAAGCGGCCACCACGCCTAATGCTAATGGTCCGCCCAGTTCAGTCCGCCGCCGGCTCAACCGGCTGAACGTCCACGTGACATTGGTTGATGAAATCAGTCCGCCCAGGAAACCAGTCAAGACATACCCGCGCCCTGGACCCGCCAATCCGCGAGCGATATAGCCGCCAAAACTGAGGCTCGAAAAGAAGAGCACGAGTATCCACAGTTCGCGCGGCCTCACGCCGCCCCATGGCCCGAATGGCCCCTCCGGCAACAGCGGAAGGACAACAAGCGCCATAACCGCGAACCGCGCTCCGGCGCTCAGCCCGGGGCCTGGAATTTTCCGGACCAACGAATGCAATCGGGATTTCTCGATCAATAAAAGTGCGGTCCCCGCGAACAGTCCGCTAGCCGCGCGCCCGTTACCCAAACCCGCCAAGAGCCCCGCCGCCAGCACCAACAACGCGGCCATTTCCGTGGTTCCATCCACATCCACTCGGCTCACGGCAAAATAGGCGATCAGGATGAGCCCCACCGCCCC